>JABAOD010001294.1_pt1 | contig 14463 bp, 15 predicted proteins | sample 7062151 | NCBI WGS metagenome assembly JABAOD01 (sample SAMN14538626, study PRJNA623070) | marine sediment metagenome | biome: marine biome [ENVO:00000428]; feature: marine pelagic biome [ENVO:01000023]; material: deep marine sediment [ENVO:00002113] | place: India: Gulf of Khambhat ... | reverse complement strand
CCCGCCGAGAGGACGAACGTCCCGGTGATGATCCTGCGCCGCACTTCCGGGCCGAACCCGTCCCGCGTTTCCCGATACATCGTCGCCAGATCGGGGCCGTCGCCGCGTCGTTGGCCGAAGCGCACGCCGTCGAAGCGTGCCAGGTTGGAGCTCGCCTCCGCGGAGGAGATGACGTAGTAGGCCGGAGTACTGAGCGGGACGTGCGGCAGGCTCACGTCCGCCAGCCGCGCGCCGCGGGTGCTCAGCACGCGGCAGCAGGCTTCGAACGCGCGGCGCACGCCATCATCGAGGCCCAGCTCCAGGTACTCGACGGGGACACCGAGCCGGGTGCGCTCGAGCGGAACCGGATTTCCGTCAGCTGCCGGCGCCGGCCAAGGCACGGTCGTGGCGTCGTGTGGATCTGGACCGGCAATGGCGGCATGAATGCGCCGCGCCGTGGCCACCGAGGGCGCGAGCACGCCGATCTGATCGAGGGAGCTCGCAAATGCCACGAGGCCGTACCGACTCACTGTGCCGTAGGTGGGCTTGGCGCCGACAATCCCGCAGAATGCCGCAGGCTGCCGCACGGAGCCCCCAGTGTCCGACCCCAGGGCCGCGTCGACGACACCGCGGGCCACCAGGGCGGCCGGCCCGCCCGACGACCCTCCGGGGACGCGTCCGGGATGGGTCGGATGCTGGGTCCGGCCGATCGCCGACCACTCGGTGGACGAGCCCATGCCGAACTCATCCAGGTTCGCCTTGCAGGTCACGAGCGCGCCCGCCGCCCTGACCCGCGTGACCGCCGTCGCCTCGAACGGCGACCGGTAGCCCTCGAGCAGGCGGGAGCCACACGTGGTCGGGTAGTCGAGGGTGCAGATGTTGTCTTTGACGGCGACGGTGACCCCAGTGAGCGGCCCCGGTGGTTCGCGCTCCAGCGCGCGCGCGCCCGCGAAGAGCGTCTCGCGGTCGTAGGCGATCACCGCGTTCAGCGCTTGTGTTTCCGGGGCTTCGAGACGGTCGGCCGCCGCTGCGGCACGGTCGAGCGCGACGCTCACGCCGGCGGGTCTGTCTGACGCGGCACAGGCGGGCAGAGAATCAGACCGTCTTGGACCTGTGGGGCAAACCGCGTCACGTCGATGCTCATGGAAGGTGCGGATACCACGGTGTCCGGCAGCGGGAGGTGGCCGGGACCGTCGGGTCCTTCCCGCGCGTCGTGCACCGTGTCGTCGATGTCGGTCATCCCGCCCATGAAGGCCAGAATCCGCTCGATGCTGTGGATCGTATCCGCAAGATCGCGCTCACTGATCTCGAGGCCGGCGAGTCGCGCGACGCGCTGCAGGTCCTCGGGCCCGGGTGTCGCGACGCTCACGCCCCCTCCAACGCGCGTTGGAGCCCGGCGTACGCGACCAGCAAGTGCTTCTCCCCGACCTCGGCATCCTCGAAGTCCACGATCACCTTGAGGTCGCGGCCGTGACCGGAGACCCCGCGGATCACTCCCGGACCGAAGCGACGGTGATGTACCCGCTCGCCTTTGACGAATCGCGGCAGGTCTTGGGATTCGAGCTCCGGTTCCGAGACGTCGTCGTGACGGGCGACCGGTCGCCGCGACACAGGACGGTACCACTCCCCACCGAAGAGGCCGCTCGTGCGCCGCTCTTCCACCACCTCGGGTGGAAGCGATTCGATGAATCGTGATGCGATGCCCGGCATGACTTGCCCGCCTCGCCGCCGAGCACGGGCCCACGTGAGGTACAGGCGGTCCTGTGCGCGCGTCATCGCCACGTACGCCAGGCGCCGCTCTTCCTCCATGCCTTCCGGGGTCTCCATGGCCCGGGACAACGGAAACAAGCCGTCCTCCAACCCGGCGACCACGACGACCGGCCACTCCAGGCCCTTGGCCGTATGGACCGTCATTAGCGTGACTCCGTTGGGGTCTCCCGAGACGTTCTCCTCGGACGTGGTCAGGGCAGCGGAGGCCAGGAACCGCTCCACAGGGGTGCCGACGTCTTCCGATTCGACCTCCTCGGACCACTCGGCCGCAGCCGCAATGAGCTCGCGTACGTTCTCGAGGCGTTCGACCCCCTCGAATCCCTCCCCCTTGAGATGCTCTTCGTAGTCGATGTGCTCGATGATGCGCTCCAGCAGATCCGCCGGCGAGGCGTCGGCGGCCTCGGCCCTCAGCACCTCGAACAGCGCGGCGAACTGCTGCAGCGCATGCTTGGCGGCCGGGCGCATTCCGTGAATGCGGTCGGCGATGGCGGCCGTGTCCAGGAAGGGACGCGTCCAGGTCGATGCGGCGTCGCGCAGCGTCCTCAGGCTTCCCACGCCGATGCCGCGTCTCGGCACCTGGACCGCACGCGCGAAGGCCTCGTCGTCGGCCGGGTTGGCCACGAGACGCAGATAGGCCAGCAGGTCCTTCACCTCCCGCCGGTCGTAGAAACTCACCGCCCCGATCACGCGGTGCGGCACGGCAGATCGACGAAACGCCTCTTCGAAGGCGCGCGACTGGGCATTGGTGCGATACAGCACCGCGATATCGGCAAAGCCGAAGGCTCCGTCGGCCGAGAGGCTGCGAAGCTCGCGCGTGAGCCACTCGGCTTCATCGCGCTCGTCAGCGGCCTGGACCACCACCGCCGGCTCCCCGCCACCGCGGGAGGTGAACAGCGTCTTCCCCAGGCGTGCCGTGTTTTCGACAATCACGCCATTGGCGGCATCGAGTATGACCTGCGTGGAGCGGTAGTTCTCTTCCAGACGCACGACGACCGCGTCGGGAAAGTCGGTCTGGAAGTCGAGCATGTTCCGCACGTCCGCGCCACGCCAGCTGTAGATCGACTGATCGTCGTCACCGACGACACACACATCACGGTGGCGGCGCGCCAGGTCTCGGACGAGGAGATACTGGGCCCGATTCGTGTCCTGGAACTCGTCGACGAGCACAGCATCGAACCGGCGCTGGTAGAACTCGAGCCGGTCGGGATGGTCCCTGAACAACGTCAGCGGGTGGAGCAGCAGGTCGTCGAAGTCCATCGCGTTGGCCCGCGCGAGGGCGCCATCCATGTCGTGGTAGATATCGGCGGCCACCCGAGTCACGCGATCGTCGGCGTCGGCCCCGAGCTCCTCCGGAGACAGCAACCGATTCTTCGCATTCGAAATCACCGACTGAATCAACCGCGGAGGGAACGTTTTGCTCGAAACCTCGCGAGCTTCCATCAGTCGCTTGATCAGTGCGAGCCGGTCGTCCTCGTCGTAGATGGTGTATTGCGGGGTGAACCCGAGCCGGACGGCCTCTCGTCGCAGCAGTCGTGCACAGAGCGAGTGAAAGGTCCCGATCCAGAGTCCGGTCGGGTCACGCTCGAGGAGGTCCGCGACCCGCCGCTTCATCTCGCCGGCGGCCTTGTTGGTGAACGTCACGGCCAGGACTCGCGTTGCGGGAATGCCGCGCTCGGTGACGAGGTGCGCGATCCGCGCCGTGAGCACCCGCGTCTTGCCGGATCCCGCACCGGCAAGGACGAGAAGCGGACCTGCGGCATACTCCACCGCCTCGCGCTGCGCCGTGTTGAGTCGGAGGTGCTTCACCTTACGCGTCGCGGGTGAGCGGAATGCGCGCCTGGAACACGGTGCCTTCGCTGGACGGCTCCACGTCCAAATCCCCGTCGTGCGCGCCTTCGATGATGCGGCGGGCCAGTGCCAGGCCGATGCCCCACCCTCCCGTCTTCGTCGAAACGCCGGGCTCGAACAGCTTCCCCCTGATGTCCGGGTCGATGCCGGGACCGGTATCCCCCACCCGTAGCACGGCCCAATCGGCCTCGTCGGTGACGGCGATCTCGATCTGCCCGCCCCGACCGCTCAGGGCATCCACCGCATTGCGGACCAGCGCTTCGACTGCCCACTCGATCAGGACCGCATCGCCGTTGACGAACGGTCCGGCGGAGGGCGCCGTGACGCTGATCGTGATCTGGGCGGCGTGGCGCGGAAGTCGCGGCTGGAAGTAGGTGGCCACGCGCTCCGCCACGGTCCCCAGGGCCACCCGCTCGCGCTTGGCCGGCCGACCGATGCGCTCGAACCGCTGTGCCACCCGCTGGAGCCGGTCCAGGTCGCCCCGCAGATGATCGGCGATCTCGGTAGGCGCTGACGAGTGCTCCTCGAGTCGCTCCACCCACGCGCCGGCGCTCATGAGTGGCGTGCCGAGCTGATGCGCGGACTCTCTCGCCATGGCGACCCAGAGGCGGTCGCGATCGCGGGTCACCGCCGAGCGGTACGCCCACACGCCCACCGCGATCGCGGCCAACAGGACGACGAGCTGAATGGCTCCGAGGCGGGTCAGCAGGCGCGCCTCGGGAAGTGGGCCATAGTGGAGCTGACCGATGCCCGGGAGATCAATCGGGGGATTGGTGCGATCGACCTGGCGGACGTACGCGAGGATGCGCGGATCCTCCAGCTCCACACGCCCGAACGGGAGGTTTGCCGCCGCGGTCGGTCGGCCGGTGCCGTCCGTCACGATCAGCGGAATCCCGCTGGCGCGGATGTCGGGCACGATCGCGATGAGCGCCTCGGTGCCGGCACTCGGGGAGGGATCGGCCAGCGCCGCCGTCACTCGTCCGTAGAGCTGTGATGTCTCGCGGGCTTGCTGGCGGAGGTGACTGCCGACGACCCACCACTGCCATGCCGACACGCCGGCAAACAGGATGACCAGGATGAGGACGACGACCGGACCGAGCCGCCGCAGGCGGCTGGCCACCCTACGCGCGCGCACGAGCCGTCAGGTACTCCTTGCCGAAGTACGGGACCAGGGCCTCGGGGAGCCGCACACTCCCGTCCTCCCGTTGATTGTTCTCCAGGATCGCGATCAGTGTCCGCGGCAAGGCCACGCCCGAGGCGTTGAGCGTGTGCACGTACTCTGGCTTGGCGTTGGGCTTCGGGCGGTACCGAATGCTTGCCCGGCGGGCCTGAAAGTCCGTGAACGTGCTGGCGCTGGATGCCTCGAGCCAGCTGCCCACACCCGCCGCCCAGACTTCCAGGTCGTAGGTCTTGGCCGACGCGAAGCCCAGATCGCCGGTCGCCAGGAGGACGACCCGGTAGGGGATCTCCAGCCGACGCAGCACCGCTTCGGCGTGGCCGAGCAGCGCCTCATGCTCCGCGACCGACCGCTCCGCGGCAACGAAGCGCACCAGCTCGACCTTGTCGAACTGATGCACCCGGATGAGTCCGCGCGTGTCCTTCCCGTGTGCGCCGGCCTCGCGGCGGAAGCAGGGGGTGTACGCGACGTAGGCCTTGGGAAGATCACCCGTCGCCATCACCTCGTCGCGGTGCAGGTTCGTCACCGGCACTTCCGCGGTCGGGATGAGGTACAGGCCATCGCCCGTCACGTACATGTCGTCGGCCAGCGTGGGAAGCTGTCCCGTGCCGCGCGCGGTCTCGGGCGTGACCAGATACGGCGGTGCGACCTCGAGGTAGTCGTGCTCCCTCGTGTGCAGGTCCAGCATGAGGCTGATGAGGGCTCGGACCAGCTTGGCCCCCTCCCCCGTGAACAGGGGAAAGCCGCTCCCCGACACCTTGGCGCCGCGCGCCAGGTCGAGCACGCCGAGTCGCTCACCGAGTTCCCAGTGCGGTACCGGCTGAAACGAGAACTCTGGCTGCGTGCCCCATGTACGGATGATCTGATTCGCGGACGCGTCGCCAACTGGCACGTCGTCGAGCGGCAGGTTCGGCAGGCGAAGCAGCCGTTCCTCGAGGTCCGCCTCGATCCCGCGAACCTCCTGGTCGAGCTCCTTGATCGCCTCGCTCACGCCCTTGAGCTCGGCAATCAGCTCCGTCGCGTCGTCACCGGACCGCTTCAGCCGTGCGACTTCCTCGGACGCCTTGTTCCGCTCGGCTTTGAGCTTCTCGGTCTGTTTCAGGAGCGTCCTGCGATTGTCATCCAGCTGCAGCAGGACATCAACGGCGCCGTCGTACCCGGGGCCGCGCCGCGCGAGCGCCGCCCGCACCCGCTCGTGCGACTCACGAACCAGCCGGAGGTCGATCACGCCCTACTGGTCGGGAAGGCCCGGCATGAGATCGCGATATCCGCAGTTGAGATTCGCCATGAACTGGATGGTCAGGGTCCGGCCTACCGTGTCGAGCTCCAGGACCTCCGCCTTGGCGTAGCGCGGCAGCGAGCCCACGAACACCGAACACAGGATCGACGAGAAGCGGGATCGCAAGATCAGCACCTTGCCCACGGTGAGCGGCATGATCGTGTCCGTCACGAAGTCTTCGAGGGGAGCACGCTCGATGGAATCGAAGGGGAGTGTCGACACCAGGACCGCCGCCGTCCCGCCGCGCCCGAGCTGCGAGGCCGGGAACAGCACTGCCGTGCCCGTCGAGTCGATGTCGAACGCGAAGTCGAAATCGTCTCCCATTTCCGGTCGACTCAGGGTGCCGGTTACCAAGTCGATCGCCGACGGAGGTCCGATGGGAGTGCCGTTCAACGCGGTCAAGAGGAGCGTATCGACCGCGTTCGGGATCGTCGCTGCCGGAAGACCGATGTCGTTGCCGCAGGCGAGTGCCAACACCAGCAGCGGGACGGCAGTCAACCAACGTCGGGGCAAGGATATACGGCGCATGGTGGCTCGCCGAACACTATGCACGCCCAGGTGGCCGGTCAACCCGTCTCCGTCGCTTGACTTCACCATCCCGCAGTCCTAGCTTGGCGCCCATGCCGACCATTCACGACGTGTTGCGCGCGTTGAGTGCCCGGGACGGCGTGGATGCGGTCATCGTGCTCAGTCGCGACGGGCTGACCATCGACGCGCACGTCATGAATGGTCTGGATCCGGACCGCCTGGCGGCCCTGGTGCCCTCCGTCGTGACCGCCTGCACCCAACTTGGCGACGCGTCGGAGCGCGGGGGATTCGGCATGGGGTTGATCGAGTGCGCCGACGGCATGATGCTGCTCGCCGAACTCTCGGACGACGCGCTCCTCGCCATGTTCTTTGCCCCGGGGACGAATGTCGGAAGCCACCTGTACGAAGTCCAGCGACATCGTCCGGCGATCGCCGATCTCCTGTAGCGCATCCGCGTCCGTGCCCTCGGCGTCGCATCACTGGGCAGGAGGGTTCGACTTCTCCCGACCGCCGAGCCGAACATGACCCGATGGGCTGCCGTCCTGGCCGGCGGATCGGGCACACGGTTCTGGCCGCTTTCCACGCCGACGCGACCCAAGCAGTTCCTTCCGCTGTCCGGGACCGAGGCGCTCCTGCGCCAGACCGTTCGCCGTCTCGACGAACTCGTCCCGCCGGAGCGCGTGCTCGTCATGACGGGTGCGGCGTTCGTGGACCAGACACGAGCGCTCTTGCCCGAGCTCCCGACGGACAACGTGCTGGGGGAACCCCGGCCGGCGGGGACGGGCCCGGCTCTCACCTGGGCGACGCACGTGGCTCGGGAGCGTGATGCCCAGGCCAGCGTACTCTCCCTGCACGCCGATTGGCACATCGGCGACGATGCGGCGTTTCGCCGTACCGCGAGTCGCGCGCTCGATGCCGCCGAACGGTACGACATGTTGGTGACGGTCGGCATCGAGCCGACGCGGCCCGAGATCGGCTACGGGTACATCCAGCCCGGCGAGGTATTGGGTGACGATGTTCGCCGCGTGGAGCGGTTCATCGAGAAACCGGATCACGACCGCGCTGCCGCACTCATCGCCCACGGTGCGTTGTGGAACAGCGGTCTGTTCGCCTGGACTGCGTCACGGTTCTTCGCGGAGACCGCCGCGCATGCGAAGGAGATCGCTCCGTTCATCGAAGTGCTCGCCCGACGCGGCGCCGCGGACTTCTTCGCCTCGGTCACCCCGGTCGTGATCGACATCTCGCACTTCGAGCGCAGTGGGCGGGTGGCGGTGGTGCCCGGTCGATTTGCGTGGGACGACATCGGCACCTGGGCCTCGCTGCCGCGGGTCCGTGACACCGATGCGGCCGGCAACGTGCGTGTGGGACAGGCGGTGACCCGCGACGCCGAGCGCTGCGTGGTGTGGGCCGAGGACGGTCCCGTGGTACTGGATGGCGTGCACGACCTCGTCGTCGTTCGGGCCAACGGCATCACCCTGGTGACGACACCCGAGCGGGCGTCGCAACTCAAGACGTTGCTCGAGCGTCTCCCCGAGCATCTACGGGCGCCCTGACCATGACCGACCTGTATCTCGTGCAGCCCGACGTGGCGAGCGACTGGTATCCGTTTGCCCAGTGCCGTCCCATCTCCGAACTGCGGATCGGGGCGTGGCTCCTTCGCGAGCGATGGGAGGCCATCGCCGAGGGCGAAACGCGCGCCGTGTTCGGCCCGCCCCACCTGCACGACTTCGCTGACGACCCCGTGCCGCCCGTGACGGCTGCGGAGGCCGTCACCGGACCGGCCCTCCTCGGCGTGTCCACCTTCGCGCCCTCCGGGGTGCATCCCGATCTGCCCAAGGGTCCGGCCCGTCTGCTCAACGATGGCGCCGTCGTGGGGTGGTGGGTTCCGGCGGGCACCACGTGGCGGCCCGGCACGGAGTTCGGAGGCGACGAGGTGACGATCGAGGGGCTGAAGTTGCACGGGGCCTACGACCTGGTGACCGCCCTCGAGTACTTTCTCGTCGCCGACACCACCGACTTCACCCACGAGGGCGGCGACGCGCTCCCGGACGGCAGCATCCTGATCGGTGATCCGGTCGACGCGGTCGTCCTGGGCGCCGCGGTGGAACCCGGCGTCGTGTTCGACGTGCGGCGCGGCCCCATCGTCATTGAGCAGCACACGCACGTGAAGAGCGGGACGCGGTTGGAGGGTCCGCTGTACATCGGTCCCGGCTGCGAGGTGTTCGGCGGACAGATCACGCATTGCTCCATCGGGCCGCGATGCAAGATTCGCGGAGAACTCGCTTACACCGTGGCGATCGGCTACGCCAACAAGGCGCACGACGGGTTCGTGGGGCACTCGGTGCTCGGCCGCTGGGTGAATCTCGGGGCCGGCACGATCACCTCCAACCTGAAGAACACCTACGGGGGGATCCGCCTCCAGATCGGCGACCAGCGAATCGACACCGGGCGGCAGAATCTGGGAACGCTCTTCGGCGATCACGCCAAGACCGCGATCGGGACGCAGTTCGACACCGGTGCGGTCGTGGGCGCGGGGGCCAACGTGTTCGGGTGGACCCGCGCGCCGAAGTATGTCCCTCCCTTCGCGTGGGGCGACCGGGGCGTGATGCGTCGGGACGGCTTTCTCGACATCGCCGCCCGGGTCATGCCGCGACGGGACATCGCGGTCACCGACGAAGTGCGACTGAGTCTTGGTCGGATCTACGACCATGCCGTGACGGCATGAAGATCACCATCCTCGGCAGCGGCAGCCGGGGCAACGCCGTCGTGCTCCAATCGTCCTCCACAACGATCCTCGTGGACGCGGGGTTCTCGCCCAAAGAGATGGAGCGGCGAGCGGCGGATGCCGGGCTCTCACTCGCGTCGCTCGACGCCGTCGTCCTCACACATGAGCATGGGGATCACGCCAGCGGNNGGAGACAGCCGGCTGCCCCGTGGTCGCCACGTCGGGCACGCTGCGGGCACTTGGGTTGAACGTGCGCGATGCCACCACCTCCGAGCTGTCGCACGGCACCACCGTCCGCGCCGGTCGCTTCGACGTCTCGGTCTGCCGCATCAGTCATGATGCCGCCGACCCGGTCGCGATTGCCGTCGCGGATCCCCAGACCGGGGTGCGCGTGGGCGTTGCCTACGACGTGGGACGCATTACCGTGAGCCTCATGCGCTTTCTGCGGTCGCTGCACGCCCTGGTCGTCGAGGCGAATCACGACGATCAGCTGCTTCGCACCGGTCCCTATCCCCCGCGCGTGCGTGCCCGCATCGCGGGGCCAACCGGTCACCTGTCAAATCGGTCGGCCGGCGACCTGCTGGCCGCCGTGTGCCACGGTGAGCTGCACGCCGTGGTGCTGGCGCACCTGAGCGATCGGTGCAATCGACCCGAGCTGGCACGGGATACCGTGCGACGCGTGCTCGAGGCCAAAAGGTTCCGGGGTCGTCTGCTGGTGGCGTCGCAGGATGAGCCGCTGGGGCCCATTACCGTGGGCGATCGCCAGTACGCGCTCGACGTGTTCAGCTAGGCGTCGTCGCCGTCCTCGCGCCAGGCTTCGACGGTGGCAGGCTCCCACTCCGCGATCATCGCGGTAAACGCACTCGTCATCTCCGGATCGAACTCGGTCCCGCCCCGCTCCGACAGATAGGCGAGCACCCGGTCGTGCGCCCAGGCGTCACGGTAGGGTCGGTTGGTGCGCAACGCATCGTACACGTCACACACGTGAACCAGCCGACTGGCGACGTGGCAGTCCCGGGGAAAGCCCAACGTGGGATAGCCCCCGCCGTTCAGCATGATGTGGTGCTCGTACGCCACCACGGCGGCCAGATCGAGGCCGGCTTCGGACGAGAAGATGATTCGGGCTCCCTCGACCGGGTGACGATTCATGAGCTCGCGCTCCTCGGGCTCGAGCTTCCCGGGTTTGATCAAGACCTCGATCGGGATCCGTACCTTCCCCAGGTCGTGGAGCAGGCCGGCGACGCCAAACGCCCGCACGTCCTGCGACCCCAGCCCGATCCACTCCGCCAGCGCCATGGCGAGCACGCTGACATTGAGGGAGTGCGTGGTAGTGTATTCGTCGAATTTCCGCAGCTGCAGCAGGGGCAGCATGATGTTCTGATCGCCGTGCATCGCCACGGCCAGCGAGCGCACCACCGCCTCGGCCTCGGCGAGCGGCAGGGCCCCTCCCCCGGTGATCTCTTCGTGCATCCAGCGCACGGCCGAGGCCTCCTCGACCAATCCCATGCTGAGCGTCGTCGCCGCGATCCGCACGTGCCCGTCGAGGTGCACGTCGCGCACACCGATGGCCCCGTATCGGATGCCGCTGGGGCGCATCTGTCGCGCTTCGGAGGTATCGACCGGCTGACCACCGAGCCTGGCAAGGACGAGGTCCAGGAACTCCTCCAGTTCGTCCTTGGTGGCCGTGCGGTCGAACTCGAGCTGTTGGATCCCGACCGACGGCAACCGCTCCGCCCACTCCCAATCGCGGAGCTCCCGCACCGGCTGTCCGTCCGCGAGCACTTCGCTGCCCAGGAAGCCGAATGTCACGCGAGGTCCCTCTTCAAGCAGACGCTGCAGTCCCGAGTACGCATTGTCCACGGCCCGCTCCCGCGACGCGTGCCCGGCCGGATAGAGCGACAGCACCGACAGGGCTTGCGCGAGCGCGTAGAGAAACGTCACCTGGTGCTCCACGCCTAGCCGTCCTCTCGATCGACGCCCATGGCCGCGTCGCGGATCTCGGAATCCGGCGACCGTGCTGCGGCGAGCAGCGTTTTCGTGACGCGCGGGTCCTCCCAGTGGCGGTGGAGCGCGCGCAGGGCCGCGAGGTAGGCGGCGGACTTCGCCGGGAGCCGGCTCCGCAATAGCCCACGTCTGGGCGCCGCGAGTTCCAGCAGGGGCTCCAGCGCGAGCGGGTCGTCGAGCCTACCCAGGGCGCGGATGGCGAGCACGGTGAGGTTGGCGTTCCGAGACCCGCGCGCATGCGTCGCCACCAGATCGACGAGTGCGGCGGAACTGGACTCGGCCACCGCCATCAGTCCCATTTCGACGACCCGGGCATCTGGGTCCTTGAGCGCGAGGGTCATGGCCTGCTCGCGGCACTCCGGCGCGCGGAGCAGGAGCCGGATCGCCTCGATGCGAACCCGCGGGTCTGAGGCGGCCAGGTAGGACTCGGGGTCGAACCCGCTCGGCCACACGCCGATGTCGGCGATCAGTCGCAGAAGGTTGCGCTGCACGTACCACGGAGCCCCTGGGAGCCGATCCGCGGCCAGCGGCCCGACCTCGGGCCCAAGTCGGGTGAGGCGATCGAGCAGAATGCGACGGGTCTGGGAGATCTCCGAGGTGGCCAACACGTCGAGCATCGGTTCGGCCGCGGCGATCCCCATGCGGTTGAGGAGATGGCCCAGCACGGTGGTGTCGAGGGGGGAGGCGCCAAGCACCCGTTCGAAGATCTCGCGTCCTGCAAGGCGCTCCCAGATGTGCTGCGACACGTCCGAGCCTTCCTGGACGGCGATCGTGTCCAAGAGGTCTCGCAGGTCGCCCGCCGCGACCATGCGATCGATGGCCGCGCTCAGAACCTTGCCGGTCTCACCCACCTCGATGGCCATTTGGACGACCCGCGTGGGCTCCGGACGATGCCTCGCCACCTGCGCCGTGTCGCCGCGCCCCGGAGTCGCGGATGCCATTCTCGACAGCGCCGCTCCGTACACCGTTGGATTGGGATCCTCGAGCGACCAGTCCTTCACCAGATTCCGTATCTGATCGCGCAACGCGGTGTCCGCATCTCGCCGCCGGACCTCGCTCTCACCATCGGTGTGGGCGGCGAGCTTCTTGAACAGCCGCATGAGCGACTCCGAGATGGCCTGGCTCTCTGATCGTCCGGCCGCTCGCACCAGCGCGATGACCGCGTCAATGCTCATGCCCTCTGCGGCGTTGAGCAGGAAGCGTCGGCGTTCCGCCGCCCCCCCGGCGAGCTGCAGCAGCTCCTCCAGCACGTCCGGCTCTAGCGTCGCGATGAGCGACGAGACACGGCCACGGAGCTCCGGGGCCTCACGCCGATCGCGCTTCCGCAGCTCGCCGGCCAGCCTCAGCATGTAATCGACGATCACCTTGTCGTACGCTTCGTTGCGCCTACGCTGCTGGATCGCGCTGGCCAGCTCCTCGGCCTCCAACGTCCGCTCGCTCTGATCGGTTTCGGTGGCAGCCTGGGCCAACGCAATCCACAGCTCGTTTGCCGCCGACCAGTCGTCGACCTGGCGGGCCCCACCCTCGGCCATCAACTCGAGGCGGTCGTACTCCTGCGGCCGCAGATGCACGGACGGCCAGGCGTCGCGGCGTTCGGGAGGAGCGAGTCCCAACGGCTCGCCNNGTCGGCCATCAGCTCCAGGCGGTCGTACTCCTGCGGGCGGAGGTGGACCGACGGCCACGCATCGCGGCGCTCGGGCGCCGCAAGCCCGAGCGGTTCACCCGTGCGGTCGGCCTCGATGGCCAGGGTTGCCAGGAGATCCCGCAGTTCGGCCACGGTCACACCCCGCTCCAGCGCCAGGCCGGCCAGGTGGTGGCGGTGGAGCCGGCCGGCCAACTCGGCGAGCACGGGGTTCAGCGGATCGGTCGCCACGCCGTCGATCACGAGCTGGTCCCGCGCAATCCCCAGCCTGAGCTCCCGCTCTGCCACCAAGGGGCCCAGGCGCTCGTGCAGGCGTATAGTGGCCGGACCGAGCGACGGATGGTCGCCCGGATACATGGCGTGCTTGTTCAGCGCGATGGCGAACTCGATCAGGAACGCCGACAGCTCCGGGGAGAGCGCGTCGCGTTCCTCACTCACGGGCGCGTCCGTTCCAATCAGGTCCCTCCGTCACACGGGTCAGGGTCCTGCTCGAACGCCTCCGGTGGTTGCAGGGGGTGTGCCAGGCACCGGAGGAACCGGAACGCCGTCGGGTCGCGGCGTGGGTGGACCGATTCGCGCGAGGGTGATGGGCTCCTCCAGGTCCCCCCCGGAAAGCGTCAGGCTGCTGTTGCGGAGCACGAAGTTGTAGGCGAGCCACTCTCCCCCAATTGCCAGGTACACGGTGTCCGACGCGATTCGCCATCGCACGATCTCGTCGCCGAAGCTCGCCGAGGAATCGGGCCGGACAACGACCGTGATGGGGCCGTCCGGGGAGTCCGCTTGCCAGGTCCCCGACAGGTCAGGCAGCTTCGAGGCAGACGGCGTCTGGGCGGCGAGCGCTCCCGGCCCGACCAACGCCAGTGCCACCGCCGCGACCAGCCAAGGAGCCTTCATCCGAACACCTTTCGCCACAATTGGTTACGGTCCACCGTTCACGGGGTGCGACGTAATATACACCCGGAGGGGACGTTGGATGCGCCTCAGGCTCGTTTTGGCCGTCGCCGGGCCGCCGGCGCCATGCGGGGCGCACCAACGGCACAGCGCCCCGGGGGGAAGCCCGGGGCGCTGCGGTGTCCACTCGGTGCCGACTGAGCGGCCTAGTACATCCCACCCATGCCCCCGCCGGGCGGCATCGGAGGCATCTTCTCCTCCTCCTTCTTCTCGACGACGACGCACTCGGTGGTGAGCAGCAGGCTCGCGACCGACGCCGCGTTCTGCAGCGCCGTCCGGGTCACCTTGGTGGGATCGATGACGCCGGCCTCCACCAGGTCCTCGTACACGTCGGTCTGCGCGTTGTAGCCGAAGTTCTTCTCCTTGGTGGTGCGGATCTTCTCCACCACGATCGAGCCTTCGACGCCGGCGTTGGACGCGATGATGCGCGTCGGCTCCTCGAGCGCCCGGCGCACGATGTCCACACCGATCTGCTCGTCGGCCTCGGCGACCTTCATCTTCTCCAACGCCTTCTGCGCGCGGAGCAACGCCACGCCACCGCCGGGCACGATGCCCTCCTC
>JABAOD010001019.1_pt3 | contig 14470 bp, 12 predicted proteins | sample 7062151 | NCBI WGS metagenome assembly JABAOD01 (sample SAMN14538626, study PRJNA623070) | marine sediment metagenome | biome: marine biome [ENVO:00000428]; feature: marine pelagic biome [ENVO:01000023]; material: deep marine sediment [ENVO:00002113] | place: India: Gulf of Khambhat ... | reverse complement strand
GTTCGGATGGCGGCGGATGACTGGGGCGGTTAACTGGGTTTAAAAGCGCTTCTTGAGAGTTGACCGGTTAGGTTGGAACCCAGTTCACCTTTGAAGCGCAACGCTTTACGGCAACGGCCGAAATGCGTCGAATGTCTACGCAATAGCTTCGAGTTTCTCCAACTGCCAATGGAAGAACAATCACACTATGGACGTTCACATCTATTTTGATGAGGACAATTGGTCATGCGGCGTTCCTGCCGAAACTGAAGCCTATAGACCTTCAAAGCGGTCTGCGCTTTTACTTTCAGCGGTCGAGCCAAGGTCTAACTCTCTCAAAACTAGGTATTGCCAAGCACAGACAGACAAAAGGCTTGGTCGAGCAACGCTGGATCCGCCACACACAGCGGTACTATGGTCGTCAACGTTGTCCCGCAGCGACCAATTCGTCCTCGTAATAAAAGGTCGCTTTGAGCGACCTTTATCGTGGATTTTTTCCCACTTTTTGCGCAGAGTTTTCGCTAAATCTAACCGGCTTGCGCTGCTTTGACCAATTCCACNNCGCTTCTCGATGCCCTTCTGTTTGACCTGAGCCAGCAGGTCGGCCGCGGTTTCGTCGTCGACCTCACCCAGACCGAGTTCGTCCAGTTTATAAGCAATTGAAGCCTTGCCGCTCTTCTTGCCGAGCACGACTTCGCCCGTTTTACCAGTCAGTGCCGGGTGAGTGCCGAACATGACCAGCGGGTCGTTCATGACGTACTGAATACCAATGCCGGATTCGCGGATAAAGTTGCCGTGGCCCAGAACCGGCTTGTTGCGCGCGATTGGGATATTGGCGATTTCGGACAGCATCGACGCAAGTTCCGGCAGTTTCTCGAACACATAGTTAGTGTCATAGCCGTAGAGCAGGTGCAGGCCGAGCATCAGCTCTTCCATCGCCGCGTTACCGGTGCGCTCACCCAGGCCATTGGCACAGCTGTGTACCACTTCGGCGCCAGCAGTGACTGCGGCCAATTCGGTCGCGACACCCATGCCAAAGTCGTTGTGGGTGTGAATCTCGATCGGCAATCCGGTCATGCTTTTGACCCAACGCACCATGTATTTGATCGCTTCCGGTGTCGCGCAGCCCATGGTGTCGACGATGCCGATGGAATCGGGCGGCGACTCGTTCATGATGTTCGTGCAAAGATTCTTCAGGTCTTCAGGGCGGGCGCGTGTGGTGTCGTAGGGGAAGAATACCGCATACAGACCTTGCTCCCGCGCGTAATTGATCACGTCGCGGCTTTTCTTGAACACGTCTTCCCAAGTCCAGCCGAATTGCTTGGTGATTTTCGGATAACCGATCGGCACCTCGATGATTACACCATCTGCGCCGCACTCCAGCGCCATGTCGATGTCTTGCTTCAAGGCTCGGGCAAAGGTGAAGATCTTTGATTTCAAACCCAGCTTAGAGATTTCTTTGATCGCTTCCGCGTCCTGCGGAGATACGGCGGGCATGCCAGCCTCGATCCGCTCGACGCCAACCTCGCTCAGCTTGGTGGCAATGCGAATCTTGTCATCGATCGAGAAGACTACGCCCGGCGTCTGCTCGCCATCGCGCAATGTGGCATCGTGAATTTCCACTTTCGGAGGCAAATTCAGAGACTTGCGCACTTCGGGTTCAAAATTGTACGGGCTGACCCACCATTTGCCGTCCTCGAAATAATTCTCACGCATTTTGAAACCCTTGGTTCTTGAGGTGATTTTGTGTCTTTAAGCTTTTTAACCTTCATTTGCGCTTTTCGCAATAAAAAATCGACTTTTTAAAGAGTTTGCATAGGGGAAATTTGACCAAGTTTAGTCAATGCTATCCTTTTCGTTGTCGTGTGAGGTTTATCGATCACAATATACTGGGTGCGAGGCGTGTTTTCGTGGGGCTGCGAGGCTAAGTTCTCCCTGAATCTGGCGAAAATCGACGGAAAATATCGATAATAATTGCGAACGGATCAGATTTTTGCTTAATTCTCAGAATGAATAAACAAGACGCGCCCGCTCAATCAAACCAATCCTCAACGCAGAGAATTTATCTGACGCTGCGTAATGAGATCATCACTGGACGCCTTTCGCCAGGCGAACGGCTGAAAGTTGAAACACTTAAGGAAAATTACGGTGCCGGAGCATCTCCGATCCGTGAAGCATTGAGCCTTTTAACGTCGGACCAGTTGGTGGAACGTCTGGATCAACGGGGGTTCCGGGTGGCCGAGACGAGCCGACATCAGTTTCAGGAGATACTGAATCTGCGGTGTACCCTAGAGGACATGGCATTGCGGCGAAGCATTGAGATTGGCGGGCAAGATTGGGAAGAAAACCTAGTCATTGTCTATCACTATCTCAGCCGTACTGACCGGGCAAATGTCGAGTTGTTTGAGGAACGTCACAAGAAGTATCATATGGCGTTGTTAGAGGCCTGTGACTCTCCTATTTTGCTGCGATTCTGCAGCCAGCTCTATGATTTAAACGTACGCTACCGGTTCCTGGCAGGAACTGCGAAGTCCTATAGTCAGCGGGATGTCGAGGCGGAACATCAGGCCATATTGGATGCGGCGATCAATCGTGATGTTGATGAAGCTTCGAGGCAACTGATGGATCATTACCGAAGTACGGGGGCGTTCCTAGCTGATCTTATAGAGTAGCCAACGGCCCAAATTAGATGTTTGAAAAGCAAAGGCGTCCTTCGGGGCGCCTTTGCCATTTGGAATATTGGCATTTCCTTCAAATGTTAAAAAAAACGATATTTAATTTACTTAAATTAAAAAAACGGTAATATGTCCGGAAATGAGGAGGAGACGATATGTTTAAAAAATTGAAGCTGGCCTTGCTTGCAGTTGGCCTGAGCGCGGGAATGGCGCAGGCTGAAGAACTTCGCATGGGCACCGCTGGTCTGGGTGGTGCGTTCTACCCGATGGGGCAGGGCATCTCTAATCTGGTAAATAAATACGCTGGTGATGGCCTTACCATGGTGCCGGTTGTGACAGGCGGTTCGGTCCAAAACCCCCGCCTCATCGGTTCGGGCGAGGTTGAGATCGCGATCACCAACAACAACCTAGCTGTTTTGGCCCGCAAGGGCGTTGGTCCCTATAAATCCGGAGTGATCGACGTGTCTACCTGACCAACCAGGCGCATTATCCCGAGGATTGGAACGAACGCATCATGCTGAACCCTCTTTATTCCTAGGGACAGCGGAGGCCTCGGGGCCTGAACGGTGTGAATCGCTTTGCCCAGACGAGTGGACTCATTTCGGTGGCGGAGCGAGGTGAGCGCCGCAGTACATGCGTAGGAAAGGAAGATGAACAGGTTAATATTTTCCGCATTTGCGGTTAGGACTCGAGTTTCCACATCCGCCGCTGCGCAGGGCGACGCGTTTCTTGTTTTCCTGGTTGCATCGACCTGATGGCGCGAAAACACGGCCGTTGTAGTTGATCCCTTAGGCGTTCTCTGGTGCCTTGCATGACGGTTCGAAAAACTCAGCGCCGCCGGCAGCAAGGCCCGCTTGGCAGAGATCTACACATTGCCCGAAACTCCGGAATATCATCCCGTCACGGAGGAAGTAGAACCAGCGACAACGGCCGCCTGGCATTAAACTGGTGTACCTTTGTCCGGACACTAACAAAGAGGGTACAGCGAAGAAGGTCGCTCTTGCGAAGGGCGGCCTTCACCTGTTCTGCCTGAATGTCCTAATATGAAATTTCCAGAGAATCCGAGCGCGATGGCAGATCAATTAGCGGTTTCTACCCTCTGGATTAAAGCCCATCTGGTGGGAAACCCGTCAATCCATTGACTTACGCGCGCCTCTTTTTATTCGATGCAATTGTTCAGCCTGAAAACGCTCGGATCGCAAAGAAAATCGATGCCGATAGAAGAGCGGCAGCCGGTACGGTGATCACCCACGCGGCAACGATGGTAAGGAAGTGCGATCTCCGCACCAATTTCCTACGACGCCGCTCTTCGTTCGGCCGAACAGGGCGGTCAGGGACAGAGATGCGCGCCTGATTCAAGCGCCGCTCGGTATGCCATTCGCGAAAGAATCCAACGCCAAAGACACCGCCAACCGCGATGTGAGTTGAACTTACGGGCAGGCCCAACCAGCTAGCCACGATCACGGTGATGGCGGCAGATAGCGCCACACAATAGGCCCGCATTGGGTTCAGCTTCGTGATCTGGTTGCCAACCATACGGATCAGTTTTGGACCAAATAGGAACAGCCCGAAAGAAATTCCCAATGCGCCGATTACCATGACCCAAAGGGGAATAGAAACAGCGTCCATGAAGTTGCCTGACTTCGACGCCTGAACGATTGCGGCCAATGGACCGACGGCGTTTGCCACGTCATTTGCTCCATGCGCGAAGCTCAACAAAGCGGCTGATACAACCAGAGGGATGCCGAACAGGACTTTCAGTGATTTGTTACGGTTTTCAAGGCCAACAGATTGTTTGCGGATCACGGGGATCATCACGGCCCAGACCAATACACCAACCGCAGTGCCGATCAGCAGAGCTGTGGGAAGATCAATCTTGATAACCTTCTTCAGCCCTTTCAGTGCCAAGTACGATGCAAAGGTGCCGCCCATAACGCCAACCAGAACCGGCACCCATTTTCGGGCAGCTGCAATCTTGTCGTCTTGGTAGATAATCCGCGCCTTGATGAACCAGAGAAAACCGGCGGCTATAACACCACCAAGGACTGGTGAAATGACCCAACTGGCTGCGATCTTATACATGGTCGGCCAGTTAACCGCAGCAAATCCCGCCGCCGCGATACCGGCACCCATTACTCCGCCAACAACTGAGTGGGTGGTAGAAACCGGCGCACCGATCCAGGTGGCCAGATTGACCCACAGTGCCGCCGAAAGGAGCGCGGCCAGCATGGCCCAGATGAAAACCGAGGCGGTTTGCATGCTTTCCGGCGCAATAATCCCTTTCGCGATTGTTGAAACAACATCGCCTCCAGCCAGCAAGGCCCCCGCACTTTCGAATATTGCGGCGATCGCGATCGCACCGCCCATTGTCAGCGCATTGGCCCCAACAGCAGGGCCCATGTTGTTTGCCACGTCGTTTGCGCCAATATTCAACGCCATATAGGCCCCGAACCCGGCAGCGATCACTACGATGAAGGTGTTGGTCGACTCGCCAAAAAGCACCAATGCCAACAGGCAAGCTAGGACAATAAACACCAATGATATGCCCGGACCAACAAGAGGTCGAGAAACATAGGATGTCGCCTGTTCCAGCCGGGAAAGACGCCCCAAATCGCGATCAAGCGTTTCAAGATGTCGTGCGTCAGAGTTGCTGTTAGACATTCGTACCCCCAAGCCTAAAGCGGCGTTGACCCGCGTTACCAGAAATAGTCTCTAACCTCAAACTGTCGTTGCGGCAGAGAGCTTGTCGGAAGAAAGATTCTCTAGCAGTTCCTTGAGTTGGCTTTCCTGTACCAAATCTGCGGCTTCCGATAGGCTTACCCTACGTCGCGTGCGCTCTTGCGCCTCTGGAAAGGACTTTTTGAACGTCGTAACTTCTACCGGGTAGACGATCGTCGATACCGGAACTGAAAGCCCAGAGACCAGTCGTTTGTTGTACGTGAATGTGCCCAAAGGGCTGGAGCCGACGCTCCACTTGTGGACGCCGGCTTCTTCCCAAGCTTCTTGCAGCACTTTTTCAGCGGAGCTTTTACCAGACATGAGCCAGCCTTTTGGCAAAACCCACTGGCCTGCCTCACGGCTGGTAACCAACAGAATCTCTTGGCTCGAGGCGTCCTTTTTGAAGCAAAGGGCAGCCACCTGAAGATCCTTTAGGCGTTGCAGCATAGGCAGCAGAAAGCTCGTCCAGAGTTCCTTAAGAACCGTCTTCATATCGTATGCGCCTGTAATTTCTGCTCTTGTTCGTGACAGGTTTACGTAAAAACACTCGGAATCCCAAAATTCACTCAGTTCGGCTGTGCTTGGGCATGATTGCCTCGAGTAATCGCTTCCGGCTTCGGTTGCTTGGTTGCCATTTTCAGCCCCCTGTTTCCCAAACATAGCGGTGAAGCAGTTCAGTTTGGCGGCTCAAAGTTGAACCGCGCCGTAGCTGTCGCTGAATGGCGCAATCTCAGCGCCGGATAAGGCACAGGCTCACTGCCCTAGCAAAGACGAATTCAAATTAGTCTGGCAGTTCCCACTTATGGATAGTGCTAAAAAAGAACTCGAGGGGAGGGGCGCATCTTTCCCGAGGCTGGTATCAGACTACCCGCACCGGTCTCTTTCGAGCGACCGCCCGAGAGTTCTCACTCCAATTCGGCGCGATCAACAAATCGCACGCCGTCGCTTACCCGGTCGCTTGGGTGCACGACGACTCTGTCGCCCGGTGCAAGTCCATCCAGAACCTGAGCGACACGCGTGTTCATACGGCCCAGCGTCACCGGTACCCGTTGTAGGACCGCTCCCTCGGCGCGGAAGACATACCAATCTCCGTTGCTACGGAATACCGCTGACAATGGAACTTGCAGAACATCCGTTTCTTGCCATTCGATCACTCGTAAGAAGACGGCGAAGCCATCCCCAAGTCCCGGGCGGTCTTCGGGTGGGCTCAGAAGATCGAAGACAACGTCAACGCGTTGCTCCTCGATCCCAAGGGCGGAGATTTTCGTTCGTGCAGAAGGTTCGATCTTGCGCAGCACGGCCTCTAACGGATCGTCGCCCCCCCAACGTTCGACAATGGCCCGGGCTCCGATTTCGACCCGGACCGAGTCCGAGGACAACAGATCGGCGACAATCTCAAGATCTTCACGCCGTCCGACAGTTAAAAGGGGCGCGCCCATGGCGACCGGCCGTTCTGAGATGCTTTCGACCGACAGAACCACACCGTCCGTTGGGGCGTGCAAGACAACGCAACATGAGTCATCGGCCGGATTTTCCACGTCCGGCTGGATTAGCGCGGCCTGCGCACGTGCCAAAGACCCTTCTGCCATCGCCTGACTGGATTGGGCGGCCTCTAGGGCGGCTTGCTTGATTGCACGCAGCTGCGTGGCGTCTTCAAGTTGCGACGTGGTGGCTACGCCTCGGTTTACCAGTTCAGCGGTACGCGCATAGTTGCTGTCTGAAAGAGTGAGGTCCTCCTCAGCCTGTCGCACCTGACTCATGGCCACACGCAATGCGGCTTCTGCTTCGGAGACAGCGGCCTCGGCGCTGGCGCGGCTTCTACTGTCCAGAAGCGACGGCGCAACCGGCTGGACCACAGCGACCACGGTTTCGCCGGCGACTACGGCGTCGCCAACCGTGACCGGAGATCGCTTGGTCCGGCCCGTGATGGGGGCGGCGACCTCGAACACGTTGCGAATGCGGGTTTTGCCGTCCGCGTTGACGGTAATCGACATCTCGGCCTGCACCACTTCGGCCAGATCAACCGGGGCCGGGTCGGTTCGGAACCCCCAGGACATAAGGCCAACCAGTGCTACAGCGGCGCATCCACCAACGATCAGGGTTTTCGCTTTCATCGCATTATTCCCTTGTCTTCATCACTTCTATCAAATTCAGCCGGTCAAGCCGGCGTCGTACCAACAGCGTCGCGGCTGCAGCCGCCACCAGCACCACCGCGCTGGACATGGCGAACGTGTCACGGTTCAGCACCAGCGGGATCGAGTAAAGGTCGCTTTCAAACCCTGCTATCATCGCCGCCGCGAGTGCTGAGCCGAGAAGCCATCCCAATGGCTGTGCCAGCAGTACCAGCAGTGCGATCTCTCCGATCAGAATGAAGCTGACTTCGGCTTTGGTAAAGCCGAGGATCCTGAGTGAAGCAAGGTCGCGGGCCCGTTCTGACAGTTGGATGCGGGCGCTGTTGTAGGTTACCCCAACGGTGATTAGCACGGCGATCACAACGTAGATCACCGTACTGATGGTGATATTCTGTTCGATCGTTTCCTCGAATGCCTCGAGAGTGTCACTCAACATGACCGTCCCAGCCAGTCCGGGAAGGTCCTTGATCGCGGCGTGGAAAGCCTCTTCCTTGGCACTATCCAGGGTGAGATTTGCGTAGCTGAACGTGGGTGTTCGCCGCATCAATTGGTCAAGCGCCGTTGCCTCCATATAGGCCGGCAGGCCGATGTAGCTTGTCGCGATACCTGCCACTGGAACGACATGGGTTTCGCGACGGCCGGTCAGGAATTCCACAGTCACAGGGTCTCCCACACCGACGTTCAACTGCCTTGCCAGCCGTGTCGACAGCAGCAATCCGTCCGCCGGAGCGGCAATAACCCGTCCGTCCTTGTCGAGGATACGCGCCAGATCAGCCGCGGCAGGGCGGCCTTCGATCCCTACTCTTTTTTGCAGATGGCCGTTGCGAAGGATAGCACCGTGCATCTGAGCAGGTTCAACTTGCAACACGCCGGGTAAGCGGCGGATTTCTTCCAGTGCATCGGCGTTAACTTCCTTGGTCAGGATCAACATGGCGTCCTGCCGGTTGGTGGAATAGAAAGAGAGGTCGATCAACTCATCGAGCGTGTCTTCGAAAAATATCGAGGCGACCAGAACCGCCACAGCCAGAGCGATCCCCAGCATCGTCAACCCGGCCCTGAATGGCCAACGCAGGATATTGCGCAGCACCATCATCGTCTGCTGCGAAGGGCGCAGCCTAACCAGAAGACGGTCGATCAGCGAGGTTTTATAGTTGGGTGGTGCAGGCGGGGCCATGGCCACTGCTGGGGGCAGGCGCGCCGCCCGAAGTGCACTTTGTACCGCTCCCAGCCCGGCGGTGGTTAGCCCAAGCGCGGTTGCGATGATATAGATGTCGGGGCGAACCGCGAAGATCAGGTAAGGGAAGCTGAAGAATTCCGCGTAGATTCCCGCGAGCCCCTGTGCCAGCCAAGTACCAACAGCGATACCCAGCCCGGTACCAACGACGGCGACGGCGACCGCCAGTGCGAGATAGTGTAGGCTGACTTCCAGATTGGAGTAGCCAATGGCTTTGAGCAGCCCGATCTCCGACCGATCCAGTGCCACGATCCGACCGATCACCATATTGACCAGAAACACCGTGATCCCCAGAAAAACCGGCGGCAGGACATAGGCCATCGACTTTAACTGCTTCAGCTCTCCGTCGATAAAGGCGTGGGATTGTTGCTGAGCCCGATCATGTGCTCCAAGCCCGCCAAACGAGTCCAAAAGGTCGTCTAGNNAAGGCGGCCGCCATGGCAGGTTCGGGCATCCACAGGATACCGTAACCCTGATTGTCCGGCATCATGTCGCCTGGACCGATTGTGTAAATAAATTCGGGGCTGAGCACTGTGCCGGTAATGGTGAGTGTTCTTTTTTGCCCATTCAAATTGGCCATCAGCGTGTCGCCGGGCGCATAGTCATTGGCTATCGCGAAGGGCTCGTTGACGACGATCTCATCGGTGGATTGCGGGTTCGGGAAACGTCCCGCCCGTAGCAATGGTTTGTTCAGCCGCGGTTCGCCGCTGGTTGGAATAGAGATGAACTGCCCCACGGCGCTTTCGATCTGCCCCGGCAGATCAAGAATCGCGCTGCCAATGACGCGGGTCTCTATTGCAAAGACGCCCTCGATTGTTGCGATTTCCGACGCCAGACTTTGCGGTGCACGACGAAGCGTGGCAAAGACATCGGCAAAACGGTTGCGCTCGTAATAGGCCGCGCGGGTTTCGGTCAGCGCGGTAAACATGCCAAAAGACATCAGGAAAATCGCCACTCCGCAGCCCAGAACCAAGGCAATGGCCAACCCCTGCGACCATAGGCGCAGGATGTCGCGGATCAGCTTTTTCTCCAATGCACGCATACGCCTACCACTCTATCTGTGACGGATGCAGACGGGTGTCGTTATGTTCGATGGACACAATGCGCCCGTCCTGAAAGCGGATCACCCGATGGGCCATTTTACGGATTTCAGCAGCATGTGTGATGAGCGCCGTAGTCGTACCCAATTCGCGGTTAATGCGGTCAAGCGCCTCAAGGACCTGAACGCCGGTTTTGGAATCTAACGCGCCGGTCGGTTCGTCACACAGCAGAACCTCCGGTCGTTTCGCAATCGCGCGGGCGATCGCGACGCGCTGTTGCTCGCCGCCCGAAAGCTCCGCCGGGAAGTGGTCCATTCGATGACCTAAACCGACGATGTCGAGGGCCTCGTGGGGAGTCATGGGGCTCGGCGCGATATCGGTTACCAGTGCCACATTCTCGCGCGCACTTAGGGACGCCACGAGGTTGTAGAATTGAAAGACGAACCCCACGTGGTCGCGCCGGAACTTGGTTAGGGCGCGGTCGTTCATCTGAGTCAGTTCCAGGCCCTTGAACCAGACCCGCCCGTCGGAGGCATGATCCAAACCACCCAGAATGTTTAACAAGGTCGATTTGCCACTACCCGACGGTCCCAATAGCACCGTCAGTTCGCCTGCCCGAAGTTCCAAATCAACCCCGGCCAACGCGACAACCCTCACTTCGCCGGTTTCGTAGACTTTTGTCACACCTTCGGTGCGAAAGACGACGCTATCCTCTAAGACTTGCTCCATACTAGTTATCTAAACCAATTTTGGCCGTTTGCCTTGATTGACCTCAAACATAATGGGCCCGCATCTACTACCACGCGCCCAGCGGTAGCCCGATTATGTTTCGGCAACCAAATCGATTTCCTAGAAACCTAGGCACTGCCTATCACTCGCAACAATCCGGGCGAAATATTCAATGTAGGATGTTTCTGATGTTCGGTTGACGAACCGAGCGGAAGACAGCCGCTCCATCAGAGGTGAGTATATTATTCACATCATCGACCGGGTGGATCGAATTTTCGTGAACAAAATCTCTACAGGCCCCGATCATTTATGACACTCTGAGATTAACCTTATGACCGGTTACTCGCACCCACTTTCACACCGCATCAGGCCTATACTGACCGGCTAGAGAAACCTGAAGTCGACGTGATCGCACCCTCTGGAGCATAGATTTGAACTCGTGTGTTTAATCTTTGCCGAACACGCTAAGTCAGCGCAGGCCCCAATTAATCCTTATCCGCCGTTCGCCGCGATGAGTTGGCGNNGTGATCCAGCCACAGGACCGGCCCGTTGGGGGCACTTGCCTCGCCGAAGATCAAATCACCTGTCGCAGCCACGACGTGCTGGCTTAGCACATCGCTCACCAGCGCTTTGCGATCTTTGTGGAGCTGGACGATTTCTTGCGACGTGCCGACGGTCTTATCGACTTGCTCCGCGCTGTTCGGCATTGGCCAAGCTGCGAAATCGCCGAAGGCCTGCATAACCGGATCGAGCTGATAGTCGCTGACTTTCTGCAGCACAGTGTCCAGCGTGACATCGTCCTTCAAGAGGTCCTGACAGAGCTTCCACTGAGCGTCGACCCAAGCTCCGCCGCCTTCCTTCTTCAGCGCCGACAGCAATGGCATGAGCGACAGTTCGATCCCGGCAAAAACGTCCGAGGAGTTGGTGCGGATCTCTGGGCAGTTGAATACGGTCGCCTTGATGCCATCGTTCCAAGCCTCTTGGGCGTGGTCTTCCAAGCGCATCTTGGCGTAGCCTTGAGTGTAGTTGGTGTAGGTTTGCCAGCAGTAGTCGTCGCCGATCAAAACCCGTGTCCCATGATACCCGTAGGCGGTATAACGAACCTGTCCGCCCTCAGCTTCGATACGGTCACGAAGGGCGCTGCTTGCCTCCAGCAGATGGCCGAATGTATTTGCGCTGACTTCATCGAAGTTTTGCAGGATGAGTTTTCCGAGGTCACTGTCAACCAGCGCTTGCGAGGGCATATAGCGCGCGCCGCGGCCCTTGTAGATACGGTTGGCAATGGCCATGAACACCTTGGCCCGCGGGATGCCCCCGGCCATCGTGTGCGCAAAGAACACATTCTTGCCCGCCGGGATCAAACTATCCAGTTGGCCCATCATCTGCTCGAGTGACGCTTTGAAACGAGCAACGCCAATCTCGCGGCAGCGGTCGATCAGATCCCAGTCCAGCTTGTGGTCCTGCCAGGTATCGATGGTCATTTCGCTCACCAGGTCGGTCGGATTCTTCTCACCGTCGGGCGAGTCCATATCGAAGCCTGCCATCAGCGGGACGTTGATAATCTTGCCACCCAGATTTGCTTCGGCCTCGGCGAGCTCGTCGGCAGTCAGAGCTCTTAGGGCATTGTTTTCGTCCCGTCGGCCAACTGTAATGCCGATGACGGTCATGCCGGCCGCTTTGGCCGCATCGATCAGGCCTGTGGCATATCCCCGACCGAAGAGTTCACCGAACAAGACAAAGATATCGCCCTCTCCATAAAGGCTGTTCTCACGGATTGATGTCATTGGAATGGGGTTTTTCATCATTGCCTTCTACAGTTCTTTTGTGTGTCGGGGCTTCCGGTCGGCGAAAACGGATTCGTGGCTGGGGTTCATGCTATTGCATTAATGCTCTTACCGGGTTCGATCATGCAAGATCAGATTGTTGTTTCTTGATGAGAAAAGCATCGCTTGCCGAGTAACTTTCCGCTTGCCTCCACAAGGCGGTATTTGGCCTGAGTTAACGGTTGTGTAATGGCGGTCTCGGTTTCCGGTTTTGTGCTGCCAAACAAACTGCAGATACGCGCGTGGCCGAGGATGGGCTCCGGAGATCGAGCCATGTGCTTCGGTTACTCGGAGAAGTGGTCGACAAGTTTGACGAAGCTCTTGTGCATATCTTCGATGGCTTGTTCCCCAAGACATTCTTCGACAGATGCACGACGCGCTTCGAATCGTGGTGCGAGTTTTGCCATCAGGGTTTTTCCATCCGCGGACAAAACGACCAGTTTGCGACGCTTGTTTTTGGGGTCAGCACGAAATTCAACCAGACCTTTATTCCCAAGGTCTGATGCTGTTCGGCTGATTTGGGCGTTGTCCGTTACCATGTGGCGGCTCAGATCCGCGATCGAGATCTCGTCGAATACTTCAACCGTCCGTATCAGCCGATAGGCCGTTAGATTCAATGGCGTGTCGGTCAACAGAGAGATTGCATTGTTGTCCATCAGCTTTGAAATGATTGAGAACTGGAAAGTCACGTTGCTTTCCAGTGTTCGAACTCGTTCCAGCTGTATTTCCAGCTCTTTCGATGTCAGCGCCATGTGCTTCCCTCAATACTCCCGCTTAGGCGAGGTCGTTCGTTCCTTTGCAGCAATCCGGCAATACGCGCACCGAAATAGGACGCATTTCCACCACTTGGCGGGCCAAGATCCCATGACACGATGATCAACGACACGTCTTTCCCAGATGAGCAAGCATTCGGCTGAGTCTTTGCCAATTCACATCACCAAATTCAGCATCGCAAGGGATACGACAAGAAATAGAATTGTCATGATCCCCCCGCTCTTCACGAAATCGATCACCTTGTACCCCGCGGGCCCCATGATCAAAGCGTTTACCTGATGCGTCGGGATGATGAATGAATTCGATGTCGAAATGGCGACGGTCAACGCGAATACGGCTGGATTCGCCCCCGCGGCAACCGCAATGGAAACAGCAAGTGGGACCAAAAGAACCGTCGCCCCGACATTTGACATTACTAGCGAGAAAACTGTCGCCAAAATGGCGATGCCAACTTGAAGCGACCAAATCGGCCATCCGTTAAGTGTGGTGAGAATTTGATGTGCAATCCATTCGGCAGTTCCGGTGTTTTGCACGGCTTGGCCAAGCGGTATCAGGCTGGCGAGGAGAAAGACCGTGTTCCACCCTACCGCGCGGTACGCTTCATCGACACTCAGAACCTGAGTCAAAAGCATTCCGACCGCTCCGGTCAAAAGGCAGAGCGACAGTCGGACATCAGTGAACAAGATTAGCGATAAGGAAACCAGGAAGAAGAACAAAGCCCAAGTGACCTTGTGCGGGCGCAACTCTTCCTGAGGGAAGTCGCTGGTCACAACGACAAAGTCCCTGTCTCGTTTGAGCCGGGTCAGGTTGTCCCATTGGGTGTGGGCGACCAGCATGTCACCGGTTTGAAAGGGGACAACACCGATTTGCGTCGGTTCGCGGTCGTCCCGTTTGACGTGGCTCAGCGTCTCCTCACCCCGGTGAATGGCCAGAAGTCCCAAGCCATAGGTCTTGCGCAACAGCAGATCACGCGGGCTTTTCCCTACGAGTGTGGAGTCGGGCGGGATCACGAGTTCAGCGACCCCGGCGTTAGTAGGGGCAAATTCCTCGGCAAAGACGTCGAGCTCGGGCCGAATTGTCAAACCGAAGCGGCTCGCAAATTTCCGCACAGCATCGCCGCTTCCGATGATCGCCAACCGGCAGGGCGTCGCGATCTCGGCCGTCAAAACCTGTATCATCGACGACTTCCCGCGGTAGAACGTCGAGATGATATAGATGTTGTTTTCGTTGTTTATGTCCGCAAGCGTCTTCCCCACCAAACGGCTTCCATCCGGAACGTCAACCTCGAATACCTGCGCCTGAAGGCCATAGACACGCTCCAGATATTCCGATGTCCCGTGAGCGGCAGAGAGGTCGATCTCCTCCG
>JABAOD010007597.1_pt1 | contig 14480 bp, 19 predicted proteins | sample 7062151 | NCBI WGS metagenome assembly JABAOD01 (sample SAMN14538626, study PRJNA623070) | marine sediment metagenome | biome: marine biome [ENVO:00000428]; feature: marine pelagic biome [ENVO:01000023]; material: deep marine sediment [ENVO:00002113] | place: India: Gulf of Khambhat ... | reverse complement strand
CGAGGTGGCGTCCGACGTGGTGGTCGCCGACGTGCCGCTCGGGTCACTGCCGGCGGGATCATCGGCGGCGGAACCGCACGCGGCAACCACGATGGCGAAGACGAGCAAGAGCGCAACTCTGGTCATGGCGGTGTGGGATCTCCGTGGTCGGGCGGTCATGTCACCCAACGCCCGGTCGATCGAACGGAGCATGCGCAATGTCGGATACGGGACAGTACGGCGAGCCGACCGACCGACGAGCCGTTGAGGCTCGCATGACCACGACCGACACGACAACGCGCGCACCCTTGTGGCAGCGCGGGAGACTCGTTGCCGTCGGGCTGGCGGGCCTCTGGGTGGTGCTGGCGATCCTTCGCCCCGCAACCACCTTCCACCTCGCTCCACTCATCGTCGCAGGGGCGCCGTCGGTGCTGACCGACACCCGACCTGCGAGGAGTTTTGCCCTCGAGCAGGGTCTCCTGGGTCTCGCCATCTCAGGGTGGGCGACGTTGGCACTGCTGTGGTTCGGCGCACTGGACGGTCCGGCGCTGCGACCGTTCACGTCGGCGATCCAAGAGACGATCGTGCTGGCGCTCGCCGGGGCGGTCGGCGGTGCCGTTTGGTCGGCGAGACGGCGCTGATCACGTTCGGCCGGCGATGACGGCGAGGGTGTCCATGTCGAGGACCCGCACCATCCGATAGGCCGTCTCGACCAGTCCCTCCTTGCGCAAGTCGCTCAGCGCTTCGTTGATCGATTGTCGGCTCGCCCCGAGGAGGGTGGCGAGCGAGGTCTGGGAGAGGTGGACCTCACCGAACCCGTCGGCCTCGTCGAGGAGCATCTCGGCGACCTGCTCGCGCACGGTGCGGTGCATGAGGCGAATGACGCGACGCTGGGTCGCCTCGAGTTGGTTCAGCCCCGCCACCAGCCAGCGCATGGCGATTCGGGGGTTGGCGAGCAACACCGGAATCAGCTTCGCGCGGTCGAAGCGAAACGCCGTGACGGAGTCGATCGCCCTCGCTGCGGAGACATACGGCTGGCCCTGGAACATCGCGATGTCCCCGATCACCGCACCTTCACCGACCCGTCCGATCACGCGACGCTGGTCGTTGCGTGTCCGGTAGAGCTCGACCTGCCCCTTCTGGATGACGTAGGCCGACTCTGCGGGGGTGTTCTCCTTGAAGAGATGGGTGCCGGGGTATTTGGAGACGTACTCGCCGGACGATGCGATGGCCTCGAGATCCGACGGGGTCAGCGGCAGGTAATCGGTCCGGCCGAAGGAACGAGCGAGCCATGCCAGATGCTGCTGCTCCGCCGTGTCCATGCGTTCGCCTCCGTCTGGATGCCTGTCTCTCACTGAACCGGGGGATCCCAACCCTCATTCCGGGGACTTTGTCGGCCGGGCGTCGTTGTGTGGATGACGCCGGATCGATGGACGTTGATCCAACCAACGAACCAATGGAGGTCGTCGGTGCGGGTGCGCACGCCCCAAGGCCAGGTCCGCCTCGTGCTCCTCGCTGTCGCGATCGTCGCCGTGCTCGCCGGCGTGGTGATCGTGCGCGGTGGTGCTCCCGAGCTTCGCGACGGGAGCGAGAGCTCGGAGGAGTTGGCCTTGCTCCTGGCACCGACCGAGGTGTACAACCCCGTTGCAGCGGGTGAGGAGCTCCCGGAAGGGTTTCGCCAGGTCGTGCCACGAGATGCGATCCGCCCCGTCTACGAACCGACCTTCGTCGCTGCGGACGCCATCGACTGGCCCGCCACGTCGCTCGTGATCGGCCTCCAGCTGCACGGGGAAGCCAAGGCATATCCGGTGCAGTTCTTGAACTGGAGGGAGATGGTCGTCGACAGCGTTGCGGGGATCCCGGTCCTCGTCACGTGGTGACCGCTGTGCGCGACGGCGATGGTCCATCGCCGGGAGGTCGACGGTCTCGAGATCGTCCTCGGCAACCAGGGTGCGCTGTGGGGACGTGCGATGACCTGGTGGGATCACGACACGGGCTCGATCTGGAGCCAGCCACTGGGCACCGCCATCGCAGGGCCACGCCGCGGTCGTGTCCTCGAGCTGTTGCCATCGACGCTGACGACTTGGGAGACATGGCGTTCGGCTCATCCGTCGACCGTGGCGCTCCACGCCGACAACGGGCACTCCGGCTTCGACCTCGAGCGCATGGCGATCGTCGTCCAGATCGGTGAAGACGCCGTCGCCTATCCCGTTCCCGACCTCCGCAGAGCCGGTCCCGCAAACGATCTCGTCGGCGACACCCCGGTCGCCGTGGTCGTCGATCCCGGCGATCCGGATGCGTGGACCGTCTTCAGCCGGGCGCTCGACGACCGGACCGTGACGCTGGCCGTCGACGGCACCCGTCTCGTCGACATCGAGACGGGGTCGACGTGGGATCCGATCCATGGGCTCGCACTCGATGGTCCGTTGCGCGGCCAGTCGCTCGATCGTCTCCCCGGATTCACGTCGTTCCCGGACGACTTCCACACATTCTGGCCCGACGGCCGGCTGTTCAGTCGGAGCTGATCACCCCCGCCCACCGGCGAGCAAGGCCGCCTCCGGCGAGCGGTACAGCCTGATCATCGCAGCGATGCCGACTGCGGGCCCGAGCGCGAGCCAGGGAAACGCCCACTCCCAGCCGTGGGTCTCGGCGAGCAAAGGGACTCCCCGAATCGTCACCAGCGTCAGGAGAAACCCGAGCGCGGTCTGCAGCGCCAGCGCCGTTCCCCGGCGAGTCGCATCGCTGACCTCGGTGACCATGGTCGAGAACTGGGCGCTGTCGGCGACGACCGTGATGCCCCACACCACGAACACCGTCATCACGATGAGCGGGTGGGCACCGAAGACGAGAGGAGAGGCCAGGGCACAGCTGCCGGAGATCGCCATCGCTCCCCCTGCGATGCGGGTCCGGCCGACTCGATCGGCGAGCACCCCGGCGAGCCACGCTCCGAATCCGCCGGAGGCGATCACGATGAAGGTGGCGAGTGGCACCCACCCGATCGAGTCGCCACGCGCCACCGAGGAGGCGGCGAGAAAGGCCGCGGTCCAGGTCCACATGGCGTAGAGCTCCCACATGTGACCGAGGTATCCGTACGTGCTGAGCCGAACACCCCGGTTGCGCACCACGCTCCCGACGTGTTGCCATGAGAACGGCGAAGGCGGCGACTCGGCCGGCCCGTCTGAGACGAAGCGGACCATGAGCAGGCCGCCGAGGAGAGCGAGCAGCGAGGCGCCCCACAACACGCCGCGCCAATCCAGCCCGATGCCCCGGATGAGATGGGGCCCGGCGCTCCCCACGGTGAGGGCCCCGACGAGCACACCGAGTGCCATGCCTCGGCCGGCGGTGAACCAACCTGCCATCACTTTGAGGCCGCTCGGGTACACGCCCGCCAGTGAGACGCCCGTGATGAATCGCAGGGCCAACGCCAACCCGAATTGCCCGACGTCGAGGAAGGTGAGCAGACCGTTGGCACCGGCGCCGATGACACTGGCGACCAGGAACAGACGTCTGGCCGGGAAGGCGTCTGCGAGCCCCGTCGTCGCCGCACCGAAGGCTCCGATCACGAATCCGATCTGCACCGCAAGCGTCAGCGCAGTCGACTGCCCCTCGGAGAGCGACCACAGCGCCGACAACTGTGGCGCGACCGCCGAGGCCGAGAACCACAAGGTGAGCACCAGCAACTGACTGAGGGCGATCAGCCCGAGCGCACGGTGTCTGGCCTCGACCTGAAACCGCTGTCGTTCAGCCGAGGGGCTCGCCATGGGTCGCGGTCTCCACTCCCTGCTCGCTCGAGTCGCCTCCCGGGGTGGACACGGGGTCGTGTTGCAACCCCCGAATCACCACCGACGTGGCGGCTCCGATGACCGCTGCGAAAGCTACCGCCACGAGCAAGGTGTTGTCACTCACGTAGTTGAGGATGGACTGGGACAGGTTCTCCACCCAGGCGAAGCTCGTCGAAGCTCCAAGCGCCGACGCTCCCGACGTGATGGCGGTCATCCAGAACCACACGATCCACACGCCGGCGAGGACGAGGACGCCGCCCGAGGCCCGATTGACGAGGCGCGCCGATGCGCGGAGTCTCTGGACGAGTCGCCGCTTTCCGAATGCAACGACCACGGTGATGCCGAGAAGCGCGGTGGCCATCCCGAGCGCGTATGCGATGAAGATCGTCAACCCGCCGAAGAACGAACGGCTCGTGAACTGGGTCGCCACCACCGTGAGAAACACCGGCAGCGTGCAGCTGAGCGAAGCGACGGCATAGGACGTGCCGAAAGGGAAGACCTTGCGATAGCCGGCTCCGAGGCTCCCACGCTTGCTCTTCGGGAGCCCGACGACCAGCTGGTAGCCGCCGAGCATGGCGACTCCGAGCAGCGCCACGGCGATGCCGACGGTGAGGGCGAGCCACGGAATCCACTCGATGACCTGGGTCCGCCCGATACCCGTGATGAGCCCCGAGATGACCACTCCGGCGATTCCGAAGACGACCAGGAACCCGGCGCTGACGATGCCGCCGACCACGAGGGCCGACCGCAGAATCGACACCTTGGAGCCCTCGCCATCGTCGATCCCCATGAAATACGACAGGTAGGCGGGGAGCATGGCGAACCCGCACGGATTGACGGTGGCGACGAGGCCCGCCGAGAAGGCGAGGACCAGCGACGCCGTCACGCCGTCACCCCGAACAGCTCGGAGATGCGATCGACGAGTTGCCGCTCGTTCAGCGGTCCGTTGTGCTCGTCGATGACCCTGCCGGCCGAGTCGATGAAGACCGTGAACGGCATGCCGAGACCCCCGAGGTCCACGTAGAGCTCACCGTCCGGGTCGATCGCGTTGACCCATTGCACCCCTGTCTCTGCCAGGAGACCGTCCGCCAGCTCACGAACATCCTGGATGTTCATGCCGATGAACGTCACGTCGTCACCGATTCGCTCTTCGACGGGGCGGAACGCGACCGACATCTCTGCGATGCACGACGGACACCACGAGGCCCAGAAGTTGAGGACCACGGGTCTTCCCGAGTAATCCGCCAGGCGGGCCTCGGAACCGTCGAAGAGCTCGAAGACGCGTGTCGGCGCGGGGTCTCCGGCGAAGGTGGCGACCGGTGACTCCGATCCGCCGGGCTCGCTTGCGCCGCCACACGCGCTCGCCACGATGGTGATGGCCAGAAGCAGAGAGATCGAGTTGCGTGTTGCCATGTCCTGTGGAGGTTGTCCGGGGGCGGTCATCGCACACAACGCACAGCAGCCCGCCGTATGTCCACAGAATATCGGCCTGGCGACATTGTCCCGTCGAGAGACAGGGAATGGCGGCGGGTAGGCTCCGTCCACGATGACGGACGGCTTCATCCCTCACGAGATGCCCAGACTGTCTCGGGAGGACCTGGTCGCCCGCGCCGAGGCATTCCACCGGCTCATGGACGCACGTCGGTCCGTGCGCGACTTCTCCGACGAGCCGGTACCCCGCGAAGCCGTCGAGTGGGCGATCCGGGCAGCATCCACGGCGCCGTCGGGAGCACACCGTCAGCCGTGGAAGTTCGTGCTGGTCGGTGACCCGGAGACGAAGCGGCGCATCCGGGACGCCGCCGAGCGCGAGGAGCGGGAGAACTACGAGGGAGGCCGCTTGCCTCCTCACTGGCGGGAGGCGCTGGCGCCTCTCGGTACCGACTGGCGGAAGCCGTTTCTGGAGCGCGCCCCGTGGATCGTGGTCGTCTTCGAAGAACGCTACGGCGTCGCAGCAGACGGCAGCCGCCGCCACAACTTCTACGTGAAAGAGTCGGTGGGGATCGCCTGTGGGTTCTTCATCGCAGCGTTGCACACCATCGGGCTCGCAACCCTCACCCACACTCCGAGCCCGATGGCGTTTCTGACGACACTGCTGGGACGTCCCGAGAACGAGCGTCCCTACATCCTCTTCCCGGTCGGGTACCCGGAGCCCGGCGCCCTCGTTCCCGATCTGCGTCGCAAGGCACTCGACGAGGTGATGGTCGAAGTCCCGACCGACGGCTCGACGGGCTAGGCGAGCGCAAGGCGAATGCGGCGAAAGCCGCGGCCCTTCGACTCGACCTTCGTGATACGTACGCCGCCCACCTCTTCCGTGCTGCCCACGTGGGTACCGCCATCTGCCTGACGGTCGAGGCCGACGATGTCGATCACCCGTACCTCCGTCAGCGATGGAGGGAGCAGGTTGACCTTGGTGCGGATCAGACTGGGATCCTCGTCCGCTTCGCTGCGGGGCAGGAACGAGACCTCGACGGGTCGGGCCATGGCGAGCTGAGCGTTCAGCTCCGTCTCGAGAGGTGTCTTGTCCTCGGGATCCCAGTCCGGCAACTCGAAGTCGAGCCTGCCGTCGCCGGGATTCATGTTGCCTCCCGTCACCGGGCTGCGGTACCGCGCCCACACCACGCCGCAGAGCGCATGCATGGCGGTGTGCGTGCGCATCAGCTCGTAGCGGCGGTCCCAGTCGACGTGCCCTTCGACTTCGACGCCGCGACCGGGCAGGTCGCCATCGATCCAATGCCACACACCATTGGAGTCCTGCGTCACCCGGGCAACCGCGAGTCGGTCATCGCCGATGGACAGATGACCGATGTCGTGGGGCTGGCCGCCGCCACCGGGATAGAACACCGTGCGATCGAGCAGCACTCGACCATCGTCACGGTCGACTTCGAGCACGTTCGCCGTCATCGAGGCCGCGTAGGCGTCTGTCGAGTAGAGCTTCTCCGTCATGCCTCCGCCTTCTCCGGCCCTCCGCGACGCTACAGGATGCCACTACCGTGGCGCCATGACCCAGCCCAGCCACCTCCCCTTCACCCCGGACGAGTCGGCTCAGGAGCTGCTGGCGACGAACCCGACGGCACTGCTCGTCGGTGTCGTGCTCTACCAGCAGGTCCCGGTCGAGAAGGCCTTCGGTTCCCCGTACGTCCTCCAGGAGAGGCTCGGGCGCTCCTATGACGTCGCCGACATCGCGGGCATCGAACCGGACGAGCTCGAGAGCATCTTCAGGGAAAAGCCTGCGCTGCATCGTTTCCCGGCGAACATGGCCAAGCGCACCCAGGCGGTGTGTGCTGCGGTGGTGGAGGACTTCGACGGCGATGTGGCGGCCCTGTGGAGCGAGGCGGCCACGGCGGACGATGTCATCGCCAACCTGACGTCGCTGCCCGGCTTCGGCGACTACAAGGCTCGGGTCTACTTCGGGATCCTCAACAAGTGGTTCGGTGTCTCGCCGCAAGGGTGGGAGGACGTCGTTCCGGATTGGCCGACGATCCGTGACGTCGACACCGTCGACGATCTCGCCGACCTCAAGCTCCGCAAGAAGATGTGGAAGGAATCAACCGGGGGCTGACAGGTCGTCTCGTGCCGTCCGACTGGTGCGATACATCAAGATCGCGTAGCCGACCACGACCACCGCTGCGAAGACGAACCACTGCACGGCGTAGCTCAGGTGCGGCGGCGCGGCCTGGAGCGCATCGAGGGGCACGATCGCCGGCAGATCCCCGGCTCCGCCCAGGGGTTCCGTGAGTTGCAGGTAGACGGGTTCCAACTCGAGGTCCGTCTGCGCATTCAATCGGTCCAGATCGACCCGGCCGATCTGGGTGAGGTCGCCGTCCTCGGGCACGCTCCTGCCCCTCGTCTGCGTCGGGAGGACGTGACCGGTCAGGGTCACTTCTCCGTCGACCGGGGCGAACCGCTCGTCGCCCGGTTCGTCGAGCTCGAACGGCACCCAGCCCCTGTCGATGATCACCGCTCGCCCGGGCGCCGTCACGAGCGGTGTGAGCACGTGATGTCCGGACACCCCCCGGCGGGTCTGGAGCAGCAGGATCACTTCCTCGCTCCGGTCGAACTCCCCGGTGGCAGTGGCGAGCCGGTACCGGATCTGGTCGGCCGGCTGGTCGAGCAGCATCGGCAGGGGGACGGCGGGGGCATCCAGCCGTTCTTCGAGTTCGGCATCGAGCGCCCGACGTTGCTCGTGACGATCCAATTGCCACGAGCCCGCCGCCAGGAACACGAACACGGCGGCGATGGCGACGAGATGTCCGACCAGCCAGACCGGCCGGCGGATGAACGTCCAATCAGGCGTCGTCATCGGCCCCCGGCACAGGGTCATCGAAGCGGCCGCCGCTCCGCCAGTAGACACCCTGGGCACGCGTCAGGAGCTCCTCGTCCACGAGGTAGCGACGCAGTGCGGCGTAGTCGGGGTGAAAGAGTTGCAGTCGGAAATTGACGTCGGCCTCTTCGTAGCGGAGGCCGGGCTCGAACTCCTGCGCCAGCCGCTCGAGGACGATCCGTCGCTTGGCGAGGTTGCTGGGGATCGACTCGAGACGGTCCCCGCTGAAGAAGCGTGACAGGACCTCGGCTTCCTCTGCGCTCCATGGCCCGGTGATGATCGTGGCGTCGGCGTCGGGCATCTGGGGCAACGACTCCGCCACCCGGCGCAGCACCGACCGGTCGGTCAGTCCATCGTCTCCGACGAGCCCGGCGCCGCGCAGCTTCCCGAGTGCCTCGGTGACGGTGCGCTGGGGCACGTCGAGCCGTCTGGCGAGATCGGCCGTGTCGATTGGCTGCGCGACCGACTCCCCGAGCACAGCGAGTCGAACCGGGTCGAGCACGAGCCGAACGAAATCTGAGGGCATCACGATGCGATGCAGCCTACCGACGATGCGCGACGTCACCGCTTGTAGGGTGACCGGATGCGGATCCTGCTGCTGCGTCACGCCGTCACGGCCGAAACGGGTCGGAATCTCTCGGGTCGGTTGCCCGGAATCCATCTGTCCGATGCCGGAGTCGCCATGGCAGAGGAGCTGAGGGACAACCTCTCCCCCGTGAAGCTCGCTGCCGTGTACTCGTCTCCGATCGAGCGCTGCCGCGAAACGGCGGCGATCGTGGCCGGACCGCATGGCAGGCGCGTTCGGGTTCGCAAGGGGTTCATCGAGGCCGACTACGGAGCCTGGAGTGGGCGAACGCTCGGCTCGCTGCGACGTCTCAAGGCCTGGCAGCAGCTCATGGCGGAGCCGACCCGCTTCCGATTCCCCGACGGCGAGACGCTGCTCGACGTGCAATACCGGGCGGTCAGGGCCATCGAGGCGATCGTCGAGTCACACCGAGCCAACGAGGTGGTCGCCGTGTGCAGCCACGCCGACGTGATCCGGGTGCTGCTCGCCCACCATCTCGGTATGCCGTTGGACCTGGTGCATCGACTGGACGTCCGGCCCGCCAGCATCTCCGTGCTCGACCTGGACCGCAACGGGAGGGTCTGGGTTCCGGTCGTGAACTCGCCCGGGGTCAGGGCGACGCCATGAGGGAGCTCGGGCCTGTCGATCTCTTCGTTGCCGGAGCCGTGGGTCAACCCGGCGACAGGACCTTCCTCCTCCAGTTCGTCCAGGGTGGAGATCGCGTGTCCTATGTGCTCGAAAAGGCGCAGGTCGAGGCGCTGGCAGAGCAATCGCAGGAGTTGCTCGACACCGTCGGGCATTCTGGAGCCGGCACCGAAATGCCTGCGGCAGAGCCGTGGTACCCAGACGACGTGGCATTCCGGGTGGGTGCGATGCAACTCGCATATGCTCAGGCGACCAGCGAGTTCACCCTCACCCTCGTACCCGTCGACGAGGACACGGAATCGGTGTCGTACACCCTGACCCCGGGACAGGTCGACGCGGCGGCACGCGATGGCCTGGTGGCCGTTGCGGCAGGGCGTCCGAAATGCCCGCGATGCGGGCTCGCCATGGATCCTCTCGGGCACCACTGTCCCACCACGAACGGTGACCTGCGCGATTACAGACCGTGAGTACTGACCAAACCGGTCGGCCCTGGCGTCCCCGAGTCGTCACCGTCGAAGGCCGGTATGTGGCCGCGAGCAACGCCACCCTGCTGGCCACGACGGACGACGGCACCCGCGTCGTGTACAAGCCCGACGCAGGACAACGCCCGCTGTGGGACTTCGATGCATCGACCCTCCCGATGCGGGAGGTCCTCGCCTATGAGACGAGCAGGCGAATGGGCGTCGACCTGGTGCCCGAGACGGTCATGGCCGACGGCCCGTACGGCCCGGGCTCGGTGCAACGGCACGTCGCAGGCGACGAGGACTTCGATGCGCTCGCGCTCGTGCAGCGGTCCGATCCGGCGCTGTGGCCGGTGGCGGCACTCGATGTCGTAACCAACAACGCAGATCGCAAGCTCGGCCATCTGCTCGCCACCGAGCACGGACTCGTCGCCATCGATCATGGGCTCACGTTCCACGAGGAGGACAAGCTGCGGACCGTCGTGTGGTGTTTCTCCGGTATGCCGTGGCCCGACCCGATCAGGCGCGCCGCCGCGGAGCTGGCCGAGAGCCTCAGCCGGAGGCCCGAGCCCTATCGGAGCGCCCTCACCACGGGAGAGTTCGCAGCGCTCCGATCGCGCGTCGAGTCGGTGGTGGGAGGGGTGCATCCGATGCCACCGGATGATCGGCCGGCGACGCCGTGGCCGCCGTACTGATCGGGTCTCAACCGTACGCGACGCCGCCCGTCCGTCGCGGATCGGCGGCCCCGGTCAACATGCCTCTGGCATCCACCTGGGTCGCCTGCACGCCGCCGAAGAACATCGATCGTCCCGGGAAGGGCCGACCGATCTCTCCCGCCGGCATGTCGGGTTCTAGGGCGTTCTCGTAGGCGATGGTTCGCACGCCGTCGAACCACTCCGCATGGAGCCGAGGGGCCGCGATGGCCGCATCGATCGGCTCGCCCAGCACGAGATGGCGATGGAGAACCTGGGCGAGCGCAGTCGTGATCCGATCGGCGCCGGGAGAGCCGACCGCGACCGAGCGCCCATCCTGATGTCGCGCCACGGTCGGTGCCATGTTGGAGAGCAGGCGCGTTCCGGGCTCCAGGGCATGGAACCGGTTGTCGACGAGTTCGAGCTCACCGAGCGAGTTGTTGAGGAGGAATCCGGTGCCCGTCGGGATCATCCCCGATCCGTAGCCGGCCGACGCCGTGATCGCACATGAGTTGCCGGCGTCGTCCGACGCGGAGGTGTGGGTCGTCGAGGCCGACGTGGCGATCCCGGCCGTGTCGGCGGAGCGAGCGAGATCGAGCAGCTCGGTGAGCGCATCTGCCAGGGTCTCGGCGGCTCCGTCGATGCGCGCCTTGCGATAGTCGACCACGACCCTCTGCAGCGCGGCGTGCGTCCGGAAGTCGACCTCCGCCGATCCGCTGGTCTCGTCGGCGAGCAGCATGAGGAGAGCGAGCATGGTGGCGCCGCCGATTGCCGGTGCCGGGTTGGTGGCGACCGACCACTCGCGGAATCTCGTGCGGAGCGGGGCACGTTCCTGGACCTCGTACTCGGACATGTCTCGCATCGTCAGGATGCCACCGGCGGCTCGGACGGCATCGGTGATGGCCCGGCCCAGGTCGCCCCGATAGAGGGCAGACACGCCTTCCGTTGCGATCGTCCGCAGGGACTCCCCCAACCCTTCGAGCCGCACTGTGTCTCCCTGTTTGAGCGGTACCCCGCCGCCGTCGAGCAATGCCCTGCGGCTCGATTCGTCCCAGCCGAACACGCCATCTCCGCTGTGGACGAGGTACTCGGCCACCGGCTGCGGCAGCGGAAAGCCGCGATCGACGTGTTCGATCGCCGGCTCGAGCAGGACTGCCCAGGGCAGCTCTCCGTAACGGGCCGACGCCATCGCAAGTCCTGCAAACGCTCCTGGTGTCGCCACCGAGCCGGGGCCGACAATGGTCTCTACGCCACCGCCATAGGCCATTGCAACGTCGATACGCCCCCGACCGAATGCTGCGCTGTCGAGCCCGCGGCCCGGCATCTCGGCGTACGCGTCGAGCACCACCGGATCACCGGCTGCCGGCCAGATGGTGATGTAGGCCCCGGCTCCCGGCGCAACCACACCTGGTTCGGTGCACAGCGATGTGATGACGGCGGCGATGGCCGCGTCGATGGCGTTGCCACCCTCCGCCCCCATGCGGGCGCCCGCCTCGGCGGCGATGTGTGATCCGGCTGCTGCGACGACGCCCATGCCGGGCGAATCTACTAGCCGCTTCCATCCTCGGAACCAGCGCGGTCCTGCGTGGCATCGTCACGAAACTGGATGTGGTGTGCGGTGAGCTCCAGCCGGCTCCGGCGACCGTCCGACTCGGCCCAGAACCGGCGCTGCACGGAGGCAGCCACCCAGACGCGGCGACCGGGCTGTGTCGACCCGAGCACGAGGTCCTCGGGCGGATCCCACAGGGTGACAGGGATCACGTCGACGCGCCGTCGAGGCTCGGCGGTTCGCACCGTCACGAGCAGTCTGACGTATTCGGCGCCCGACGGAAACGTCCGGTGTTCGCCCGGTGCGGCGAGCCGACCACCGAGCACTGCGAGGTTGATGTCCAAACCGATGACTCCTCTGTCAGAGGACCTCGATCGGGGAAGGGCATGGCGNNCAGATGTGGCAGCGCGCCCGTGCCGAGGTCAGAAGGCCAGAGGAGGGGGCGCTTCGATCTCGAAGGGAGCCGGAGCCTCGGTGCGCTTCCCGTAGATGTACACGGTCAAGCCCACCTCGATCCTGTTCTTGAGGATGTCCATGTCCCACATCGTCACGCGGATGCACCCGTGCGAGGCAGGGTGGTTGGGGACACTGCGCGAACCATGGATGGCATAGCCACCGCGGAAGTAGAACGGGTTGTAGAGGCTTCCGAGATACGAGCGTCTCCAACCGTCGATCTTGCGCTCGAACCTGAAGCGACCCTCGGGTGTCGAAGCCCTCGCCCACCCACCGCTCCGGTGGCGGTAGGTCTCGCCGGAAGCCGAGGAGATCGGGACCACGAGGGCGACCTCGCCATCCTCGACCAGATACAGCACCTGCTTCGCCAGGTCGACCTCGATGCGGTTCAGCTCAGACCGGTACGGGAGAGCTATCGGATCGTCGAGGAGCTCCCACATGTCCGGCGTGAAGACTCCCGTGGTGGCGAGCCCGTGGTGCTTCTGGAAGGCGTATACGGCGTGTCGGGTCTCTGCGCCGAACTCGGAGCCGTCGTCGGCGTGGAAGCCGGCTGCGACGAGTCGCTGGTTGAGCGTGCGCACCCAGGCGCCCTCGTCTCCGTAGACGATCTCAGCCGGCATCGTCACGGCGTCTTCGACATCTGCGAGCGCCTGTGGGGCCAGCAGAGCGAGCACCAATGCACCAACCAACACACCCATGTCCCGTGTCCTCCTGGATCAAGGCTACCCAGGTCTTATCGGCGATGTTTGGCGATGGTTGACTCCAGATCGTCGATTCCCGGGAATGCCGGGTCGTGCTCGAGGATCGCATTGCGCAGCGCCGAGGCCCGATCGACGTCGCCGAGCATGGCAGCCGCTCTGGCCGCCACGTACCAGACGCGGAGGTCCTCGGGAAAAGGATTGCGGGTCGTGCGGGACGGGTTCGTCAGCTGATATGCGGCTTCGGGGTTGCCCTCGTCGATGAGATGCGAGGCGTACACGACACGGCCCTCCTTCATGACCGCCGGCTTGCCGCCGCGCCGCTCGAGCTCTTCCCACGCCTTCCCGACGTCTGCGGATCGACCGAGTGCCCTGAGGATGTCCATCTCGACCGGCAGATGGGTGGTCTCGCCTGCGATCCGGCGATACGTGCGCAGCTCGGAGAGCGCCTCCGCCCAGCGTCCGGTCCGATAGAGGGCGATGCCCAACGTCTCGCGGACGGTGGCGTCACGCGGTGCAAGCGATTTGGCCTTGGTCGCATGCTTGACGGCCACGTGGTGACGCGATTCGGCGAGTGCCTCGGACGCCGCACCGAGCGCCTCGAGCGCCCCGGCGACGCGGGGCGCCGGAGTGACACGGGTCAGATCGTCGACCACCCACCGCGGGAGGTTGACGGCCGAGCCCTTCAGGTCGCGCCGCTGCTTCCGCTGGCCCGTGTCGGTTTGCGACCGGCCACGATCACCACCGGAACCCCCAGCCCTCTGATTCGGCTGCTTCCGACCGCTCTGGCCACGGCCGCCTTGCCCCCGTCCGCCCTGAGCGCGACCGTCCCGGCCCTGTCGGCCGGAGCTGCCGGACGAGCGCCCTCCAGAGCGACTCGAGCCGGCGCCGCCACGGCGGGAACCGCCGGCTCTGCCGCCGCGCCGGTCTCCGCCGCGTCCACCCTTGTGGCCGTCTGCCATTGTGAGTCCACTTCCTGGAGTCGAAACGCGATCGAGGCCGCCCCACGCGGGACGGCCTCGATCCTAATTATGTCCGGCGGCGACCTACTCTCCCGGGGCCCTNNACTTCCGTGTTCGGAATGGGAACGGGTGGGTCCCTGCCGCTATGGCCACCGAAACCCTGTCAGTGCTCTTCGAGCACTCCATAGCGAGCACGATCATCGCGGTATTCAAATCCAAGCCCTCGACCTATTAGTACCAGTCAGCTCCACGCATTGCTGCGCTTCCACTTCTGGCCTATCAACCTGGTGTTCTGACCAGGGGTCTTACCCGGTTGGCCCGGTGGGAGATCTCATCTTGGAGGCGGCTTCGCGCTTAGATGCTTTCAGCGCTT
>JABAOD010016945.1_pt1 | contig 14484 bp, 9 predicted proteins | sample 7062151 | NCBI WGS metagenome assembly JABAOD01 (sample SAMN14538626, study PRJNA623070) | marine sediment metagenome | biome: marine biome [ENVO:00000428]; feature: marine pelagic biome [ENVO:01000023]; material: deep marine sediment [ENVO:00002113] | place: India: Gulf of Khambhat ... | reverse complement strand
CACCGGTGTGCCGCCTTTCGACAGCCACTCCACTCGATACGGCGAGTACCGCGCGATCCCGACGCGGCCGTCGGGTGTCACCGCCCATTCGTCCCGACCGGCGTATGGGGTGCCGCCCCCGATCGAGATCCGCACCTCGCCTGGGCCGGTGGCTCCGGGCATCGGAGGGAAATTCACGGTGCCCAGCGTGTCGACGGCACCGGAAGCGGGATCCCAGCGCAGGAGCGGTGCGACACCGGTTGCGGCGGTCTCCTCCAGACCCGGCATCATCATGCCCGCCAGATCGAAGTAGATCCAACCGTTTCGGTCGATGCCCCGGGGAAGGATCGGGAACCCGTCGGGATGCCGCAGGGGGATCGTCGCCGTACTGAGCTTGCCGTCCGGCTGGATCAGCGTGAAGCGCCGGTTCAGCATGTCCATCATCAGCGTCGAGTCGCCCGGGAGCGCGAACAAGGCACCGGGCATCTCGTACTCACCCGGGCCTTGGCCCCGACGCCCCAGGTCGGTCTGCGTCCCGCGTGCGATGTCCACCAGTGCAAGACGCTGTTCGATGCGGTCGGCGACCAGCACGCGACCGTCGCGTAGCTCCCGCAGTCCGGCCACGGAACTGAACGGCTCGGCGAGCACGGCGTCCGGCTGCGTCAGGGTCACGCGCTGCGGTGTGCCTTGCGAGTGGACGGGCGTGGCCCAGACAGCGCCGGTGGCGAGCGCGGCCAGGAGACGGATGGGGCCAGCCATGGATGACGCGGCGATTCGGGTCACTGGTATTCCTCGTACGTACGGGGATCGCGATTGCGAGGCTGGGCTGTTGAGCCGCTGTTGAAGCCCGCCCGCATAGATGCTCGTCGCGATGCGGTCGTCGCACAAGGAAGCCGGGTCGGACGAGGAGTGCAACCGTTTGCCAGGCCTGTGCGTCCGTGACTGGCGACGGCCTCTGTCGCCACCTATATATCGTGTATTGTCATTAGGCTCGAGCCCGCCCTAGGTAGGCGCGGGCCAAACCGCACCTGGAATGTGGGGCGTGTGGACCATGGCGCTCGCCGGCAGAACACTTGGCATCCTTGGAGCCGTCGTGGTCGTCGCGCTGATGGCCGGCGGCATCTATCTCAGGCTCAGTGGCGATGACAACTCGAGCGGCACCTCTGCGACCGCTGCGATTCCCGAGGGGGGAGTTGGACAGGTCTCCTCGGCCGACAACTTTTCGACGGACGTCCCGATACCGGTGGAAGGCGCCGAGGTCCGTCGTGACACGCTGGTCGTGTCCGTGTCGGCCGCGGCGGAAGCGGCCGCGTCGCGCCAAGCAACGCTGCTGGCGCAGGTCGAAGGGCGGGTGACGCGCGTTCGGGTTCGTGAGAACGCTTCCGTCGCCGCCGGTCAGGTCGTTGTCGAGATCGACACTACGGAGTATGCGCTCGCGGTCGCCCGCGCCCGCGCGCAGCTCGACATGGCGGCGGCGACGTACCGCGAGCTGACGCTGTTCGACGATCAGATCCAGGACCCGGACATCCGGGCGGAGCGTGCGCGGGTGGCGCGAGCAAAGAGCGGTCTCGAAGATGCTGAGATCGCGCTGCGGGAGGCCGAGCTGCGTCTGGCGCGAACGCAGATTCGGGCGCCGTTCGTCGGACGCGTCGCCTCGTTGCGCGTGGTGGAGAGCCAGCCGGTCCGGGTGGGCGATGAGATTCTCACCGTCGTGGACTTGAACCGCGTGAAGGTCGAGGTCCAGGTCCTCGAGGGAGAGGTCGGTCTCCTGGCCGAAGGTCGCAGAGCGCGGGTGACGTTTGCGGCGTTCCCCGGCGAGGAATTCGTCGGCCGGGTGCAGACGATCAACCCGTTGGTGGAGCGCCAGACTCGCACGGCGCGGGTGACGCTGACGATCCCGAACCCCGATGGGCGGATCCTGCCCGGAATGTACGCGAGGGTGGCGCTCGAGGCCCGGAAGTTCGCCGATCGGATCCTGGTGCCGCGGACGGCGGTCCTGGAGCGGGACCGGCGCAGCATGCTCTTCGTGTTCCAGGGGGAAGGGAACGTGGGCCTCGCCAAGTGGCGCTACGTGACGACGGGCATGGCCAACGATTCGGTCGTGGAGATCGTGCCCAATCCCGATACCGAAATGGTGGAGCCCGGCGAATGGGTGCTCACCGACGGCCACTTCACACTGATTCACGACGCGCGGGTGCGCCTGGTCCAGAGCGTCCAGGCCGAGGGTGGGAGGCCATGAGGCGCGCACTCCTCATGCTCTGTGCGGTGGGGTTCCTGGGTGGCGCGACGCCGACCGCCTCGCAGGAACCGCAGTCGCTGTTGACGCTCGAAGAGGCCCTGCAGTTGGCGCGGCGCAACAACCCGGCGTACTTGCGGGCCAGTGCCCTTGCCGATGCTACCGGTGCCGATGTCCGGGCCGGACTGGGGGCGTTCCTCCCCTCGCTCACCGGATCACTGTCCTGGTCGGGGAACTCCCGCACCATCGTGACCGGCGAGGACGATTTCGGTCGTCCGGTGGCGCTCGACGATCCCCTCACGTTCCGGAGCAGCACGGCCACGCAGGGCGTCTCGAGCGGGCTCACGCTGTTCGACGGCCTGGCCAACCTTTACAACTACCGGGCGGCCAAAGCGGGGGCGGCGTCCGCCTACGCCAACGTCGATCTGGCCGAAGCCACGCTGGGCGCGGAGGTCGAGCGCCGCTTCTACACGGCGCTCCAGGCGCAGCGGTTGATCGACGTGGAGGAGCAATTGCTGGAGGTGTCCCGTCGGCAGCTCGATGCGACCCAGCGTCTGTTCCGCGTCGCGGCCCGAACCGAGGTGGACGTCCTCGGCGCTCAGGTTCAGGTGGCGCAGCAGGAACAAGCGTTGGAGCAGGCGCGCGGCGATGCGCGAAAGGCTGCCCTGCGGCTCGCGGAGCTCATCGGGCTGGACGAGACCGTGTCGTTCCGCGTCTCGGGAGAGCTTCCCTCTGCGGTCGACCGCTCGCAGCTCGATGCGGACGACCTGGTTGCGCGGGCACTCACGTCGAATCCCCGCGTTCGCGGCGCGGAAGCCGAGGCAGCCCAGGCCGACTTCACGGCCAGTGCCGCCGCGGGTCGCCGCTGGCCCTCGGTGACCGCCCGCGCCAGCTTCGGGCGCGCGGTGAGCCTCTCCAGCTACGACGCGCTGTTCGAATTCGACCCGCGGGACCGGAGCTTCGGGTTCGGGATCGACGTCCAGGTTCCCCTCTTCAACCGGTTTCAGACGTCGCTCGCGATTGCGCAGGCCACGGCGAATGCGCGGGTTGCCGAGGAAAACCTCCGGGAGCAGCGGCTCACCCTCGAGCGCGAAGTGCGCAGTGCCTACATCGATTTGGCCACGGCGGAACGCCGCCTCGAGCTGGCGGAGCGGGCCGTGGACCTGAGCCGCCGCCGGCTCACCATGGCCCAGGAGCAGTACCAGCTCGGCATCATCGGGTTCACCGACTTCCAGCAGATCGTCACGCAGACGTCACAAGACGCCAGGCAACTGCTCTCGGCCGAAGGCGAGTACGCCCGTGCCCTGGTGACCCTCGCCGAGTTGGTGGGAGAGGGCGTGCGATGACGGACGGATCCGTGGCGGCGTCGCGAGTGTTCCGGCTGCCGGCCCGTCGCGCGTCGACCGACTGAGCGCCCGCCGCTGAATGTCGATCCCGTCTCGCTCCGTGAGCCGTCCGGTCGCGGTCGCGATGTTGTTCCTGGCGATCGTGTTTCTCGGGCTGATCTCGTTCTTCCGCATTCCCATCGATCTCCTTCCGGACGTCGCCTATCCACGGCTCGTGGTCTACACGTCGTATCCGGACGTCGGGCCGGCCGAGGTCGAGCGATTCGTGAGCGAGCCGATCGAGCGCGGCGTGAGTCGCGTCCCCGGCGTGGAGCGGGTGGAGAGTGTGTCGCGCGAAGCGGTTTCGCTCGTCACCCTGCGGTTTTCGTGGGGCACCGACATGGATTTCGCGGCGCTCAACGTGCGGGAGCAGCTGGACAACCTGCGCGACGAGCTGCCGGAGTTGGCCGGGCGTCCCATCGTGTTGCGCACCGACCCCAACTCCGAACCCGTCATGGCCATCTCGGTGTCCGGGTCGGTGGATCTCGGGGCGCTCAAGGATCTGGCCGAGTCGGTGTTCAAGCGTCGGCTGGAGCAGATCGATGGCGTGGCCGAAGCCGCATTGGCCGGTGGGCTGGAGCGCGAGATCCACGTCGAAGTCGATCCCAGACTCCTCGAGACCTACGACTTCACGGTGCAGGACGTCTTGAGCGCCCTGGCCGCGGCCAATCAGAGCGCCCCGGGCGGCACGATCCTGCGCGGACGGTATCGCTACGCCCTCCGTACCCTGGGCGAGTTCCAGACGGTGGAAGAGATTGCCGCCGTTCCGGTCGGCGGCCGGGGAACCGATACCACGGCCGCGGGAGTCGTGACCATCGGCGACGTGGCGCGGGTCGAGGACGGGTTCAGGGACCGCGAATCCTTGGCGCGCTACAACGGCACCGAGTCGGTGGGACTGTTGCTGTTCAAGGAATCCGGGGCGAACACGGTCCGGGTAGCCGAAGAGGTGGCGCGCATTCTGGACCAGCTTCGCGCGCAGTACCCCGATCTTCGCATCGACGTCGCGATGAGCCAGGCCGGGTTCATCACCGAAGCCATCGCGAACGTGGTACAGGCGCTGGTCTACGGCGGCGTGCTGGCGTTTCTGGTGCTGTTTCTATTCCTGCGCGATCCGCGCTACCCGATCGCCGTGAGCCTGGCCATCCCGATTTCGGTGGTGGCAACCTTCTCGCTGCTCGACCTCGCCGGCGTGTCGCTCAACATCATGAGCCTGGGCGGGCTGGCGCTCGGGGTCGGGATGCTGGTGGACAACTCCATCGTCGTGCTGGAGAACATCTACCNNTCGTCGTGCTGGAGAACATCTTTCGGCACCGAGAGGAAGGGCGAGGCGGCAACGAGTCGGCGGTGCGGGGCGCCGAGGAGGTTCAAGGAGCGATAACGGCCTCGACGCTCACCACGATATCCGTCTTCGGCCCCATCATCTATGTGGAGGGCGTGGCCGGAGAGCTGTTCGGCGATCTGTCGTTTGCCGTGGCGTTTGCCCTCCTCGCGAGCCTCCTGGTTGCGTTGACGCTCCTCCCCACGATGGCGGCACGGTGGGCGGCCGCCGCCGATCTGCGAGCCGCGACGTGGCTGAGGCGGACGGCCGTCGGTGGGGCCCGTCTGGTGGGGCGCGGGTTCGGGAGGGTGTTCGGTCCGTTCCTCGACTGGTTCGATGGCCGGTTTGCCGTCTTTGCCCGGTGGTATCACACCCTGCTCGAACGGGCGCTCGCGCATCGCGGACGTGTCGTGGGGGTCGCTGCCGGGTTCCTGGTCGCCGCCATTGCGCTCGGGACGCTGTTGGAGCGGGACGTGCTCCCGGACGTCGATCAGGGGGCGTTTACAGTGCGTCTCGATCTGCCGCGCGGCACGCCGCTCGAAGAAACGACGGAGGCTGCCGGTCGTGTGGAATCCGTTTTCCTCGGCGATCCCGAGGTGGACGCGGTCTTCACGCGGGTGGGGCGACAGGAGGCCATCGCCGGGGTGGAGGACGACGAGAGCGGTCTCCACACGGCGGTCTTGGAGGTGCGGCTGCACGAAGGCGCCAAGACGACGAGCGTGTTGCGGCGCGCGCGACCACGGCTCGTCGCCTCGGGTGGGGCGGAGATTACGGTCGAGACCGGTGGGGCCACGGCGCTTGGCAAGCTCCTGGGAGGAAGCGAAGCCGATGTGGCCATCCGTGTGCGCGGCGATGCACTGGATGCCGCCTACCAGCACGCCCGCGAGATTGCCCGCCGACTCGAAGCGGTCGCATCGGTGACCAACGTGCGTCTCGGGACCGGTGAGGGACAGCCGGAAATCCGGGTCGAGATTGATCGGGAGCGAGCGGCCGCGTACGGCATCGAGCCACGGCTCATTGCGACCACCGTCGAGCAGTACATGCGTGGGGAGATCGCCACCGATTTCCTCGATTTCGACGAGAAGATCCCGGTGTTGGTGCGGCTCCCCGAATCGGAGCGACGATCGCTCGAGACGCTGCGCCTCTTGCGCGTCAACGGCATCCCGCTACGCGAGCTGGTCAACACGCACGAGGAGATCGGCCCGTCGGAGATTCGACGCCTGGAGCAGGCGCGGGTGGTGACGGTGTTCGCTGACGTTGCCCAGGGTGGCCTCGACGGCGCCGTGCGCGACGTGCGGTCGGCGACGGCCGATCTGGCCGTGCCTCGCGGCCTCAGGGTCGAGATCGGAGGCGCCAACGAGGAGCGAGACCGGAGTTTCCGTGACCTCGCGTTCGCCTTCGGACTCGCACTGCTGCTCGTCTACATGATTCTCGCGGCGCAGTTCGAGTCGTTCGTGCACCCGTTCACCATCCTGCTCTCCGTGCCGCTGGCCACGATTGGCGCGTCGGTCGCGCTGGTGATCACCGGGGAAGGGCTCAACACCATGAGCCTCATCGGCCTCGTGATTCTGGTCGGCATCGTGGTGAACGACGCGATCGTCAAGGTGGATTTCATCAATCAGATGCGGAAGCAGGGCCTCGAGCTGCGCCAGGCGATTCTCGAGGCGGGTCGCGTTCGGCTGCGGCCGATCGTGATGACGACGGTGACGACGGTGCTGGGCCTGACGCCGATGGCGCTGGGCATCGGACGCGGTGCCGACCTGCGGGCCCCGCTGGCGATCGCCGTCATCGGGGGGCTCATCAGCGCCACGGCGCTGACCCTGATCGTGGTACCGGTCGCCTATGATCTCCTGGAGGAGGGACGGGGACGGCTGCGCGGCGTGCTGGGCTTCAGGCCGCTCCCCCTGGTGAAGGCGGTCGAGTGATGCGGAGCGGAATGGTCACTGCGACGCTCGCGGCCTGCATCTGCGCCGGCTGCACCTCGGACGATGGAGCGGCCACGCGGGTCGTCACGCGAGACAGTTCCGGGATCGAGATTGTCGAGAACGCTGCCGCTTCCTGGACCGACGACAGCGCCTGGCAGATCGGCGCCGAGCCCGTCGTGGACATCGGAGTGTTGGACGGCGAGCCCGAGTACCAGCTGTTTCAAGTGCGCGATGCTCGCCGGCTCGGGGATGGACGGATCGTGATCGCCAACGGCGGCACCGGGGAGCTCCGATTCTACGATCCAGACGGACGCTACCTCAGTAGTGCGGGAAGGAAGGGTGGCGGTCCGGGCGAGTTCGAGCAGCTGGGGTGGGTCCGTCTGTACCGCGGCGACTCGCTGCTGGCGTATGACTTCAATCAGGCGAGGATGTCCATCTTCGACGACCAGGGACGGTTTGGGCGTTCCTACCGACTGCAAGTGCCCGGCGAGACTGGATTCGTGATGGGGATCGACGTGTTCGCCGACGGCCGCGTCCTGGCGCGCGCACCCCGGATGTTTGCCGGAGAGATGACCGACGGGTACATGCGGCGTGACGAGGTCTACCACGTCTACGCCGCCGACGGTGCGTTCATCGACAGCATCGGGTCGTTCCCGGGCCCGGAGCAGTTCCTGCGCACGGGGGGCGAGGGCCAACGGCGGTTCATCTCGATCATGACGCTGCCGTTCGGCCGTACGCCGATCGCCGTCACGCATGCAGACCGGTTCTATTTCGGGAGCGGTGATGCCTACGAGGTTGCGGTGTACGGCATGGACGGACACCTCATGCGGTCGATCCGCAAGGACTGGACAGCTCCACGGGTGACCGAATCCGCGCTCGAGCGATTCATCGCGCAGCGCGCGGCGGATGCGCCCAATGAGGACGCGCGGCGGGGGATCGAGGAATCGTATGCCGAACTTCCGACCCCCGAGATAATGCCCGCCTACCGGGATCTCGAGCTCGACGCGACCGGCAATCTGTGGGTCCGGGACTTCGAGCCGGACGACGAGGCGGAGCAACCGTGGACCGTGTTCGACCCGCGCAGGCGTCTGTTGGGCACGCTCCTGCTTCCGGTCGGCTTCGGCGTGACGCAGATCGGTGACGATTTCGTTCTCGGGGCGTGGCGGGACGAGTTCGACGTAGAGCACGTGCGGATGTACCGCCTCGAGCGCGGAGCACCCTGAGCCATGCGTGCTGCTGTGGCGGGTGACGCGAGGGTGAGCGGCGCGACGGGCGGTGTCGACCGACCGCCAGACTGGCCCCCGGCCATCCGGTCCGTTCCATGATTCGTCTGTCCATCCGCCGTCCGGTCGCCGTCTCGATGGCGTATGTGGCCGTTGCGCTGCTGGGCATCGCCGCGTGGCGCAACATCCCCATCGAGCTGCTCCCCGACACCGAGCTGCCCAGGCTGTACGTGACCGCCGAATGGCGCGGCGCCTCGCCCGAAGCCATGGAGGCGTTCGTCACGGCCCCTCTGGAAGCGGCGGTGCAGCAGGTGCGTGGCGTCGAGAAGGTCAAGTCCACCTCGAGCGAGCAGTGGGGCACGGCCCAGGCCCGCATCGAGATCGAGTTCGCGCGCGGCACGGACATGGACTTCGCCCGACTTGACTTGTCGGAGCGCCTGGCCGCGACGGATGATGTGTTGCCGGCCGATGTGCGCCAGCCGCGCATCGAGCCCTATGTGCCGGAGGAGTTCCGCCAGCAACAGCGCGCGTTCTTGAGCTACACGCTCACCGGTCCCTACACGCTCGAGGCGCTCCGGGCGCACGTCGACGACCACATCGTGCCCGAGCTGCAGCTGGTGGACGGCATCGCTGGTGTCGAAGTGCGCGGTGGCCGCGAGCGCCTGCTGGAGGTCGCGCTCGAGGAGCGAAAGGTCAACGCGCTCGGTCTGGATCCGGGTTGGGTGTGGCAGAAGATCATGGAGCTCGAGTCGGTGAGCGAGGCCGGTGTGGTGCGCACGGGAGGTATGCTGCGCACGCTGGCGATTCGACACCGCACCGGCTCGGCGGCCGAGATCCGCGCGGCGCCACTCCTCACCGATCGTGGTCGGATCGTCCGGGTGCGGGACGTCGCGACCGTGCACGACACGTACGAGGAACACCAGAACTACTACCGTATCGACGGCCAACCCGCGGTCTCCTTCGAGTTGCACAAGGAGGTCGGCGTCAACACGGTCCAAGTGGCCGATCGGGCCAAGGCGCGGCTCGAGCGGCTCGAGGCGGTGCACCCCGCCGGTGTCCGCCTCATTCTGGACGAGGATGAGAGCGAGGCCATCCGGACCCAGCTGACCGACCTCCGCTACCGCGCCCTCATCGCCGCGGCGGTGATCTTCGGAGTGCTCCTGCTGTTCCTGCGCTCGTTCCGGTCGGCGGGGATCGTGTTTGCGACCATCGCCTTCTCGATTCTCATCGCGCTCAACCTCATCTACTTCGGCGGCTTCACCCTCAACGTTTTGACGCTGATGGGCCTGGCGATGGGCTTCGGCTTGATCGTCGACAACGCCATCGTGGTCCTGGAGAACATCTATCGGCGGGTACGTGAGCGGCGTGATCATATCGAAGGGGGAGCACGCGACGGCCCGGACGCGGCGGACGCGGCTGAAACCGGCGCTCGGCAGGTGGTGTTGCCGATCCTCGCCGCGACCCTCACGACCGTCATCGTGTTCATCCCCTTCGTGTACCTCCAGGGTGAGCTACGCGTCTACTACGTGCCTCTCGCCATCGTCGTCGGGATGAGCCTCGTCGCGAGCCTGTTCGTTGCATTCAGTTTCATTCCGGCGCTCGCCGCGAAGATCCTCCTGCCGAAGCGGGACTCGAGCGCTTCCCGCTCCCCGCTTCCCACTTCCCGCGATCCCGTCAAAGGTTCGGGCCGCCGTCCGGCCTACGTCCGCTTCTACTCCGGCCTGCTCGGCGTCACGCTGCGGTTCCCCGTTTTCACCGTGCTCGTGGCGGGCCTGATCCTCGCGGGATCGTGGCACCTCTTCGACACGTACGTCACGCGGGGGGTGTTGTGGCGTTCATGGTTTGCGCGCCAGACCTATATCGAAGTCATCATTCGGCTGCCACGGGGTGCCGAGCTCGATCGGACGGATGAGTTGGCGAAGTACTTCGAGGTCAAGCTGCGGAACACCCCGGAAGCCGAGCGATTTGTCACCCGCGTCTGGCCACAGTTCGCTCGTATCACGGTGACGTTTCCCGACTCGCTCGAGAACACCTGGATCCCCGTCGCCATCAAGGAGCAGATGGTGGCGCATTCCCACTTGTTCGGAGGAGCGGAGGTCCAGGTGTACGGCTACGGACCCTCGTTCTACGGTGGCGGTGGCGGCGCGCCCAACTACTCGATCAAGATCCTCGGATACAACTACGAGACCGTTCGGAGCATCGGGGAAGACCTCGGGCGTCGGCTCACGCGCTTCTCACGGATCCGGGAGGTGGATGTCAATTCCGCGGGTGGGTGGTTCACCCGTGACAAGGCAAGCGAGTACGTGGTGCGGCTCGATCGCGAGCGGCTCGGGCTCCATGGCCTGACCGCCCAGGACATCGTGTATCAGGTCGCGGCCGCCGTCTGGGGGCAGGTCCGTCGAGGCAACATCCGGATCGGTGGCGAGGAAGTCCGCTTCGACGTGAAGATGGAGGGCAACGAGGACGTCGATGTCCTGGCGCTGCAGGAGTTGCTGCTGCAGACGCCGTCGGGGCAGGGCGTACGCTTGGCGGATGTGGCCGCCGTCGAGGAGCGGGAGGTGCTGACACGCATCGAGCGGGAGAACCAGCAGTACCGGCGCTACGTGAGCTACGAGTTCCGGGGACCGACCAAACTGGGTGACCGCACTCGTGATGCGGTGATCGCGGCCACCCGGCTGCCCGAGGGGTACGAGATCGAGGGCGAGCAGGAGTGGGATTGGTCGTCCGACGAACGGGAGCAGATCTGGGTGGTTTTGGGCATCGCGCTCGCGCTCGTCTTCATGGTGACGGCGGCGCTGTTCGAGTCCCTCTGGCGCCAACCGCTCTGCGTGCTGTTGGCCGTTCCGATGGCACTGGTCGGGGTGTTCCTGGCGTTCTTCTACTCCAAGGCGAGCTTCTCGCGCGAGGCCTACGTCGGCGTGATCATGCTGGCCGGCATCGTGGTCAACAACGCCATCCTCCTGGTCGACCACATCAACCAGCTGCGTCGGGTCCAGCACCGCCCGTTCCGCGAGGCAATCGTCCAGGGCACGCTCGAGCGCGTGCGACCCATTCTCATGACCAGCGCGACCACGATCCTCGGTCTGCTACCGCTCGTGCTGGGGAGCGAGTACGCGGACGAGAACATTTGGAACGCCTTGGCGTACGCGCTGATCGGAGGTCTCGCGAGTTCGACGTTCTTCGTGCTGACCGTGACGCCGGCGCTCTATCTCCTCCTCGAGCGGGGGCCGGAGAAGCGACGCGTGCTTGCGTTGGAGCCTGTGGCCGCCACCGGCTGACGAAGGAAAGGGCGGGGGAGGCGGTCGGGTCACGTGACCGTCCACGTTCTGCCGCGACGCAAGAGCTTCTCCATGTCGGCCTGACGGACCGGTACCGCACCCGCCTCCGCCGCCTGGGTTCCAACGGCCACCTCGTAGCTCGTCTCGGGATTCCGGTACAGGATACCCATGGCGACCGGGAATTCCGGTGGCCGGAGATTTGCGAGGGCGGTCGCGAGCGTGTGGTTGCGCTCGTCGTGAACGAGGATCTCGTCAATCGACGCTCCACCCTCGCCGACGGGCACGACCTCGATCTCGAGCGTACCCGGGCGAACCCGCAGGCCACGCCGGTGGGTTTTGCCGAACACCATGGGCTTGCCGTGCTGGAGATGGATCTGCATGTCCGAGGCCACGGTCTTCTCGGTGAATGCCGCATGCGCGCCGTCGTTGAAGACGAGGCAGTTCTGGAAGATCTCCACGAACGATGCGCCGCGGTGCGCATGCGCCTGCACCAGGACATCGACCAGATGCTGCATCGCCGTATCGACGGATCGGGCGACGAACCGGGCTCCGGCGCCCAGCGCGAACGCGGCGGGAACGACCGGCGACTCCACCGATCCCTGGGGCGTCGACGGAGTGCGCGTGCCGCGCTTCGACGTGGGCGAGTACTGCCCCTTCGTGAGGCCGTAGATCTCGTTGTTGAAGAGCAGGATCTGCAGATCCACGTTGCGGCGCAGGACGTGCAGCATGTGATTGCCGCCGATGCTCAGCCCGTCGCCATCCCCCGTGATGACCCATACGTCCAGGTTGGGGTTGGCGAGCTTCACGCCGGAGGCGATGGCCGGTGCGCGACCGTGAACCGTGTGAAATCCGTAGGTGGAGACGTAGTAGGGAAACCGCGCGGCACAGCCGATCCCCGAGATGAAGACCGTGTCGTCGGGGTTCTTGCCGACGTCGGCGAGCGCACGTTGCACCGCCTTGAGGATCGCGTAGTCCCCGCATCCCGGGCACCACCGCACGTCCTGGTCCGACGCGAAATCCTTTGCCGAAAGCTGCACCAGCGGGGTCGAATCGATCATCGTGCCCCCCCGAGACGGAGGCGAACCGCCTCCTCGATTTCCGCCACCTTGAACGGCTTCCCGGTGACCTTGCTCAGGCTCTCTGCGGGAACGAGATAGGTGCTCCGCAGGATCGTGACCAGTTGGCCCGTGTTCATCTCCGGTACGAGAATCGCTTTGAATCCACCCAGGATGTTTCCGAGGTTGCGGGGCAGGGGATTGAGGTGGCGCACGTGCACGTGCGACACCGCGAGGCCGTCCTCCCGGAGTCGCCTCACCGCCTGGAAGATCGGCCCGTACGTCGATCCCCAGCCGACAACGAGCAGGTCACCGTGGTCGGGCCCCACCTGCATGTCCTGAGGCGGAATGTCGTCCGCGATCCCGGCGACCTTCGCGGCGCGCGCCTCCGTCATGCGCTGGTGATTCGTCGGATCGTACGAGATGTGCCCCGTGTCGAAGTCACGCTCCAATCCGCCAATCCGGTGCGCGAGCCCGGGCGTTCCCGGAATCGCCCACGGTCGGGCGCGAGTCTTCGGATCCCGCACGAAGGGGTGGAAGCCCTCCGGATCGGTGCGGAACGTCACGGGGAAGCTGGGCAGGGTTGCCGGGTCCGGGAGCCGCCACGGTTCCGCGGCGTTCGCGAGGTAGCCGTCGATGAGGAACATGACCGGAGTCATGAACTTCGTGGCCAGCCGCACGGCTTCGATCGCGACCTCGAAGCAATCCACCGGCGTGGCAGCCGCCACCACGGGAAGCGGGGCATCACCGTTGCGGCCGTACACGGCTTGAAAGAGATCGGCCTGTTCGGCTTTGGTCGGCATGCCGGTGGACGGGCCGGCCCGCTGGCTGTTCACCACCACCAGCGGCAGCTCGGTCGCCACGGCGAGGCCCAACGCTTCGGTCTTCAGCGCGATCCCCGGCCCGGAGCTCGAGGTGAGGCCGAGCGCGCCGGCATAGGACGCACCAATGGCGGCGCAGATGGCGGCGATCTCGTCTTCGGCTTGGAACGTGAGCACGCCGTATTCCTTCATCCCGGCCATCACGTGCAGCAGGGGGGTGGCGGGAGTGATGGGGTACGTGCCGAGCACCAGTTTGTCGATGGCGGCCGCGCGGGCGCCAGCGACGAGGCCCCAGGCCGCGGCCTCCGTTCCCGTCACCGTGCGGTACACCCCGGGGGCCACATCTGACTTGGCGACGGTGTAGCCCACCACGTCGCTTGGCATCTCCACGGTCTCGCCGAACGCGTAGCCGGCATTGAGCGCGGCGACATTGGCCCGAGCAATCGTCGGATCCTTGGCGAACTTGCGACCGATCCAGTCGGCCGTCGATTGCCGATCCTGTCCGAACATCCACAGCATCAAACCGAGCGTCCACATGTTGCGGCTGCGGAGCGCCTCTTTTTGGCTCAGCCCGAATTCCTCTACGGCGTCCAGCGTACGCTGCGAGATGTCGATCCGCAGCACCTGGTACGGGGCGAGTGTGTCGTCATCGAGTGGGCTCGCGGTGAACCCGGCCTTGGCGAGATTCCGCTTGGTGAAGCTGGCCGAGTCGACCACCACCAGACCGCCGATGCGCAGGTCCCGATGGTTGACCCCGAGGGCCGCCGGATTGAGGGCCACGAGCACGTCGGGCTCGTCACCGGCGGTGGTGATGTCTCCACCGAAGTGGATCTGGAACGCGGAAACCCCGTACGTCGTCCCGGCCGGGGCTCTGATCTCGGCCGGGTAGTCGGGAAACGTGGCGATGTCGCTACCCGCGAGCGCCGCCTCCAGGGAGAACTGCGAGCCGGTGAGTTGCATGCCATCGCCGGAGTCCCCGGCGAAGCGGATCACGACGGAGTCTCGGACTTCGCGAGCGAGCACGCCGCCGGAGTCCGGTGAGCTTGAGCGGTGTGATGCGGTCATGGTCCTGTGCGGGTTCCGGCCCGGTCCGGAGGTGGGTGAGCGGAATTGCGACCAATCTAATAGTATTGATCCGGACCGCCCCGGCGCCATAGGTGCGTGGCCTGTGCGGTCTTATCGGCCTGTTCGCGGCGGGATATCTTTCTCGCCCTGATTCACTCTCGAACCGACGGAGTGTCCGAATATGCCAACCAAGAACACG
>JABAOD010015945.1_pt1 | contig 14498 bp, 16 predicted proteins | sample 7062151 | NCBI WGS metagenome assembly JABAOD01 (sample SAMN14538626, study PRJNA623070) | marine sediment metagenome | biome: marine biome [ENVO:00000428]; feature: marine pelagic biome [ENVO:01000023]; material: deep marine sediment [ENVO:00002113] | place: India: Gulf of Khambhat ... | reverse complement strand
CTCGACATCCAGTGGGAGTACCTGGAGCGCACCTTGCGCTATGCCCGCAATCCCGGATTCCCCCCTCAGGTGCAGCGGGCGGTGGAGATGTGGGAGCACCTGCTCACCGGGCTCGAGAAGGATCCGCTGTCCCTGCGCCGGGAGTGCGACTGGGTGGCCAAGTACCACCTGATCGAGGAGTACCGCGCTCGCGATGATCTCTCCCTGTCGCATCCTCGCCTCGCCCTCATGGACCTCGCCTACCACGACGTCAACCGCGAGCGCGGCCTCTATCACCTCCTCGAGCGCAAAGGCCTCGTCGATCGGGTGGTCACCGAAGCTGCGGTCGAGAAGGCCATGGTCGATCCTCCCCAAACCACCCGGGCCCGGCTTCGAGGCGACTTCATACGGGCCGCCAAGAAGCGGAAGCGGGACTTCACCGTGGACTGGGTCCACCTCAAGCTCAACGACCAGGCGCAGCGGACCGTGCTGTGCAAGGACCCGTTCAAGGCCTCGGACGAGCGGGTGGAGCGGCTCATAGCCACTCTCTGAGGACTCCGGTCGGGGTCCTTCTCGCCGAGCCCTCTCACCTTTACCCTGCCGCGTGGCATGCACAAGGTCATCGAACGAATCCTCAACCTGCTCGCCTTCCTGCTCACCGCATCTCGACCGGTGACGGCCGACGAGATCCGGATGACCGTGGCCGGCTACGACCAGGACAGCGACGAGGCGTTTCGCCGCATGTTCGAACGGGACAAGGAGTTGCTCCGCCAGCTGGGGATTCCCCTCGACTTGCGAGCAACCGACGCTTGGGAGGTGGAGTACGGATACGTGGTTCCGCCCGAGGACTACCGCCTGCGTGATCCAGGGCTGACCGACGAAGAACGGGCGGCATTGTGGCTGGCCGCTCAGGCGGTGCGGCTGGGAGGCCAGGCACCTGGACCGGGAGCCATCTTCAAGCTGGGGGGAGTGCCCCCGGCCGGGGCCGGCGAGCCGCTGGCCGCCGATCTCGGGGAATCGGTCGATGATCTCGCCACGAGCTTCGTGGCGGTCACCGAACGTCGCCATCTGAAGTTCCGCTACCGGGACAAGGAACGGTTGTTGCGGCCCTACGGCTTGGTGCATCGGCGGGGACACTGGTATCTGGCCGGAGCGGAGGAGGGTTCCTCTGAGGTGAGGGCCTACCGCCTCGATCGGGCCGAGGCTCTCGAGCTGGGGGGCGCGCTGGGGGCGTTCGAGCGTCCCCGGGACTTCTCGGCTGCCTCCGCCGTCCCTTCCGCGCCGTGGGAAGCCGGTGCGGACGACGTGGAGGCCACCGTTCATTTTGACCCGGAGATAGCGTGGTGGGCGGAGCGACAGCTGACGAGCGCTCCCGCGACCCGCCTGGAGGATGGAGGCCTCGAGGTCCGCATGCGGGTTGCCAACCCCGACGCCTTCGTGGGCTGGTTGCTCGGTTTCGAAGACCGGGCGGAGGTGGTGGGGCCCCCCGACCTGCGGGATCTGCTGATCGCCCGGGTGAGGGGAGGGCAATGACCAGCCCCAAGACCGCCCGCCGGCTGACCCGAATCCTGTCGATGCTTCCCTGGGTCATCGCTCATCCCGGAGCGACGGTCGAAGAGGTGTGTACCCGCTTCGACTACACGAAGAGGGAGTTGGCCGAGGAGCTCAACCTCGTCTTCGTGTGCGGCCTCCCCGGCTACGGACCGGGCGATCTGATGGACGCCTACATCGACGAGGACGAAGTGGTGGTGGACACGGCCGACTACTTCTCCGCCTCGCCCCGGCTGGCGCCCGCCGAGGTTCTCACGTTGCTGGCTTCGGGAATGGCACTGCTCTCTTCGGGAATGACATCCGAAGCCCTGACCAGCGGTGTGGACAAGCTCCAGCGAGCGCTGATGCCCGAGGGGGAGGAGTCGCTGTCGGTGGAGCTGGCGGCCGAGCCGGGCCTGGTCCCCGAGCTGCGCCGGGCGGCCGCCCAGGGCCGGGTGGTCCGCCTCACCTACACCGGCTTGGCCAGTGGGGAGACGACCGAGCGTGACGTCGAACCCTGGTCGGTGTTCTCGACCCTCGGCAACTGGTACCTGTCGGCCCACTGCCGCCTGGCCGGCGAAGAGCGCCTGTTCCGGATAGACCGCATCCGCTCCGTGGAACCGACCACACACGAATTCGTCCCCCCGGAGACGCCACCCCCGCCGATCGTCCGCTACTCCCCGGGCGAGGAGGACGTGCACGCCACGATACGTTTGGGCCCGGCGGCCGCCTGGGTGGCCGAGTACTACCCGGTGGAAGTGGTGGCGGAGGACGAGTCCACGGTCGTCCGCTTCAGTGCCTCAGAACCGGCTGTGGCGGCTCGCCTGCTGCTGCGCCTGGGATCCGACGCCGAGCTCCTGGAAGGCCGGGAAGTGGCGGAGACCCTTGCCGACATGCGGGCCAGGATCCTGGAGCGCTACCGGGCTAGTCCATCCTGACTACGGGGAGAAATAGTCATGGAGCCGACCACATAGCCGTTCAGTGGAATCCGGCAACGACCGAAAAGACCATAACGAACACAAGGCGGAGTGACGCTCCAGATGACAACCATCAGAACAACTTGCAGCACCTGCGGCGACATCGAGCTCACCCACCAGGACCTCTGCCTGGAGTTGTCGCCGGAGTGGACCACTGGGACCTACAGCTTCCTGTGCCCCTTCTGTGACAAGGTGGAGCGCCGCCCCGCCAGCCGGCGAGTCGTGACGATCCTGCTGGCCGCCGGTGTTGCGTACGAGGTCGTCCCGGCCGTCGCCCCCATCACTGAGGAAGAGATCCAGTCTTTCGTGTCCCTGCTGGACTCAGAGGACTGGATCAAGGAGCTTTCCGCCTCCTAGCGGCCCCGCCGGTCCTCCTCGTCCCGGCCTACCATGCCCGGGGTAGGCCATGTTCAGCATCAGCCCCTCCGAACTCCTGACGATTGCCGTCATTGCCCTGATCATCTTCGGTCCAAAGCGCCTGCCCGATCTGGCCCGCAAGGCCGGGCGGCTGGCCAGCTACATACGCCGGGCCGCCGAGGAGTTCCGGCGGGAGATACGGGAGGAGTTGGAGGAGTCGGCGGCTCCATTTCGCGAGGCGGCCAGCGACCTGGCGGCGGCCGGCAAGACCCTGCAGGAAACCGTCGACGGTGAGCTGCGCTGGGTCGACAAGGCCGTATCCGAGGCCGCCGGGGCCGCCTCCGCCGGCGAGTCGGATGCGGTGGACGACCAACCGTCCCAACCCGGCCGGCACGACCAGCACGACCAACCCGGCCAACCCGAGGAGTCGGCGTGACCAAGGCCGAGAACATGCCCATCCTCGGTCACCTCGAGGAACTGCGGAACCGGATCATCAAAGCGGCGGCGGCGGTGATCGTGGGATCGATCGTCGCCTTCGTCTTCCGCGAGCAGCTGTTCGACATCCTGGTGAAGCCGTGGAACGATCTGGCCACCGAACGCGACCTGGCCTTCTTCAGGCCCGGGGAGGCGTTTTCGCTGTTCATGCGCTTATCGCTGTTCGGCGGCTTCGTTCTGGCCTCGCCGGTCGTGATTTGGCAGACCTGGGCGTTCATCAGTCCGGCGCTCAACGAGCGAGAACGTCGGTTCCTCATTCCGGGAGTCTTGATCCTCGGTGGGCTGTTCATCGCCGGTATCCTCACCGGGTACTGGGCACTTCAGCGCGGCCTGTCGTTCCTGATCGATTTCGGCGGCGACAGTCTCGTCCCCACCATCGGTGGCTCCTTCTACCTGTCGTTCGCGATGCGGTTCATTCTCGTCTTCGGCATCGCGTTCGAGTTTCCGGTGTTCCTGTTCGCCGCAGCCGCGGTCGGGGCGATCAACCGCAAGCAGCTAGCGGCCGGACGCCGCTGGGCGGTCCTGATCATCGTCGTGGTGGGAGCCGCCATCACTCCCAGTGGTGATCCGCTCACCCTGCTCCTGCTTTCGGTACCGCTCTATCTCCTCTACGAGGGGACCCTCCTGCTGATCAGGTTCGTGTTGCGCAAATGACCGCTGCCGGCGACTACCTGGCCGGGCTTCCGTTCACCCCCGATCGCTTTCAAACCGAGGCGGTGGCCGCCCTCGACGGCGGAGAGTCGGTGGTCGTCACCGCCCCGACGGGGGCCGGCAAGACCGTGGTGGCCGAGGCGGCCATCAGGGCGGCACGGGCCTCGGGCCGGCGGGCCTTCTACACGACTCCCATCAAGGCACTGTCCAACCAGAAGTTCAACGAGTTGCGGGCCGAGTACGGCCGGGCCGAAGTGGGCCTGCTGACCGGGGACAACTCGATCAACGGACGGGCCCCGGTCGTGGTGATGACGACCGAGGTACTCCGCAACATGATCTACGCCGACAGCCCGGACCTGGAGGACGTGGGCATCGCCATCTTGGACGAAGTCCACTATCTCCAGGACCCTTTCCGGGGGGCGGTGTGGGAGGAGGTGATCATCCATCTGGATCGGTCGATTCGCCTGGTATGCCTGTCGGCCACGATCTCCAATCCCGGAGAGTTCACAGAATGGGTGGCCGGCCGGCGCGGCCCGACCCGGCTCATCGTCGAGGACACCAGACCGGTGCCGTTGGAGAGCTGGTACCTGGTGCGGGACTCCTACCAGGAGAACGGCCTCGTCTTCGAGCCCGTGTTTGCCGGAGGGCAGGCCAATCCGAGCCTCGTCAAACTTCTTCGACCGAGCCGGAATCGACGGCGTCGTTTCATCACGCCGCGCCGCTCCGAAGTGGTACGGCTCCTCGACGACTTCGAACGCCTCCCGGCGATCTACTTCGTGTTCTCGAGGAAGGGCTGCGAAGCGGCGGCCGATCGGGTGGCCGGTGAGCTCCGACTGACCAGCACCGGCGAGGCCCGGGAGATCGCCGCCTTTGCCGAGGAGCGAACGTCTCATCTGAGCGACGACGATCGGACGGCCCTCGACTACCGGTACTGGCTGCGGAGGCTGGAAACGGGCATCGCCGCTCATCACGCCGGCGTGGTGCCGGCGTTCAAAGAGACGGTCGAGGAGCTGTTTGGGCGGGGCCTCATCAAGGTCGTCTTCGCCACGGAGACACTGGCCCTCGGCATCAACATGCCGGCCCGGACGGTGGTACTGGAGAGCCTCAGCAAATACACCGGCGAGGGGCACGAACTCCTCCAGCCGGGAGACTTCACCCAGTTGACCGGCCGGGCCGGCCGAAGGGGTATCGACGCCAGGGGCACGGCCGTCGTCCTGCACTCCGCCTTTGTGCCGTTCCAAAAGGTGGCGGCAATTGCTGCGGCCGGCAGCCACCCTCTCGAGTCGAGCTTTCGGCCCACCTACAACATGGCGGTCAACCTGGTCGCCAACTACCCGCAAGAGCGAGCCGAAGAGCTCCTCGAGGCGTCGTTCGGCCAGTTCCGCACTCAGCGGGCCCGTGACCGTCTGGAGGCCCAGATTCGCGACGCTGAAGCCCAGCTCGAGGATGGGCGAGAACGGGCCGCCTGTGAGCGCGGCGACATCTGGGCGTTTGCCGCGACCGGCCCCGGGTCCCGGCCTCACCACTCGGTCATGCGGGCCTTCGCCCGCGAATTGGGAGCGGGGGATGTCGTCGAGTTGACCCGAGACGGCAAGGCGGAGCGGCATGTCGTTCTGGCCAGGGGGACCGGATCGAATCCTCGCCTCCTTCTCCTGTCGGATCGAGGTCGGCTCCAGAGGGTACGGCCCGACGAGCTACCCCCGCAGACGGTCCGAGTGGGCACCATGAGCCTGCCTGAACCGTTCCGGCCCCGCCAACCGGGCTACCAGCGAGAAGCGGCATCGGATCTGCGTGCCTGGGACCCGGGCACCGAGTCTCCTGTGGCGGCATATGGACCACCCGGTGCCTCCCATCCGGTGGCTGCCTGCCCACGGCTCGCCGAGCACCTGCAGTGGGTGGAGCGAGCGAGAAGAGCCGAAAGCGAGCTGAGACGCTTGCGGCGGCGCAACAGGCGGCTGGGAGGCGGGCTGGTGCGGGCCCTGGGCAACGTGCTCGCCCTGCTGGGTCGGTGGGGATATGTGTCGGGCTGGTCGTTGAGCGCCAAGGGAGAGCGTCTTCGGTTCATTTACGGCGACTTGGACCTTCGGGTCGTCGAGTCGGTGAGCGAGGGTCTCTTCGATGGCCTCGCTCCCGCCGAGACGGCTGCCTTGGCATCGGCGTTCGTGTATGAGCCGCGCGCCGAAGAAGTCCTCGGCGAGTGGCCGACCGCCCTGCTCGCCGACCGGGCCAAGGCCCTCGACGATCTCGATCACCGGTTGGCGGCCGATGAGGAGGAGTTCGGGGTGGCTCCGGCCCGGGCCCCGCACGCCGGTTTTGCTGACACGATCTACGCCTGGGCAACTGGTATCGAACTGGAAGAGCTCCTCGGGGACGGTATGGCAGCCGGCGACCTGGTGAGAAACTGCCGGCAGGTCCTCGACCTGCTCCGTCAGCTCACCGATGCGTTTCCGGAGCTCTCCGCACGCACCCGGGCGGCGGCTGCTTTGGTGGATCGTGGCGTGGTGGCCGCCGGCGGTGTCGAATGAGCTGGTGGGTCATCGCCAATCCGGCCGCCGGCAGGCGCAGCGACGCAGTGTCCGTGGTGCGCCGCGCCCTCGCCGAGCGTGGCATCGAGGCAGAGATATGGGCTTCCCAGAGCGAGGAGCACGTCGGTGAGTTGGTGGAGGAGGGGGCCGAGGCGGGGTATCGGCATTTCGTGGCGGTGGGCGGTGACGGCACGATGAACACGGTGGCCGATCGCCTGTTGCGACGAAGCTGGGAGGAGCCGCCACTGCTCGGCATTCTTCCCGCCGGCTCGGGGTGCGATTTCATACGAACGTTCGGGATATCGCAGCGTCTCGAGGAGGCGGCCGATCATCTCCTCGGGGGCGACGAATACCTGGTCGACGTTGGACATCTCGAAGGCCCTTGGGGCAACCGCTACTTCCTCAACGCTGCCGGGGCCGGCCTGGGGGCGGCCGTCGTGCAGGCGGCGGCTCGCCTGCCTTCGGGACTGGGTCGGCTGCGCTACAAGATCGCCATCTGGCCGACATTGGCACGCTTCAAGCAGGCCGAGGTCGCCGTGCGGGTCGATGACAAGACCTATCAGGGGCCGGCGATTCTCGTTGTGTTCGCCAACGCCCAGTTCTTTGGCGGAGGCATGAACGTCGCCCCCCGGGCGACTCTCGTCGATGGGGTCCTGGATGTCCAGGTGTTCATCGGGCCCAAGCGTCTNNCTTGCTCATCCGGCCGTACGTCGTTTGGTCGGAGCCCATTTCGAGCTCACCGCCGATCGGCCCTGGGCCGTCGAGACCGACGGCGAGTACGTTGGCGAAGGCCCTTTGCAGGGACGGGTACTGCCCGCTGCACTTCGCATCAAGATATGACGATCACGCGCCGACCGAGCAGATATATACTCCCGCCCGCTCAGGAGGTTTCATGGCCGCCAAGAAGACCGACCAGGTCACTCCCGTCCCAGAAGCCGCAGAACCCGAAGGCGTCCAGGCAGACGAATGGGCCGACCAGGAGGCGAACGAGGAGCAGCTGCTCGAGATCGAGGACGTCGAGCTCGATGAGGGGGTGGATGAAGTCGAAGAGGGGGCAACCGACGAAGACATGGAAGACAGCGAGGCCCTCGACGAGCTCGAAGCCGAAGAGCTGGAGATGCTCACGGAGGACGAGGCATCCGAGGTGATTCGCGTCGACGAGGTGGCCGAGATGCGGGCCATTCGGCGCGAGGAGATGGAGCTCGACGTCGATGCCGAGGAGCCCAAGACCGACGAGTTCGTCTGTCGGTCGTGCTTCCTGCTGAAACGGACCAGCCAGCTGGCCGACAAGCGCAAGATGCTCTGCACCGATTGCGCCGCCTGACAACTCGCCCGTAGCCTGGGCGGACTGATGAGGATCACCGCCCGACCGGCCGGCCACGACGATCTGGCCATTCTCATCGATTTGTACCGCGGTCTCGAGGCCGAGCAGGTCGAGCTCAAGGACATGTGGAGCCTGGCCGACGCCCTGCCCGAGCCCGCCGAGCAGGCCCTTGCTGAGGCACTCGAGGACGAGCGGACGGTGGTGTACGTCGGCGAGATAGACGAATACCCCTTCGGCTTCGTGCTGGCCCGTATCGAGGGCTTGCTGCCCCAAGCAGGGGGCACCCACATCGGGTCGGTCCGGTTCATCTACACCGACCCCGACGCCCGCGGCGTCGGCGTAGGAGAAGCGATGATCAACGCGCTGCTCGACGATCTTCGCGATCGGGGCCTGGAGCGCTTCGATGCCCACGTGCTGCCCGGCCACCGCGCCGCCAAGAACTTCTTCGAGGCATCGGGGTTCGCGGCTCGCTCGATCGTCATGCACAACCGGGGCGACGACTGATGGGATCGGTCGGCGCGCCGTGAGTGCTTGCGGCGACGTCGTCGAGCTGGCCGTTGCCCTCATGCGTAACGCCTGCGTCAACGACGGGACGCCGGACAGCGGTCACGAGGAGCGCTCGGTGGCCACGTTGGCGGAGTTCCTCGGCGGAGCGGGCCGCGTTTTCGAGCCCGTGCCGGGGAGGCAAAGCGTCCTATATCGAGTCGGCGGGACCGATCCGGCCGCTCCCACGCTGATGTTGATGGGGCACATCGATGTGGTCCCGGCCAATCCGGCCTCCTGGCAGCGCGACCCCTTTGCCGGCGAGCGCCACGGCGGGTTCGTGTGGGGCCGGGGCGCGGTGGACATGCTCAACCTGACGGCCGGAATGGCCGTCGCCTTCCGGCCCTACTGGCTGGGGGAGAAGCCCCCGCCTCCGGGTGGACTGGCCTTTCTGGCCGCCGCAGACGAGGAGGCCGGGGGCGTGTTGGGGGTCCAGCACATCTTGGAGACCGATCCGGGTGCGCTGGCCTGCGACTATCTGCTGACCGAGATCGGCATGCCCCACCTGCCCGGCATCGGGGGCCCGGGGCTCCCGGTGACGGTGGCCGAGAAAGGCCTGCAATGGAGCCGGATAACGGCATCCGGCCTCCCCGGTCACGCCAGCCAGCCGTACCGGACGGACAGTGCCCTGGCCCCGGTGGCCGAGGCGGCATCGCGACTGGCCCAAGCCGACACTCCCGTGGACATGTCCGATGAGTGGCTGCGATTCCTGAAGGCACTCGATCTCGATACGGAACGAAAGGCGTCCCTGGCCCATCCCGACCGAGTCGACGACGCGATCGCCGGAGTAGCCGCAGAGGATCCGGGCCTGGCTCGATGGATGCATGCCTGTACGCACATGACCGTCGTGCCGACCACGCTGGAGGCGGGGACCAAGGCCAACGTCATCCCCGATGCCGCCTCCGCCGACGTCGATGTGCGGGTTCTGCCCGGTCAGGATCGAGCCGCCGTCGAGGACCACTTCCGCAAGGTGCTGGGTCCGGCGCTCTTCGAGGAGGTCGAAATCGAGGCCCGCCAGGAATTCCCGGCCACCGGCTCCGCGCCGGCCGGCCCGCTGTGGGACGCTCTCGACGACGCCCATCGAACCCTCCGCGGCGAAGGATCGCTGATCCCGGCCCTGATCCCGGTCGGCACCGACGCTCGCTTCTTCCGGGCTCGGGGCGTGGTCGCCTACGGAGTGGGCCTGTTCGACGACCGGGTCTCGTTCGGCGACGTGGCGGCGATGTATCACGGCAACGACGAGCGAGTGAGCGAGCGGTCCCTGCAACTGACCGCCGAGTTCTTTGCGGCCACGGTGGAGCGCTTCGGTGAGCTGACTGCTTCGTAAACGTCAGAGGGCGAAACCACGCAGCACCAGGCCGGCCCGTGGCTTGGGGGTGAAGTACGTCGTCTTTTGCGGAAACGTGATGCCGGCCTCGATAGCGGCAGCGATCGCCGGTTCTGGTACCGGAGCGGTGAGCACCACGGCTCCCTGGGGATGATGCTCGAGCCAGGCCATTGCCCTCTCGACGGAAGGTTGGTAGCCGGCCCGGTCTTCGGCCAAACCCAGGAGCGGGTAGAGGAGGTAGCGGGCGATGGCGGCGCTGGCCCCCTGGAGCGGACCGGGAAGAGCCTCGAGGGCCTCAGGGTGGGCTCGGAGGAGGCGGCACGGTCCGCCGGCCCACGCCAGCGCCAGATCGCCCGGCCGTGCGGGAACCGACGGTTCGGCCGGGCGGACGTCGAAGACGGTCGCCAGAGCCTCTGTACTCACCTCGACATGGGGGAAGGTGCGGTGGAACGGTCCGATTGCGAGGCCGGAGCCCCGGGCCGGAGCGGCAAAAGCCAAGATGGCATCCCAAGGACCCGGGCCGTCGCTGGCATTGCGGTCGTGGCGATAGGCGAGGGCGGTCAGGTAGCGGTGATGGCCATCGGCGATGGCGATCGAGTGCGAGCCGATCTGGGCCGAGACGGCCGCAACGTGCTCTGGGTCGACCAGGTCGTAGAGGAGATGACGACGCCCGGCGACCTCGACGTCGATACGCGGCTTGCCTACGGGCCGGAGGAGGGCGCCCAGGTCATCGGCGCCGCTCAGGACCACGATCGGATCGAGGTTGGCTCGGGTAGCCGCCAGCACGGCCAAACGATCTTCACGGGTGTGAGACATCGTTTCCTCGTGCCCGACGATGCCTCTGCCCAGCGGATGGAGCGCGAGGGCGCCGAGGACTCCCCGGGCGGAGTGCTCTCGGCCCCGCTCGTCGACGAACCGCATCTCGTAGAGGTAGAAGCGCTCCTCGTCGTCGGCAGAGAGCACGCCGGCGGCCATCCATTCATCGAGCAGTTGGCCGGCCCGGCGAAAGCGATTCTCCCCTCCGCTGGGGAGAAGGAGTCGCACGACGTTGTATGGGGATCGCCGGGCCAGTTCGACGCGTCCCTCCTCATCGATGGCGTCGTACGGCGGAGCGGTGACTCCCGCCACATCACCGACCACCTCGGGCCGGTAGAGGATGCCTCGAAAAGGTGCGAACATGGTGCCGTTCTACCCGGTATGGGCGCGTTGGGAAACCGCATGGGCCACTCCGCCAACCTGGTGTGTGATCTCGACGGTGTGCTGTTCGTGGGCCGCCGACCCGTTCCGGGCGCCCGCCGCGCCCTCCAGGAACTCGAGGCGCGCCGGTATCGCATTCTCCTGGTGACCAACAACGCCACCCGCTCTTGCGCCGAGGTAGCTCAGAAAGTCCAGGAGATCACCGGCTTCCCGGCCGACCCCGACCTGGTCGTGACGTCGGCGTTGGCCGCCGCCCACAAGCTGCACGGCTCAGTCGAACGTGCCTACGTGGTCGGCGAGAACGGCCTCACGCGGACCCTGGAGGACGCCGGGATCGCCATATCCTCCGACTGGCGGGATGCCGAAGCGGTGGTGATGGGTCTGGACCGCAGCGTCACCTACGCCAAGCTGCGCGATGCCACCCTGGCCGTGGGGGCGGGAGCCCGCTTCGTGGCCACCAATCTCGATGTCACGTTCCCCACTCCGGAGGGGTTGTGGCCCGGAGGAGGATCGCTGATTGCGGCCGTTGCTGCCGCCACGGGAAAGGAGCCGGAGCTGGCCGGCAAACCGGCCGCGCCCATGCGGCAGTTGGTACGCGCCCGGCTCCAAGACGGTCCGACGTGGGTAGTAGGCGACCGGCCCGAGACGGACCTGGCAATGGGCCGGATCGAAGGCTGGACTCGTGTCCTCGTGCTCACCGGTGTCGTCGACGATCCGGATTCCGTCCCCGCCGAGGAGCGGCCCGATCTGGTGCTCGACAGCATTGCCGAGCTGCCGAAGGCGCTGCCCTAAGCGAAGGGTTCCAGGCGGACCGAGGCAGTGCGACGCAACAGCAGAACACGTAACGGCAGTGTGACCACGATCCCGAACAGGAATCCAAACACGTGCGCCTCCCAGGCAATACCCGATTCGGCACCCACCAGGGCGAACTGGCCCAGCAGCCATGCCCCCAGAAATAACACCGCCGGCACAGCCACGAGCGTGAAGAAGAAGATCGTCAGGATGCGGTGGAGGGGGAACAGGACGAGGTAGGCCCCCATGATGCCGGCGACCGCGCCGGAAGCGCCCACCAGCGGAACGGTCGAATCCTGGTTGAGGAGCACGAACGCCGCCGTCGCCGCGATGCCGGCGCCCAAGTAGACCAGGAGATAGGGGACGTGGCCGTAGGCCTCTTCCACGTTGTTGCCGAAGATCCACAAGAACCACATGTTGCCGAGCAGGTGGAAGAGGCCGCCGTGCAGGAACATCGAGACGACGGCGGCCGGATAGACAGGCTTGTCCGGGAAGTCCTGGGGGCCGGTCGGCTCTTCGACGCACACCCCGGATAGGCGCTCATTGGTGTCGAGGGGATCGCCGGTGGCCAGCTCACAGGCGATGGCGGCATTTCGGTAGTAGAACTCCTCGACGACATCGACCGGCTCGGGCGGTTGCACGAAGAAGAACACATAGGCATTGACCGCAATCACGACGAGCGTCACATACGACGTGATTGCCGTGGGGTTGATGTCCCGCAACGGGATCAAAGGCGTACCACCTCGAAGCCAGCGGCGATAATGGGCTCATGGATACTACGTCGCCCGACGAGATGCTCTCTGCCCTCGGTGAAGTCGATCCAGCCGAGGCACCCGACTTGGCCGATGAAATCGCGGGAGTGCTGGAGAGTGAGCTCGGCAACAACGAGGAGCCCGACGAGGAGGAGAGCTGAAGCGGCGCCGCCTCGACCAGGAGCTGGTACGACGCCATCTCGTAGATAGCCGGACCGAGGCACAGCAGGCGATCGTCGACGGCCGGGTTCGGGTCGAGGGCATGCCCGAACCCAAAGCGGCCTCGCTGGTGGCCGAGGACGCCGTGGTGCGTATCGAGGAGGAGGCGGACCCCTACGTCGGCCGCGGCGGCGTCAAGCTGGCCTGGGCCCTGGATGTGTTCGCCATCGAGGTGGCCGGCGCTCGAGCCCTCGACGTGGGCGCCTCGACCGGGGGATTCACCGACTGCCTGCTCCAGCGGGGCGCAGCCCGTGTGACGGCTCTCGACGTTGGATACGGCCAGCTGCACTGGCGTCTTCGCCGGGATCCACGGGTGCGGGTAATCGAGCGGACCAACGTGCGTACGGTCGATCCGGGCCGAGTGGGAGGCCCCTTCGACGTGGTGACCGCCGACGTCTCTTTCATCTCGTTGGTCACGGTGGCACCGGCCCTGGTGTCGTTGGGCGATACCGACACCAGCTACGTCTTGCTGGTCAAGCCGCAGTTCGAGCTGGGCCCCGAGTTGGTCGGCAAAGGTGGGATCGTTCGCGATCCCGGACTGCATCTGCGTGCTCTGCAGTCGGTGGAGGATGGTCTGGCGATGCAGGGGATCGGCGCTTGGGGGGCCACTCCGTCGCCGATAAGGGGAGCCAAGGGGAATCGCGAGTTCTTCCTGGCGGCCCGGCCCGGCCCCCCTGTCCTCACGCAGGAAGATCTTCGACGGGCGGTGGAATCGTGAAGGCACTCGTCGTCGTACACCCGGACCGCCCCGAAGCCCGGTACATCGCCGACCAATTGGCGGCGGCGGCAGCCGACCGGGGCATCACGGTCACCGAGGCCGGATCTGCGTCGATGAGTGGAGTCGATGTGGTGGTCAGCGTCGGCGGTGACGGTACTTTGCTCAGAGCGGCGGCCCTGGCCAGGGCTCAGCAGATTCCGATACTCGGCATCGATGTCGGCATCGTCGGCTACTTGGCCGAAGTGGATCCGGCTCAGATCGAAGCTGCGCTCGACCGCTTGGCCGCAGGCTCGTACCGGGTAGTGGAGCGCATGACCGTCGAGGCAGTCTGGGAGGGATCGAACCCCACCGTCGGCGTCAACGACGTGGTCGTGGAGAAGGTGACCGGTCAGCATGCCGTCCAGCTCAAGGTGGAGGTCGACGGTGCCCGGCTGATCATCTACCGGGCCGACGGGGTGGTGGTGGCGACACCACTCGGCTCGACGGCCTACTCCTACTCGGCGGGGGGGCCGGTGGTCCATCCCGATCTCGAGGCGATAGTGGTGAGTGCCGTGGCTTCCCACAACCTGTTCTCCCGCTCCCTGGTGCTGAGCCCCGACTCGACCGTCGGCGTCGAAGTCATGGGGGGGCGACCGGCTCGGATCAACATCGACGGCCGGGAGGCTGCCGTCCTCGAACCCGGGCAGCGGGTCGAGGTCCGGCGCGGAGCCGTCCCGGTGCGCTTTGCCGTCGTGTTCGAAGAGGGCTTCGCCGATCAGGCCCGACGCAAGTTCAAGCTCGACGATGCCTGAGCGGTGATCGGAAGACGGGGTGGCTACTGCTACGATGCCGGCGATCGCCCCAGGAGACCCGTGACCAAGTACGTCTTCGTCACCGGTGGTGTCAGCTCGAGCCTCGGCAAAGGCATCACGGCAGCATCCCTGGGACGACTCCTCAAGGCACGGGGCCTGCGCGTCGTCAACCAGAAGCTCGATCCCTACATCAACGTCGACCCGGGAACCATGAACCCGTTCCAGCACGGCGAGGTGTTCGTCACCGACGACGGCGCCGAGACCGACCTCGATCTCGGCCACTACGAGCGCTTCACCGGCGAGAACCTCCGCCGCGACTCC
>JABAOD010013702.1_pt2 | contig 14507 bp, 15 predicted proteins | sample 7062151 | NCBI WGS metagenome assembly JABAOD01 (sample SAMN14538626, study PRJNA623070) | marine sediment metagenome | biome: marine biome [ENVO:00000428]; feature: marine pelagic biome [ENVO:01000023]; material: deep marine sediment [ENVO:00002113] | place: India: Gulf of Khambhat ... | reverse complement strand
CCCGGCTCCCATCGCCTGGGCCAAGTCCTGGTTCGTGGCGGCAATGATCCGGACATCCACCTTTATCGGCTGTTCCCCACCCACCGGCTTGACCTCTCCCTCTTGGATTGCGCGGAGCAGCTTGACCTGCATGCTGGGGCTCATCTCGCTGATCTCGTCCAGGAAAAGCGTCCCGCAATCCGACTCCTTGAAGAGCCCACGCTTGGTGGCGATGGCACCGGTAAATGCACCTTTGATGTGTCCAAACAATTCACTCTCGAGGAGGGTCTCGGTCAGGCCCCCGCAGTTGACGGCGAGGAAGGGGCGCTCCTTGCGGGGACTGTGAATGTGCAGCGCCCGGGCGATCAACTCTTTGCCGGTCCCAGTATTGCCCTGGATGAGCACCGTCGCCTCGCTTCCCTCGAGGTCTTCGATAAGGCGGAAGATCTCCTGCATCCGGGGGCTTTTGCCGAGGATATTGTCAAACCGGAGTCGCTCCTCAAGCTGGCGCCGCAGATAGATGTTCTCTTGCCGCAGCTGCTGTTCTTCGATTGCCCGCCTCACCAGATGCAAGACCCGCTCGCTGGTGGCCGGCTTGGTGAGGTAGGCGTAGGCTCCCATCTTGACGGCTTCGACGGCGGAATCGATCGAGGCGTGCGCCGTGGTGATGATCACCGGTAGGCCAGGGGAGCTCCCGTGAATCGTCTTCAGGAACGCCAAACCGTCCATGCTTGGCATCCGGAGATCGGTGAGGACGAGGTCGACGGGGAGGGCCTGCATGATGGCGAGCCCCTCCTTGCCACTAGCCGCGGTGAGGACCTGATAGCCGTGGCCTTCCAGGATCGTCTGGAGCAGCTCTCGGGAGGCGGGGTCATCGTCTACCGCCAGGATCTTGATCTTTTTCGGATCGATCTTCACCCTTTCCTCCATGTGCGTTCCTGACCGGAACTACATCCCCGCCAACCGGCGGGCAACTCCATCGCCCAGCCCTGCCTCAAATCAGACTATTGGTCGAGATCCGGTCTTACGCAAAAATATACTCCCCCGCGCAGGTTGTCAAAGTGGAAAGTGGCACGGCCACTTTTCTGCCCGGGGGTCGCACCTCACTGCGGAAAGCGGGGCGAAAGGGCTGTCACTCCGGAGCCGGGGACCACCTATCCTCCCAGGAGCACCGTCATGTTTCCGCCGAGGATCTGAGCGAGCTGAGCGGCCGGGACCCGGTGCGCCCGCAGAACCTCCATCTGGGTGTCGAAGATATCCTTCCGCCAGCCCCGAGGGAAGAAGCTGGAGTCAGTACCGAAGAGGATCCGCTCGGGCCCCAAGACCTGAAGGCTCTTGCCGAAGAGGGTGCTCAGATCAAGGGGGTAGGGCATCAAGCGCACCCAGTCGTTGGAGCTCGAGGTATCTGTGTAAATGTTCGGGCACTGGTCGGCGATGAGCAGGAGCTCTCGAAAATAGCCGCACCCGAAGTGGGGGATGACAAAGGGGAGTCCGGGGAAGGCTTTGGCGACCCCATTGAGATCCACGGGGTTGGCAAAGCGCATCTCAAACCGGCTGGGGAGGCCGAGCTTGTTACGAACGCCGACTTTCAGGTGGCCACAGTGGACAAAGACGATGCCGCCGTGGGCGGCGGCGGTCTCGTAGATGGGCGTCAGGCGCGCCTCCCAGAGGTGAAAGCGGTGCATGGCCGGGAAGAGGCAGAGACCTTTACATCCCAGGTCGGCAAAGGCGCGTTTGACCCGAGCCGGCGCGTCATCCAATGTGGGGTTGACCATGAAGTAGGGGATGATCCGATCAGGGAAGGCGCGGGCCGCCGCCGCGACCGAGTTCTCATCCCCCGGGACACTGGCGATCAGGACCATTCGACTGATCCCGTGCCGGTCCATCTCGGCCACCCAGCGCTTGCCGAGGTGGACCGGGTCTGCCTCGGGAAACTCCCAGGAGAGCATTTTTCGCAGAGCCGGATAGACTTCCGCGTCCGACGGCGGGTCGGGTAGCTCTGATGCCAGTGTGGCGAAGAACCGCTGGGAGAAGAAATGGGCGTGCGCATCAATGACAGAGATCTCGCCGAATGGGGTCTGCATCGAATCCTCCACCGCGAGGGCACCTCGATAGGGAAAGTTGAAGTATTATATGGCTCGTACCCCACTAGAGCAACACGCTTCGTGCGTCTGAGTCACACGCGGGGTTTTCAGGAAGGGCATTGTCCTTCCGATTCCTCTCGGTTATGATGAACGCTCCTTGAGTGAGCTACTGATGAAAGCTACCGACATTCACGCGATCGTCCGTACCCTGAAGCGGGAAGTGAGACGCTGGGATCCTACCGCCGTGGGACAAGTGGCCGAGGATTCCCACGATCCCTTTCGTATCCTCATTTCCTGTCTCCTGAGCCTCAGGACCAAAGACGAGGTCACTGCTGCGGCCTCGACCCGCCTCTTTCGGCGTGCGGACACACCGTTGCGGATGCTCCAGCTCCGTGAGCGGGTCATCGCGCGGCTGATCTATCCAGTGGGCTTTTACCGGACGAAGGCCAGGGTGATCCGTGGGGTCTGCCGGACCCTGATCGACCAATACGGGGGCCGGGTTCCAGACAGTCTCGATGAGCTCCTAAAGTTAAAAGGCGTCGGCCGGAAGACAGGCAATTTGGTGATTTCTATTGGTTTCGGCAAGCCGGGGATCTGCGTGGACACCCATGTCCATCGGATCTCGAACCGCTGGGGGTACGTAAAGACCCGGACCCCCGAGGAGACGGAACGGGTGCTTTGCACCAAACTTCCCCGGCGGCACTGGATTGTCTTCAATGACTTGCTGGTCTCCTTCGGTCAAAACATCTGCAAGCCTATCTCACCGCTCTGTAGCGCTTGCCCCGTGGAACGATATTGCGCCAAAGTGGGGGTCATGAGAAGCCGATGAGGGCTCGACTGAGACTTCGATGAGCTCAGTCGAATCGCTCGCCGAAGTCCGTTGACCGAGGACCGATGAAAAAGAGGCGTTCAGGGTTCAGAGTTCAGGGTTCAGAAAGGTTAGCCTATCTGGCAATCTGGATATCGTTAGTAGTCTTCCTCGTGGCTGCGTCCCTACCACAGGAGGAGACGATAACGGCGGAGGCTCTCCTGAAGCAGGTGCAGGTGCTGGCGTCGCCGTCTATGACCGGCCGCGGCGTCGGGACTCCGGGAATTGAGCGGGCGGCGAATCACATTGCCCGGGAATTTCAACATGCGGGACTCAAGCCCGCTGGAACCCAAGGGTACCGGCAGACCTTCGATGTCATCACAGGCGTGCGGATGGGTCGGAGGACCCGGATGCGTGTGATAGGAGCGGCGCCTGACCGAGACGGATCGAAACCTCTTTCTCAGGAGCTGTTTACTCCCTTTGGCTTCTCCGACGACGGGGCGGTGGAGGGAGAGGTCATCTTCGCGGGGTACGGGATCACGGCCCCCGAGCTGAACTACGACGATTACGCCGGAATCGATGTGAACGGCAAGATCGTCCTCGTCATGACGCATGAGCCGCGGGAAAAGGATGAACAGAGCCCCTTCCGCGATCCCAATGCCTATCGGTACACCGAGGTCCGCTACAAAGCGATCAATGCCAGGGAGCACGGTGCCAGGGCCATCATTATAGTCGAAGACCCGTTAGGCCATCTGGGGGAGCCGGAGGAACTCTTTGCCATACGGGGGGTGGCGGGGGGCAGCCGGGTNNGGGGGGGGGGGGGGGGGGGGCAGCCGGGTCGGGATCGTGGCCATTAATGCGAAGCGGAATGTGGCTGAAGACCTCCTCACGTCCACGGGAAAGACGTTATTCCAATTACAGCAGGATATTGATCGGACTTTAACCACCCAACCCTTTCTAATCCCGGGTACCCGAGTGGCTGTCCGGGTAGAGCTCATCGAAGAGAGGGGTACTACCGCGAACGTCCTTGGGGTCTTGCCCGGGTATGATCCGGTATTGCGAGAGACTGCCGTTGTCGTCGGCGCACATTACGACCACCTGGGTCTGGGAGGGGAATACTCTCTGGCCCCTTCGCNNCCTTCGCGCTTCGGTGAGATCCACCCTGGTGCGGACGACAATGCCTCGGGAACGGCCGGCCTGATCCTGCTAGCCAAGGCCTTTGCGAAGAGGGGCGGGGCGAAACGGACCTTGATCTTTGCCGCCTTCTCGGCCGAGGAATTGGGAATAGTGGGCTCGTCCCATTACGCGAAAGATCCCCGGCTTCCTCTGGACAAGACGGTGGCCATGATCAATCTTGACATGATCGGCCGCCTCAAAAACCGGACTCTCTATGTCTTTGGGGTGAAGACAGGGAGAGAGTTCGCCGAGATTCTAGAGGAAGTCAATCAAGGTCGCAATCTCACCCTCAAGTTCGGTGGCGACGGGTACGGTCCTTCGGATCACACCAGTTTCTACACCCGGAAGGTTCCGGTGCTTTTCTTCTTCACGGGTCCGCACGGCGACTACCACCGGCCTTCGGATACCGTCCACAAGGTCAGCGGAGAGGGGCTGGTCGAAGTCTCCCACTTCGTGTACCGGGTCGTGGAGCAGCTCGCCAATCGCGCCGCGCCGGTCACCTACGTCAAGGTGAAGGAGCCCCCACCGGCGGGGAGAGGTCGAGGCTATGGAGCCTACTTTGGCTCGATACCCGATTTTGCGTTTCAGGAAGAGAAAGGGGTTCGCCTGACCGGGGTCCGACCCGAAAGTCCGGCCGAGAAGGCCGGCCTCCAAGAAGGCGATATCATCGTGAAGATGGGCGGGATTCAGGTCAAGAATCTCCATGACCTTGTCTTTGTGCTACGGTCGAAGCGGGCCGGGGACAAGGTTGATGTCGTCTTTGAGCGCAACGGGGAAGAACGACGGGTAACCGCCATCCTCGGGCGCCGCCGCTAACTCTGGCCGCCAGGAGGACAGGTTTTTCTCAATGACAAGCGCGTGGGTTCCACGGGTGAGGGCCCCGTAGCCATCACCGGGCTTAAACCAGGACCGTACTCCGTGCAGGTGAAGGAGAAAGATTACGCGACTTGGGAGAAATCGATCGAGGTCAAAGTCGGCGAACAGACCTCGATTGTGGCCGACTTGAAACGCGAGGAGGAGCAACAAACTCCCCCTTTGAGTCTCCCAGGACTCCTTCGCCGACGACGGTAGCCCGCAGCCTCTTTATGCCCTGCTGTCCCAGCAGACGTCCAGGATTCCCCGTCTCTTGTTCTCGCAGCGGGCCATCACGAAGAGTGCGTCGGAAAGCCGATTCAGGTACTTCACGACGAACCGCCCGACCGCTTCCGTCCGGCTGAGAGCGATCACCCGTCGCTCCGCGCGGCGGCAGACGGTGCGGGCGATGTGCAGGTGTGAAGCTCCCGCGGAGCCGCCCGGCAGGACGAAGTTTTCTAGGGGAGGGAGGTCCGCCGACAGGCAATCCATCAATTGCTCGAGCGCGTCGACGTGGCGCTGTTCGATCTGCGGGACCTTGAGGCGCGCCTTATCCGCTTCCGGAATGCACAGGTCTGAGCCGAGGTGAAACAGCTCGTTTTGGACGCGCGCCAGCTCATTGCGGAGGGCTTCGTCGATCCCGGCGGCGATGGCGGCGCCGATGTGCGAAGTCAACTCGTCGACCGTCCCATAGGCCTCAATGCGAGGTGAGTCTTTGGGCACGCGCTGTCCAGTGCCAAGCCCAGTCGTGCCATCATCTCCCGTGCGTGTATAGACCTTCGTAATTCGAGGCATCAGTCCGTCTCCTCCTCCTGCGTATGGTCGAGCGGCGGGACAAGCTGCGTCGTGATCCTCCGGAGGTGGTCCGAGCTTGGCATCAGGCTTGCAGATTTGTTCGCAGAGCGCAAGTAGGAACTTTTTTCGCCGGGACCACGGGCGCGGAGGGGAAGGAGTGGGCATGCGGAAGAAGCAGATATGGTTGAGCAGGGTCAGTCTCTTGGTCGTTTTCTTCGTGGTACTCGTGGGCGGGTGCGCGACATACACAAGTACTTCGGGCAGGGTTGTCGTTCAGGACGGAAACAATCGGGCGGAGGTTGTATTCAGCGATCGAGAACGTCGCCTGATCCGGGATTATTATCACCGTCATCGGCTTCCCCCTGGCCTCGCCAAGCGGTCCTCCCTCCCACCTGGTTTGCAGAAACAGGTTCAGCGCCGCGGGCAGCTTCCACCGGGACTGCGTGGGGAGCGCCTGCCGAACGAGCTCGAGGTCAGGCTGTCGCCTTTACCCGAAGGATATGTCCGGCTGCGGGTCGGGGTTGACGTTGTGCTGATGAATACGCACACCCGGGTGATCGTGGACGTCATCAAAGATATCTGAATCAGGTCACTGCCTTCACCGAGTCCACGTTCTCTGCATGCTGCACCTCCGTCGGTATTTTCCTGCACGGATAGGCCCTCTGCATAAGGGGCTCGCCCAATAACCAATTCTGACCGCGGTTCAGGCCATTCTGTTCGTTTCCTCTTCGCCCGTTCCACGAGCATGCTCAGCCAGCCGTGAACGTGGAAAAAGATGGAGGTCCAGGGTACTGCAATGGTGTATGTTCATCTCAAGCGAGGATGCGGTCCGTGCCAAGGCAAATGAGGAGGAAAAGGTTATGGAAGACCTGAAGCAGGCCTACACAACGCTCATGGAGTATCTGCGGCTCCAGAGCTTTCCCATTGCCATCAAGATGCTCACGGAAGGGGAGCCGATCCCGGGGAAGGCCCGTCGGCCCTTTCAGGATATGGAACGGCGGTTCTCCACCTGCCAAGGCTACAATATGGTACGCCGCTATGGATGGACCATCGCGATGACGAAAGAGGACATGCAGTGTTCGTTAGGGGTTCTGGTGCTCGGATTTGACAAGCCCCTTCCCATCTATACCGAGGGAAAGCTCAGTGCGGGGATGTATACGGCCACTGCGGAGGCGGGCGCGAGGTCCGAAGCAGCCGTCGATCGGGCCGAGCCGGGCCGCTACCGGACGATCGTGATGGCCCCACTGCACAAAACCGACTTCATCCCGGAAATCGTCTGCCTCTATGGCAACTCCGCCCAGATCATGCGCCTGGTCCAGGCCGCGCTCTGGCACCGGGGGGGAAAGCTCATCTCTTCCTTCGGTGGTCGCCTGGACTGCGCAGACCTCATCGTCACGCCCATCAAAGCCGGAGAGTGTAACGTCATTCTTCCCTGCTCCGGCGATCGGATCTTCGGCCAGGTGCAGGATGACGAGATGGCCTTCTCGATCCCCTACAGCCGCCTCCCCGAGGTCCTCGAGGGACTGCGAGAAACCCACAAGGCTGGCCACCGCTATCCGACCCCCTCCTATCTTCGCTACGAAGCTGCCATCCCCGAGAAATATATGGCCCTGTTTCCCTTGTGGGAGGCGGAGGGGAAGAAGTCCATGTAGGGGGTGCATGCCAGGGACTAGTGCCGTTCCAACTATTTTCCCCGAACACCTGCCGCTCACTGAACCAAGGGGGCAGGCCGAGCTGTGAGGCTCACACTAGGCCAAACAAGTGGGACCGGCACTAAAGAAGAAGGCGCATGCCGTCGTATGCGGCTTCGTCCGGGATCTCCTGGAGGCGGGCGAGGGCATCGGTGTGAAGGTGCGTGAGGAGGAGGCGCTTGCAATTGAGCGCGGACCGGTGCGCCCGAATATCCTCGTAGCTCATGTGAAAGCGGAGTTTGCGATCGTATCGGTAGCACTCGCAGATGAAGAGGTCGCAGCCGTCAGCCAGTTCAATAAGGTTATCCGTCCACTCGGTATCACCTGTGTAGCCCAGGACCTTTCCCTCCGCCTTTACCTTGTACCCGTAGGCGACCTCGCGATGGTGGTGCACCACTTCCAGGGGAAGAACCTCAAGCGAGCCGATCCGCGCCCAGCTTTTTGGCTTCAGTTCCACGTACTCGACGGGGAATCGTCGTTCCATCATCTCCTGGGTCTCTTTGTACATCAGTCCCCAGAGGCCTTCCACTCGCTCTTCGATTCCTGGTGGGCCGGCAATGACCAGCGGGCCTTGTCGACGGGCAAGAAACTGATACTGCAGGAAAAGGAATGGAACACCGGCGGTGTGGTCTCCGTGCAAGTGGCTGAGGAGGATAATCCCGATAGCACCCGGATCCACGCCGAACCGGTTCAGAGCCATCAGGGTCGTCGCTCCGCAATCGAGGAGGAAGGACCCGGAGGAGAGATTGACGAGAAAAGCTGGCTGATTCCGTCCGCCGCTGCCGAAGGCATCCCCCGCCCCAAGGACGACGACCTCCGCTGCCCCTTGGGGCACACCCTCACGACCGACCGGTGCGACTCTCTCGTCCGCGGTCATTGCTTCCCCCTTTCACACCAATAAGCAGTCAGCAATCATCTCAAAGTATTTCCGATTTAGAATTGCGGCTTTGGAATTTTGTAGTAAAGCCCCTGGATTTTCAAATTCGAAAGCCGAAATCGAAAATTCAAAATAATTTGACTGCTGATAGCTGTCTCATCGGGCCCTAGGCCGGCATCAGGACGGCCCGAAATCGCACGCGGTCTTCCTCGATCCGCTGAAAAACGTCGGCGGTCTTCTCCAAGGGGTAGGTTTCTACCATCGGTCGAATGTCGTGTTTCGCAGAGAATTCGAGGCAATCCCGCAGGTCCTTTCGGGAACCGGCCGGAGACCCGATGATCCTTCGTCTTCCGCTGATCACGACGTCTGGACTGACGCTGAACGACCCTGGGGCGGCGCCGAGGACCATGAGTGTCCCATCCGGCGCAAGGCCCTCCACAGCCTTTCCCATCTGCTCGGTAGCAATGGTGGGGGCGAGAATGACATCCGCGCCTCCCAAGCCTTGGAGTGCTTGGCCCAGTTCCTCTTTTTCCGAGTTCACGAGATGATGCGCACCAAGACGCTCTGCGAGGGCGAGCTTTTCATCTTTTCGGCTGATGGCGATCACCTCGCATCCCATGGCACGGGCATAGAGCACACCCAGGTGGCCCAGCCCGCCGATCCCGAAGACCGCCACGCGCTGTCCGGACTTCGTGTTGGCGTTTCGAAGGCCTGAGAAGCTGGTGACGCCGGCACAGAAGAGGGGTGCCGCCTCAACAAAGCTAAAGGGCTCCGGAACCATGGTTACGAAGTCGGCTGGCGCTTTCAGATATTCCGCGTAGCCTCCTGGGACGGTTACTCCGGTCCCTTGGAGGGCGGCGCACATGATCTCCTCGCCGCGAAGACATTCTCGGCAATGACCGCAACTGGCGTAAAGCCAAGGCATGCCGACGTTCGCCCCCGGTTGGATGTGGTTGACCTCCTTTCCGGTCTCCACGACGACTCCCGCGACTTCATGTCCGAGGACTAAAGGGAACTTTACGATATCCCAATCCCAATCGCCATTGGCCAAGTGGAGGTCGCTGTGGCAGACCCCGCACGCCTTCACCCTGATCAGGACATCCCTGGGGCCAATGCTCGGTTCCTCGATGTCGGTGATCACCGGCTCCGATTTCGCCCGTTTTACGACCACCGCCTTCATTGTGTCTCCCGTCAGGGGCTGGGACTGATAATCATCCAGGTGCCGAGGCCGCGGGCCAAAAGCCTCCCCTCCTGATCGAGGATATCCCCTTCCCCGATGACGAGGTGTTTGCCTTGCCGGATGACTCGCCCATGGCCAGTGAGGATCCCGCTGGTCGCTGCCTCTAGAAAGTTGATCTTGAGCTCGGCGGTGACTACTCGACTTCCTTCCCCCACGCTGTTGTAAACCGCCCAGCCGATCGCCTCATCCATGAGGGTGCAGATGACCCCGCCGTGTACCACCCCGGCGCGGTTTAACAGGAAGGGTTTCACTTGGATCTGGACGTTGGCCTGGCCGCTTTCGACGCGCACGACTTTCTGTCCGATAAGGTCTCTAAAGTGGGGAAGCTTTTGCTTCTTTCGCGCGCCCGCCAGCCTCTCAGCCAGAGTCAACAGTTCAGTCTGTGCCTCCTCCCCGAGGGATCGATATTGCACTAGAAGGTACTTCTCCTCGGATGTCAGATCCACCGGTGGCTCCTCTTTGGTTATATTCTCTTGTCGAATTTTCCCGCGTAGCCGGTCAGCTCTACATACCCCTGGCCGGTGACGGACCTTCCCTTGTACGTTCCTCTGACGTTGACACTTCCCTCCCAGTAAATGACCTGGGTACTCTTTCGTGTGTCCAGTTCCTGGTCGGGGAAGTTCGGCGTCACCGTGAGGAAGAGCTGCTGGTGCGGGATCTGGATATCCCAGCCCATCGGATAGGTGGCCTTGCTCCGTGGACTCTTCCAGGCTGCGGTCGCCCGAATCTGCACCTGGGAAAGGGTCAAGGGAATGGAGGTGCCGTCCGGCAGAACTAGCGTCCCACTGGAGTGGGGGTCGGACTGCCCCCCCTCCTGACGCATCACATAGAACATCAGTTCGGCGCGATTATCTAGCTGGAGCCCGAACCAGTCCCAGCCTTCGTGCTCCTCACGCAGCTGCCTGCTGCCAAACTCATGATCCATCCAACTCCATCCCTCGACTCGCCTTGTCCGTCCATCGATGGTCATTGTCCCTGTGGTCTGGAGCCGGGTGAGGGAATAGTAGTGCGAGGCATAGCCTGGCCCCTCTCCCTTCTGACTGACCCCCTCTTTGCCATGAATCACTGGCGGTTTCACGGGTGTCAGAGTCAGGTCTACGGCGTATGCTTCATCCTTGGCCCATAGGTGGTGGCTATTTCCTTCCGCCTCGAGACGCCAATCGCCATTCCACACTTTCAGGGCTGTTGGGCTGGCCCCCGCTTCCCCAAGGGCCGCTCGACTGAAGCGATCGGTGAAATGGAAACGCTGGCGGTGCAAATCCGAGATCGCGAAGTGGGCCAGGAAGAGATCGCGGACTGTCCAGCGGGACCGGTCCCTCACCGTCCGTCCCTGCTCGGTCCCGACCCGAAAGAAGGTCACTTGGTAGCCGTAGCGCTTTCCGCCAGTCATCTGGAGATGTCCGGTGTAGTACCACCACTCCGTTTTGAACCCAGGATGGCTGAAGTGATCCCGGGGGAATTGAAATTGGTAACCAGGGAGGGCCCGGCGATACTCCTTGGCCTCGGCCCCGGCGAAGAGAGCCAAGAGGAGCAAGGGGGACCACCAACTCGTTTTGCGAAGAGCGCTCATGTCGGACCGACTGTAGAGTAAGCAAAGGCCAGTGTCAAGGCAATGCCCTGCCCACTGGAGGCCTGGATGGACTCGAAGGCTTGAGTTCATTGTGCGGCACGTCGGACCGTTCGAGAGTGGTAACGCCATGGTTTCCGGCCGTGGTGTCTGGGTGATAGAGGCAATCCCGTCTCGACTCATGAACGGTTCTGCCTCCGCCGTGTCACCTTGACCCTCGGAAGGTCGGGTGGTAGGGTGGGCTGTCTCGAGCGGCGCGTGTGCTTTGGCGATGTGGGCCGAACAAAGGGAAGGTGAAGGGAACTTTTGCCCGCTGAGGTTGTCTGACTCTCTGATGAGGGAACGCGCCTCCCACGGTACAATTTCTGAAGGGCGAGACTCGGATCGCGAGCTGGTGGACCGAGTCTTAGCAGGAGACCGAGAAGCTTTTACTCCCCTGATTGAAAGGTACCAGAAAAAGATCCTGAACTTTATGTACCGGATGGTCGGGGAGCGAGGAGCCGCAGAGGATCTCACGCAGGAGGTTTTTCTCAAGGCCTACCAGGCCTTGCCTCAATTTCGAAAGGCGGCAGCTTTTTCTACTTGGCTGTTTCGCATCGCCCACAACCACTGTCTGAATGCTCTCAAAGGGAGGAGACGTGAGGTTCCCGTGACCGCGCTCGAGAAAGAGCCCTCGAACGGAAATCCTCTCACCAGGCTCGCGGACCCCTCCCAATCTACCGAGCAACACCTCGAACATCGGGAGCTGCACATGGTCGTTCAGGAGAAGCTGGCCGAACTCACACCAGAGCATAGAGCAGTACTGATTCTCCGAGATGTCCAGGGGTGCTCATACGATGAGATCGCCTCGACCCTCAACCTCGAAGGCGGAACCGTCCGATCGCGAATTCATCGGGCCCGGATGGAGCTGAAGGAGAAGCTCCGAAGCTATCTGGAGACGTGATGCGTTGCGAAGAAATTCAGGAGCGTCTTTCGGCCTATCTCGACCGGGAGCTCGAACCAGCGGAGCGGCAGGCGCTCGAAGACCATCTGCGGGAATGCGCTGGGTGCCGCCAGGAGTTGGCGCTGCTCCGGCAGACTGTCTCCACCCTCCAGTCCCTGGAGGAGATGGAGGTATCCCCCCAGCTCACGGCTGCGATCCAGGCAGGTGTCAGTGCTCGAGGGCGGTCCCGATGGCAGGACCTCGCCTCCCGTCTCTTTTTCCCCATCCACATCAAGGTCCCCCTGGAGGCGATGGCACTCGTCCTGATTACTCTCGGGGTCGTGTATCTCTACCGCTCTGCCCCGGAGCTCGCGCAAGCCCCGCAGCCGCAAGCCGTCACCGAATATGCGGCTCGAGAACAAGCTGCTCCTTCGACGGCGGAGAGGCGCGATCGGCAACAGCGGGTCGCACGCAAAGAATCCGCTGATGAGATCCGCGCGCGCTCCGAGGTTCAGGAAGAAAGAGAGGTGATGAAGGAGCCAGATGTCGCTGCCCGCCCCCTCCAAAAGGAGGCCCCAGCAACCGCTTTGGGGGGTGTCCTCTCCATTCCGGAGATGATCCTCAAGACGGACAATCCCTCACTGGCGGCCTCCCGGATCGCCAGCCTCGTGGAAGGTCTCGGCGGGAAGCTACTGGAAAAGAAGGGAGACAATCAGTTCCTCCTTGCTATCCCTGCTTCATCGTATCCCAGGTTTTTGGCCGCCCTCCGGGAACTGGGCAAGCCGATAGAGCCCCCGGCAAAGCCCCCCTCCTTTCCTTCTCCGCAAGGGACCGTGACCTTTTCCCTTCGCCTGACCCCTTAGTCGTCTTTCCCGGGAACTTTTTGCTTACCTCCTTGTCCAAGAGGATGTGTGCATCCGTTCAACGACTCGGACAAGGAGGTTTCAATGCAACCGCTCATTCGATCGGTACTCCTCGCAACGTTGTTCGTCTCGGCGATGAGCCTGGTTCGTCCCCCTGAAGCCCAGGCTGCCAGGAAGATCCCGACCGCCACCAAAGCACACCAACAAGCAGTCGCGGTGACGATCTACAACGGGAACCTGGGCCTGGTGAAGGATACCCGACGGATCCAGTTGCCCCGGGGAATTTACGACCTGCAGTTCATGGATGTTGCCGCTCAGATCAACCCGACCACCGTCCATCTCAAGTCCCTCACTGATCCGGGGGGGCTCAAGATCCTCGAACAAAACTACGAGTACGACCTGCTCAATCCCCAGAAGCTGCTCGAGAAATATGTCGGGAAGAAAGTCAAACTATGGGAAAAGAATCAGTACACTGGGGAAGAGCGACAGGTCGAAGCCCTCCTGCTGAGCGTGAATGGCGGTCCCATCTATCAGATCGATGGGGCCATTCATCTTGGCTATCCCGGGCGGGTGATCCTCCCCGCGATCCCGGAAAATCTCATTGCCAGACCAACGCTGGTGTGGCGGCTCAAAAACGCCCTGTCGCGTTCTCAGGTGATCGAGGCAAGCTATCTGACGAAGGGGATCACCTGGCGCGCCGATTACGTCCTCACACTGAATGCGGAGGATGATGGAGGGGACCTGGCCGGTTGGGTCACCATTGATAACCGGAGCGGGGCAACCTACAAAGATGCGGTGCTGAAACTGGTGGCAGGGGATGTGAATCGAGCCAGGGAGGAGCGAGAGATGGCCGATGCCATGCGAGAGATGGCAGCCCGGTCCGAGGTGGCGAAACAGGCCTTTCGGGAAGAGGAGTTTTTCGAATATCATCTCTACTCGCTCGACGGAAAGACAACGGTAAAACAGAACCAATCCAAGCAGATCAGCCTCCTGAGCGCCTCGGAAATCCCCATTCGGAAGGACCTGATCTATTACGGAGCCCAGCATTACTACCGGAATCGGTACGGGAAGCCGATCTCACACCAGAAGGTGGGCGTGTATCTGGAGGTGGCTAACAGCAAGGAGAATCACCTGGGCATCCCCCTTCCCAAAGGGGTCGTTCGGGTATACAAGGCGGACCGCTCCGGAAGTCTGCAATTCATCGGGGAAGACCGCATCGATCACACGCCCAAGGATGAAAAAGTGAAGATCAAAATGGGCGAGGCGTTCGACGTGGTGGGAGAGCGAATCCAGAAGGATTGGCGCAAGATCGCCTGGGGTGTCTACGAGGTGGCGTGGGAGGTCTCACTGCGCAACCATAAGGACGAGGATGTGGAGGTGACGGTGGTCGAGCCGATCCCGGGGGATTGGCAGGTACTGTACTCCAGCCATGCCTACGAGAAGGTGGAAGCCCACACGCTCGAGTTCCCGGTGAAGATCGCCAAAGAGAGTGGTGTCAAGATCAAGTACCGGGTCCGCCTCACCTTTTAGTTGTCTCTCGAATTAGTAAAGGGAGGGGTGCCCCCGCCCACCGGCGGGGTCCGCCCCCTTCCTTTCTGTCTGTAAGCAGCACCCACAAGCCCCTCGCTCCAGGCCTCCCGCGGCGACCCTGAG
>JABAOD010008444.1_pt1 | contig 14514 bp, 13 predicted proteins | sample 7062151 | NCBI WGS metagenome assembly JABAOD01 (sample SAMN14538626, study PRJNA623070) | marine sediment metagenome | biome: marine biome [ENVO:00000428]; feature: marine pelagic biome [ENVO:01000023]; material: deep marine sediment [ENVO:00002113] | place: India: Gulf of Khambhat ... | reverse complement strand
CCGAGGGCAAACGGGTGGCGCTCTGCCAGTGCAAGCACACGGGCAACGAGCCGTTCTGCGACGGCACGCACTCGACCCTCGAGTAGAGGCGACAGGAACTCCCACCGCGGCGCTCGGCGAGCGGCCAGCTACGGCATCTCGCGACGAGGCCGGTGAGAACAAAAGCTAGCGTGGTAGGGTGACAAGCGTCAGGGCAACGCTGGCGCGTTGGATCGCGACCTGCCAACCGACCCTGAATCCGACCCGCCCCAGGGGGGCGGTCCGCATCGAGATCCCGTCACTTTTCCGGTTATGGGCCGAGATCTTCTCAGGGCAATCAGATCCCGTATTCTCGCCGGGCGCATACCGCAGGGTGAGCGGGGCATCCGCCTACTCGGACACCGGCTCTACGTCGGTGGCAAGTGGGAAGAGATCGGGAAGCTGCAGTTCGACTATCTGGTACGGCAGGGCCTCGGCCCGCAGGACTGTTTTCTCGACATCGCCTGTGGCGCCCTGCGGGGGGGAGTCCATTTCATCAGGTACCTCGACGCGGGACGCTACCTGGGCTTGGACAGAGAGGCGGCGCTCGTCGAGAAAGGCATCGAACAGGAGTTGGGGCAAGAGGTCTACGAGGAGAAACGGCCTGAGTTCGTCATCTCCTCCTCGTTTGAGTTTCACAAGTTCAGCCAGAGGCCCAGGATGTCTCTGGCACTGTCGCTCTTTACCCACCTGACTTCGGCCGACATCCAGACATGTCTGGCAAATCTGAGAGACCATGTCGATCGCGATCACATTTTCTTTACAACGTTTTTCGAAGGCGATTCCGCCAGAAACAAGACCGCGTCGCACAGCCTGGATCACTTCGAGTACTCTCGTGACGAAATGCAGGCGTTCGGGGAGGCCCTTGGCTGGGATGCTCTCTATATCGGCGACTGGAACCATCCCAGAAACCAGATGATGATGCGATACACCGCCAGATGACCACCCTGCGGAGGACGAGCTTGGGCTTCACGAGCCCGCCGGACAAACAAGAAGTCTGGTCCGGGTCGGTCGGAGCACCCTCGGCCGATTGAGCCGCCGTCACGAACGAGCTTTCAGCTCCGCCGACCCTCGCGGGTCACAGGCCGCCGAACGAACAGCTCCGGTGTCGGTTGGTGTTACTCTGGCTGCTAGGCTATTCTCACAAGCTGCGCCTGGGTCGGGAGGGTCTCAAGACACTGCGCTCGGACCTGGGCTGCTGCCGACCCGCTTTTCCGAGACAGCCGACCATGCTCGTGATCACCGGGATGCACCGATCCGGGACCTCGCTGGTGGCGCGGCTGTTCCATCTTGCGGGTGCCGATCTCGGGGACCCGGGGTCGTTCCACCCCGGCGACCGCTGGAACCCCGAGGGTTACTTCGAGCAGCTCGAGGTCCTCGCCATCAACAGGGCGCTGGTGCACGGCCCGTGGGGGAAGCTGGCCTACTTCCACCTGCCCTCGACCCGAACCATCCTCAAGCGTGCGGCGACCCGGGGCGAGCGGCTTCGCCGGGCCGCCTCGGATTACCAAGGCCTGGTCGTCAAGGACACGCGGTTCTGCCTGACGTTGCCGGCCTGGCTCGCGCACGGCGCCCGAGTGGCGGGTGTCTTGATCTGCCTGCGTGAACCGATCGAGGTTGCGCGGTCGCTCAGCCGACGGAACCGGATCACCGTCGCGCGCGGTCTGCGGCTCTGGGTCACCCACTGCCAGCGTGTCCTGGAGAACGTCGAAGGACAACGGCTCGGCTTCGTGCTCTACCACAACCTGCTGTCGGCCGAGGGTTTCCTTCGGGAGATGAGACGGGCCTTCCTCTTCGCGGGGCTCGATCTCACCGGCGACCAGATCCGGGATCTCGGCAGACGTGCGGTGCGCTCGCCGGCGCATCGCGCCCCCCATGCGCTTCAGGACTATCCCGGGGACGTCGGGACCCTGTGGCATACTCTTCTCGAGCGCCACGCGGCCCAGGCCGACGCCCCGGTTTCATCGCCACCGATGCAGGTCCACCAGCCATGAGTGATCCGGCCATGGCGGCACGGGCCACGCCGTCGGCGGAACGGCGGCCCGGGCGGCGTCTTAGCGTCCTCATCCCTGCCTACAACAGCGAGGAGACCCTCGGCGACCTCGTCGACGAGGTGGTGGCGGAGCTTCGGCCGCAGGTTTCCGAGCTCGAGATCGTGATCGTCAACGACGGCAGCCGGGACGGCACGGATCGGTGCGCCCGACAGGCCGAGCGGCGCCATCCCGGAATCGTCAAGTACGTCTGCCTGGCGCGCAACTTTGGCGAGCACAACGCCGTCATGTGCGGGCTTCACCACGTAGCCGGCGACTGCGTGGCGATCATCGACGACGACTTCCAGAATCCTCCCGGCGAGATCATGCGCCTGGTCGACAGGCTCGCCGAAGGATACGACGTCGTCTACAGCTACTACGAGCGCAAGCGTCACAGCTGGTTCCGTAACTTGGGCAGCTCCTTCAACGACCTGGTGGCCAGAGTCGTGCTCGCCAAGCCGCGGGACCTCTATCTGTCCAGCTTCAAGGTCATGAACTCGTTTCTGGTCAAGACCGTGATCGCCTACCAGGGACCGTATCCTTACCTGGACGGCCTGATCCTTCGCTCCACCAGCGCCATCGGCCGCCAGCTCTGCGGTCACGCCGAGAGAAGAGAGGGGCGCTCGAACTACTCGCTCCGCAGGCTAGTGCGGCTGTGGCTGAACATGTTCACCAGCTTCTCGGTGGTACCTCTGCGGCTGGCGGCGTACCTGGGATTCCTGATGTCCTGTTTGGGCTTCCTGCTGGCGATCTACTTCGTGATCTCCTGGCGCGTCGGCGGTATTTTCACGGACCAACCGATCCCGCCGGGTTGGGCTTCGCTGATCGTAACCGTGACGCTGTTCTCCGGTCTGCAGCTCTGCGTTCTGGGGATGATCGGAGAGTACCTCGGGCGACTGTTCCTCACCCAGAACCGGGCTCCCCAGTTCGTGGTCAGAAGGACCTTCGGGTTCGACGCACCCGAAACAGAGACTCGCTCGAGTGATTGATTTCGGTGGCAACAGGGTGCTCATACTCGGGGGTATGGGCTTCATCGGCAGCAACCTCGCGATCCGGTTGGTCGCCCTGGGCGCAAAGGTCACAATCGTCGACTCGATGCTGCCCCAGTACGGTGGCAACCTCGCCAACATAGAGCCGATCCGTGACGAGGTGACCGTCAACTTCTCAGACATCCGCGACACCCACAGTCTCGACTACCTGGTCCGGGAGGCAGATCTCATCCTGAGCGTGGCGGGTCAGACCAGCCACGTCGAGAGCATGACCGACCCGTTCACGGATCTCGACATCAATTGCCGCAGCCAGCTGGCAATTCTCGAGAGCTGCCGCCACCACAACCCGGACGTCGCGATCGTCTACGCCAGCACCCGCCAGGTCTACGGCCGGCCCGAATACCTACCGGTCGACGAGCGGCATCCCATCTGCCCGCAGGACGTCAACGGCATCAACAAGCTGGCGGCCGAGAACTACTACACGCTGTACTCGAAGATCTACGGCATGCGCTGCATCTCGCTGCGTCTGACCAACACCTACGGTCCCAGGCAGCACCTGCGGGGCGACAAGCAGGGATTCGTCGGGATCTTCCTGCGCCGCGCCATCGACGGCCGGCCGATCCAGATCTTCGGCGATGGTAGCCAGATCCGGGACTTCAACTACGTCGACGACGTGGTCGACGCGTTCCTGCTGGCGAGCGACACCGGCAGGCTCTCCCGGCACGTCTACAACCTCGGCTCCGAGGACCGCTACTCGCTGCTCGAATTCATCGAGATCCTCCATCGCCATTGCGAGTTCGAGCACGAGATCGTCCCCTTCCCAGCCGAGCACAAGGCGATCGACATCGGCGACTACTACGCCGATTTCAGCCTGTTCGGCCAGGAGACCGGATGGCTGCCTCGGACTCGCCTGCCGGACGGGCTCGAGCGGACGGTCGAGTTCTTCAGGTCTCGAGCGAGCCTCTATTGGTAGACCGCGGCGTCAAGACCTTCGACTACCTGCGATCACTGCCGGAGATAGAGCCGCAGATCCTGGAGGCGGTCTCCAGGGTCCTCCACTCCGGCAGGCTGATTCTCGGGCCGGAGACCCAAGCCTTCGAGCGCGAGTTCGCCCAGTTGATCGGCTGCCGACACTGCATCGGGGTCAACTCGGGCACCAGCGCGATCTACTTGGCGCTGGCCGCCCTCGGCGTCGGCGCCGGCGACGAGGTGATCACGGTGTCCAACACCTGCGTGCCGACCGTGGCGGCCATCCGGCAGACCGGGGCCACGCCGGTCTTCGTGGACGTCGCCGAGCACGACCTCATGATGGACCCGGAGCTGCTGGAGGCCGCGTTATCGAAGCAGACGAAGTGCATCCTGCCGGTACATCTATGGGGCCAGAGCGCCGACATCCCGGAGATCCTGGCGGTCGCGGGCCGCCATGGGCTGAACGTGGTGGAGGACTGCGCGCAGGCCCACGGCACCACCTGGGACGGCCGCCCCGTCGGCAGCTTCGGCAAGGTCGGCTGCTTCTCGTTCTACCCCACGAAGAACATCGGCGCTTTCGGCGAGGCGGGCGCCATAGTCACCGACGACGACGATCTCGCCATGGAGATCCGCAGCCGCCGAATGTACGGCTACGACGCCTCCGCCATCGCCCACCGGGAGGGCACCAACGCCCGCATCTCCGAGATCCAGGCGGCGATCCTGCGGGTCAAGCTGCGCGTCTTCGACGACTGGCTGCAGCGCCGCCGCCGCGCTGCAAGGAGCTACTTCGAGCTCATAGACAGCCCGTCGATCCGCCTGCCGCAGCGCAAGCCGCTAGTTGCCCACTCGTATCACCAGTTCGTCGTTCGCTGCGCGGAGCGTGAACGCGTCACCCGGGCTCTCGAGGCTCGCAACATCGGCTTTGGCATCCACTATCCCACCCCGGTCCATCTGATGCCCGCCTACCGCTTCCTGGGCGGGCCGCGCCTCGAGCTACCGGTCACGGTCGAGGCCAGCGGCCAGATCCTGTCTCTGCCGATTCACGAGTCGTTGGAGGACGCCGAGGTGGCCGCCGTCGCCGAGGCAGTCAACCTCCCGCGGGCGAAGCACGGAGTGTGAGAGATGCCGCCGGCCTCACTCGCCGGCACGGCGGCGACGGAGCCCCGCCAAGGCGGGAGACCTGCCCAGCTCCGCAGCGGACGGGCGGGTCAGGAGCGCGGACACACCGCCAAGCACCAATACCGGCAGATAGTGAGAGAAGTGCATCATCAGCACGAAGGCCACGGCGATGCTCTGCTCGAAGGAGACCGAGAGCAGGGTCAGACCGAGCAGCGAAGCCGCCTCGAACACCCCCCACGCGCCGGGCGCCGAAGGTAAGGCGGCAGCCGCTATCGAGATCGCGGTCAGGCCCAGGGCCTGGCGGAACCCGAGCTCGATGCCCGGCACGCCAGCGGCAAGGACGAGCACCGCCGTCGCGACGATCAGCCAGATCAGCAGGCTCTGCAACAGGGCCCCCAGAATCAGCAGCGGACTGCGGAAGGCCCCGAGCCCTCGCCCCATCTCCTCCAGCGGATGCTCCACTCGCGCGCGGAGTCGGGGGAATACCCGCAGCAATCCCAGCAGCAGGCCGCGAACTCTCTCGTCCAGGAGAGCCAGGATCAGGACGCCGATCAGCAGACAGAACAGAGCCAGGCCGCGCGCCAGCCCACCGAGCGTGCCGACGTCCACGGAGTATCCGAAGAGGCTGGCCGGCGAGACCGCTTCCGGACTGGGTAGACTGAGCAACGAGACGCCGAGAATGAGCAGCAGCGTCAGCCCATCCAGCAACCGCTCGCCGACCACGGTCGCCGTCGCGAAGGCCCATCCGCAGCCGAACCGCCGGCTCGCCAGGGCCACCCTGGCGACCTCTCCCGCGCGGCCCGGAAGCACCGCGTTGAGGGCCAGGCCAATGACGGCGAGCGCGGTGGCCGAGCTGCTCTTGATCCGATAGGCAGGCCGAAACAGAACCGCCCACCGCGAGCCTCGCACCCAGAGACTGCTGGACATGATCAGCATCGAGGCGATGAAGATCAGAGGATCCACCCGCAGGAGAGCCGACCAGATGTCCTGCAGGGGAACCGACCAGGAGATACCGATCAACAGCGCCGCACTGAGCGCCACCCCCAACAGCGTCAGGAGCCTGTGCCGGACCGCATTCGATCCCTGCCAAGCGAGCGCAGACTGCCCCGATCGCTGACCACCTTCATCGCTACCGCGAGGCTCTACCATGGCTCATGGATTATGGCATCGCTTCGCCGCCGACTCGTCCGCGCTGCCGGCGGCCCCCTTGACCCCGAGGCGCAACTCCCAGAGGATTGCAGGCGCGCCGACAGGTCGGATCCGTCGCGATGAGCCGTGGGTCCCCCGACCTGAACCGGCGCAGGGTGCCCTTGGCTCTGGCCAGCAGAATCATCTTGCCTCCCGGTCAACGCGGCGCCCGCCTCCCTGGAACAGAGATCATGAGACCGTTGCGACTGATTGCCGCCTCTGCCTCCGTGCTACTGGGCACCGCCTTTGTCGGCCACAGCCTTATGTCGCTGGTGCGCCATCATCTCACCGTCCTGCACAAGGACCAGTGGCGCATCTACTACGACTACTTCGACTTGCCGTTTCTCGAAGCGATCACCAAACCTCAAAACCGACACTTCAAGATCCTGCCTGCGTTGCTGTACTTCACAGACATCCATCTCTTCTCGGCCACCAATACCTTTCTGGTGATCGTCGGCGATGCCTTCGCGATCGCAACGGCGTTTATGTTCACGCTCTTCATCGTCAGGGAAGGACAGCTAACGGCCTGGTCCAAGGCTATTCTCTCGACCTTCGTCTGGGTGGTCATGTTCTGGCTGGCGAGTTTTGTCGCGCTGGGCTGGGGGAACGTGGCCGTCAACATCTACCTCATCACCTTCCTGCTCGCGGTCTCGATCGCGGTTCTGATGAAGGGCCAGACGCTCTGGAGATGTGGGCGCCACCCGGCGGCGTGGTGGTCACTGGCGGCGGCCGGTGGACTTGCGCTGCTCGCGACCTTCAGCTTCGGCGCCGGGATTGTCGTCCTCCCCACCCTAGTTTTCTGCGCTCTAGCCCTGAGATTGCCGGCCAGAATGACGCTCTTGTTGTCGACGGCAACGGTCGCCACCGGAGGTCTTCTCCTGGCGATCTCCCCGAAGCGGGCTTTGGGAGGAGAGTCTCACCTTGCGCCGCTAACGAGCCTGCGAAACCTGGGGGAGTGGCTCGGATCGCCGTGGTTCCACGTGACAAAGGGCACCAAGCTCGTGGAGCACAGGGATCTGGTGATCGGTTGGGTAGCACCCACACTTGGGCTCCTGCTGCTGGGCGCTGCTCTCGCGGTCGGGCTCATCTGTCTGAGGCGTGCCCGAAAGGCCAGCCGCAGCGAGGTGTTCTTTGCCGCAGTGGCATTGTTCGGTGTCGGGGTCGCGCTGCTAGGCGTCGTCGTGCGAGGTGAGAATTCGAAGCAGTGGCCCCACTTCTTCATGGGGAACCGCTACATGCCGTGGAGTCTCATGACCTGGATCGCGCTCTGCTGCGCCTTCGTCTTACTCGCCCAGAGAAGGAAGCGGCGGCTCGCGATCGTTCAAGCCTTGCTGCTGCCGGCGTTGGGGCTCGCGCCGATTCTCCTATGGCCATCTCACAGCTCGTACCTCGGCGCCTATGTGCGCGCCGACCTGCGGGATCAGGAGGCGGCGCTGGGCCTTCTCGCCGGAGTTCAGGACCGGGAGCTCGTGGCAAGGCAGCTGTTCGAAGAGCCGGACAAAGTCTTCCGCGTCGCGGAACATCTGCGACGGCGCAACCTGAATATCTTCGACCGCGGTTGGCACCACTGGATGGGAAAGCCTGCGGGCGATCTCTTCGTCGAGTCCCACGCGGAGTCCTGTAAAGGAGGGGTGACCCGCGTGCGACCGTTCCCGGACCAGGAAGGTGAGTCGGCCCGCGTGTTCGGATGGGCCGATGTCGACGGCTCCTCGTCGCCGGAGGCTGTGGTCATTGTGGACCCCGACGGTGTCATCACCGGGCTGGCCGGCTTCACCCGCGGCCAGCTGCCGCGACGTGCCAGGACCCGGACCACGACTCCGCTGCCCGGCTTCTTCGGCTACATCAGAGGGATCCAGGAGGGGGTCGACTACCGGCTCTTCGTCGTGCTCGAAGGCGGCGAGCGGGTCTGCGATCTCGGGACTGCGATCTAGCCTGACCGCTCTCGGAGCGTCTCCCGGCGGTTCTCCCTGGTTCTCTCTCTCTTCTCGCCCTGCTGCTCGTCGACCCTGAGGATCACGCCCACGTCTGTAGCCGGTTTACCTGGGTTATGACCAGAAAGCCATCGCCGACCTTGACGAGCAAGCTCCGCAGGTCGCGGACATGAAACCGCGCAGTCCTTGTCTCGCGGGTGACGCGAGATACAGCCAGGAGCATTACAGGAGGCCGCCAGCACACCGGTGGCCGGGGCGCTGTGCGGGACCCTGAAGAACGAGTATCCGGCGAGCGTCGCGGTCCGTGGAGCTCGGTCTGGTCGGCCTGGGGAGCAGCGGTCACCCGAGCGCTGAAGCCGGCACCGTCGGCAACCGGTCCCGGTCGCTGTGTCATCCTGTTGGTCAGTCTTCTTGACCCCCCAGATAGCGCTTCCGTAGTATCCGAGCTCGATGGCAACGGGGCGCCGGCCGGGTGCGGTGGGCCCGTGACCCCAATCCCCAATCGACCCTCCCTGGCTCTGTCGCCACCGGTGACTCCCGCTGGCTGCAGGCAAGGCGACTCAAGATGATGAGACTGCTACGGAAGACCCCCGCGGCCGCCGCAGTGATCCTGGGCGCCTCCTTCGTCGGTCACAGTCTGGTCTCGCTGGCGCGCCATCATCTCACCGTGCTCCACAAGGACCAGTGGCGCATCTACTACGACTACTTCAGCATGCCTTTTCTCGACGCGATCCTGAAGGATCAGAACGGTCACTTCAAGATTCTGCCCGCGCTGCTGTACTTCACAGACATCCATTTCTTTTCGGCCACCAACACCTTTCTGGTATTACTTGGTAACGTTCTTGCCGCGGTCACTGCGGCCCTGTTCACAAGCTTCGTTGTCAGGGATCAGCAGCTCTCCGGCTCGGCTCGGGCGATTCTCTCGACATTCGTGTGGGTAGCTCTGTTCTGGCTGGCAAGCTTCGTCGCCCTGGGTTGGGGTAACGTGGGTGTCAACATCTACCTGGTCAGCGCGCTGCTGGCGGCCTCGCTCGCCGTCTTGATAAGGAGCGACACGGTTGTCCGAGCGGGCCGACCGGCAGCCGCGTGGTGGCATCTGGCCGCCGCCTCGAGCCTCGCGCTGGTGGCCACTTTCAGTTTCGGCGCCGGGATTGTCGTCTTCCCCACTCTCGTCTTCTGCGCCCTGGCCGTGAAGCTACCGGCCAGGATGACGGTCGCCTTGGCTACCGCCACGGTCGCGAACGCCGGGCTCTTCCTGACCGTCTTTCCGAGGAGAAGAGCCCTCGGCAAGCTGACCATAGAGCCGTTGCCGATGCTCGAGGGGCTGGGCCAGTGGCTGGGATCACCCTGGTTCCAGATGATCAACGGCACCTGGCTGAACCAGTACAGGGAGGTCGTGGCCAGATCGGTGACACCCGTGTTGGGGCTTCTGCTGCTGGGCGCTGCGGCGCTGGTCGGGCTGCGCTGCCTGAGGCGGCAGTCCGCCGTCGGGCGCATCGAGGTGTTCCTGACCAGCATCGTCATCTTCGGCGTTTTCGTGGCGCCTCTGGGAGTAGTCTTGCGCAGTGATCTCGCCAAGGGCGATCAGTACTTCTTCCTGGGACCCCGCTACATGGCCTGGAGCTTGCTCGCATGGATCGCAATGATCTGTCTGATGGTGGTGCTGGCGCAGAAGCTGAAGAGAAGCCGAGCATTAATCCAGGGCGCGCTGTTGACGGCCATGGGGCTGGCACCGGTTCTCCTGTGGCAATCGCACACCGCGTATCTGAAGAACTACATCGTTGTGGGACAGCACGACCAGGAGGCCGCGCTGGGCCTTCTGGTCGGAGTACAGGACCGGGACCTCGTGAAAAGGAGGCTTTTCCGGGACCCTTCGAAGGTTTTCCGCGTCGCCGAGGAACTTCGCGAGCGGGATCTGAATGTCTTCTCGCGCGGCTGGCATCATTGGATAAGCCAGCCGGTGGACGAGCTGTTCACACAAACCGATCAGGGTGTCTGTGAAGGTGGAGTGAACCGCGTGCAGCCGTTCGAGGATCGGGGCACTACCTCTGCCCGCGTGATTGGATGGGCCCGACTCGAGCGGCCGACCGCACCGCAAACAGTGCTCATCGTGGGTCCGCAGCGCCAGATCACAGGCCTCGCAGGCTTCACTCGCCGACGTTTCCGCCGCGGCGCCGCTGCGCCCAGGATCGGACAAGAAATGCGTGGCTTCTTCGGCTACATCACACCCTTTCAGGACCAGATCGATTACCGGATCTTGTTCCTCCTCGCCGACGGCCGCCGATTCTGCGACCCGGGCCTGACCTTCTAGGGCGCCACAACGCCTCCTCCAACCGGGAACCCTCTGGTCAGTGCAGCACCTCATGACCATCGCCCTGCTGCTCGCCACCGTAGCGCTGATCGAAGCCGCTCTCCAAGGCCTCGTGCGCTTGCCAACGTGCCTTCGCCTTATCCGCACCCTGACCTCCGTCACCTTGTTCGATGCCTCAGACCCCGACTTCATCTGGAAGAAGCGCTTTCTCGATAAGTACGAGCTGCACTGGTGGCGAGAACAGTTTACGAGAGGGTAAGCAGTGCGTACCTGGAGAAGTAGTGGCGCGCCCGCGCGAGCGTCGCGCGGAGCCATCTGGGGTGCTGGCGTTCTACTGCTGCTGGCCGCGGATGTCGGCCGCGAGGGCGAGCCGCCGACGCGGTTTCACGATGCGACCACGGAGGCCGGGCTGGTGAAGCTGCCGCTGGGGCTACGGCCCGAGCGCCACGACTACGGCCCGCTGTGGGCCGACTTCGACGGCGACGGCCGTCTGGATCTGGCCTTCCTAAATCACGGCGACCTGCCGTCGATCTACCTGCAGCAAGAAGCCGGCGCGCTGCGCGACCGCTTCCAGCGCACCGGGATCCGCAGCTCGGAGTGGCTCTACTCCCAGCACCGGGACCGGCACGGCGCAGCCTGCGCCGACATCGACAACGACGGTGACGTCGACCTCTATATCGCCCACGGCGCCCAGCGCGGCGAGACACTCGGGGTCAAGTACGACGAGCTTCTGGTCCAGGAAGAGAATTTCGTCTTCCGCGAGACCTCGGAGGCGGCGGGCACCCTGAATCTGTGGGGGCGGGCACGGCTCCCGACCTGGATCGACCTCGACCGCGACGGCTGGATCGATCTCTACGTCAGCAACTTCCGCTCGGCGAACACCGCCTACCGCAACCGCCGGGATGGCACCTTCGAGGAGATCGGAAAGGCCGCTGGGCTGGCGCTCGAGGTCGGCGCCCACCCGTCATGGGCGGACTTCGACCAGGACGGCGATGACGACCTGCTCGCCTTCTGGCCGCCGCGCCTGCTGCGCAACCGCGGCGATGGCACCTTCGCCGACTCCACCCGGAGCACCCGGCTGCGGCCGCCGCCGGTCGCCAGTGCCGCGGCGACCGCGTGGGGCGACTTCGACGGCGACGGCGATCCAGACGTCTACGTCTCGTCGAGAAAGCCGCGGGGCGGCCGACTGCTGCGGAACGAGGGCGGCCTCTTCTCGGTGACGAGGGCACCGCTGCCGCCGCCGGGCGAGGGCGCGGCAGGCGCCGCCTGGGGAGATGTGGACAACGACGGCGACCTCGACCTGGTCGTCGCCGGGCACCGCCGCCTCTTCCTGGTCGAGAACCTGGGCGGCAGGCGGCTGGCGAGCCGGCCGCTCCCGGGAGCGGCTTTCGCTCCGGGAGTGGACGGGGACGTCGCTCTGGCCGATCTCGACGGCGACGGCTGGACCGACGTCTTCATCGCCAACGACACCCAGCGCAACTTCGTNNCGATCTGGACGGCGACGGCGACCTCGACCTAGCGGCCAACGGCGAGGACGGTCAGCACCTGCTGTTGAACCAGGGCCCGGCCGGCTCGAGCCTCGGGATCGCTCTGCGCGGCCGCGGCAGCAACTCCATGGGTCTGGGCGCCAGGGTCGAGGTGCGGCTGCCGGGCGGCGGGCGCCTCTTCCAGGAGCACCGCGGCGATACCGGCTTCTTCCGCTCGGTGAGCTGCGGCCCCCTTCATTTCGGAGTGGGTCGGGTACGCCAAGTGGAGGTCCGGCTGCGCTGGCCCTGCGGCCGGCGGCAGGCGTTCGCGGGGCTGCCGGTGGATCGGACCGTCGTCCTCTTTGAATCGGGTCCGCTGCGCCCACCGCCCGAAGCCAGTCCAGCGGGGCACGGGGGCGGCCTCCGAGCTGCCTTCCGGTCCGACCTCGACCTTACCCGCATCGACCTGCCGCCCGCACCTCTCCTGGAGGGCTTTCTCGGCATCGACAGCCAGGGCCGCTGGGTGGGTGAGCGGAGTGCCGTGCTGCTCGGCCGGCGGCCCGATCATCGGCGCTGGCGGTTGGAGGGGTCGGTCGGCGGGCAGCAAGTCGAGGCGCGACTCCTGCTGCTCGCAGTGCGGATCAACGGCCATCAGTTCCGCCACCGCGCGGTGCTGGAAGCGGGTCCGTTCGCGCTCGAGGGGCCGCTGCCGCTGCCGGCCGGCGCCCGGGTGCGGATCGATGTCGAATGCGGAAGCGCAGCCGCAGAGAACGCTAGCGCCGCCGCCAAGGGTGAAGATCCGTCCGCAACCTGCGTGAGGTTGCACCGCATCGCGCTGATGGAGTGAGCACTCCGGACCCACCCGCCGGTCCGGCTCGGCAGGGGCTCAGCGCCGTGCGGGCTTTGAGTCCTGCAGCTCTACGCTGAAGGCAGCACCGGAATCCACCGAGAATCCGTCGCTCGCCCAGGATCACGGCCTCTCCGACCCTGAACGTAACCTCGGCTCCGGCGCCGATTGTGGTGTCGCTGGCGGAGATCGAGCGTCCTGCGGTGATGACGCGGTTGCTCAGAAAGTACTCTCCGGAGATCTCCTGGTCTCGCGGGCGGGGCCTGAGCAGAAACGGCAGCGCCAGCAGTCCGAGAACCAGGCCGGCCGCCAGCGGCAGTCGCCACGGCCGGAAGCGCCCAGCCGCAGCCCGAAGCCTCGGGGGCGAGGCGGCGCCACCGGTGGTCTTGTCGCTGGCCGCGACGGCCGCACGGCCGAGGGTCACGGCGGCCCGGCACACATTGCAGGCATGGAGATGCATCGCCAGCTCCAGGTGTTCGACTTCGTCGACGAGACCAGACCCGACGGCATGCCGCGCCAGCCTGTCGGCCGAGGGATGAGCGTGCGCGGCGGCCACCTCGCGACGCGAAAGCGTCTGGGCAACCAATCGGTAGGTCTGCAGCCAGTCCTGGCATTCGCCACAGCCTGCGACGTGAGCCTTCACCTCCGCTTCCGTCGGCGCCCCGAGGCAATCCTCGGCGAGGTCCGGCAGCCATTCGATAGCATCGTGGTGTTTCATGGTTGCCCTTCCAGACCGGCCGTGGTCCCCCCGTCGATCTCGAGCTCGGCCAAGGTTCGCTGCAGGTTGCGGATGCACCGATACATTTGGATTCGCAAGGCTCCAGGGCTTTTGCCGACGCGGCGCGAGATCTCGCCGTAGGTCTCGCCCAGAGCCACATGCCAGTGGATCAGTTCCCGGCAGGGTTGCCGCAGCCGCGACAGGGCGGCCGCTACGAGACGGACGCGCTCGTGGTGCAGGGTCCTCTCGATCGGGTCTGGCTCGGAGTCTCGCAGCGATTCGTCGACGGGAGCCGTGAGCTTCCGCGTGCGAAGCCAATCGATCGAGCGCCGAACGGTGATCACCTTCACCAGGCCCCAGAAACCCTCGTGCGTCGCAGAATCCCCGTCACGCATCGCCTGCCAGAGCTGCGTCAGGATCTCCTGCTCCAGGTCCTCCCGGTCCTGCACCGGAATGCCGTAGCCACGAAAGGCGAGAATGCTGCGAACGCGCTCACGAACCTCTCGAACTTCGCCTGGCCTGCCGCTGCGGAAGCGCCGCGCAGTGCCACAGCCGTCGTCTGGCTTGCGCCTCATTCCCTCCATGTAGCTTATCGAAACGGCCCGTGCAGTGTTACGGTGAGGTCCGCGCCCTGCACACCGGAATCACCTCGAGCCCCCCTGGCCAGCGGCCGCGATTCAAAGCGCGGACGGCCGACAGCCCTCCCCGCCACCGTAACAGAACGCCGCCATCATCGATCTACAGATAGAGAGCGAAGTGCGCCCGCGGCAATGTGCCAAGCCGCTGGGAGTATGAGAACCCATCATGAAACCGAACTCGCGGAGGAGGACAATATGAATCGCAGCACTCTCTTTGCATTGGCACTCGTAGGTCTGGCCTTCCTGCTGTTGCCGGCAGAGGCCGCCGCCCAAGGCGTCGCGTTCGTGAA
>JABAOD010003236.1_pt5 | contig 14518 bp, 14 predicted proteins | sample 7062151 | NCBI WGS metagenome assembly JABAOD01 (sample SAMN14538626, study PRJNA623070) | marine sediment metagenome | biome: marine biome [ENVO:00000428]; feature: marine pelagic biome [ENVO:01000023]; material: deep marine sediment [ENVO:00002113] | place: India: Gulf of Khambhat ... | reverse complement strand
CTCGGCGGCTCGTCGTCGATCAACGGGATGATCTTCCAGCGGGGCAACCCGATGGACTACGAACGCTGGGCCGCGGAACCCGGGATGGCACACTGGGACTACGCCCACTGCCTCCCCTACTTCAAGCGGCTCGAGACGACGCTCGCCGGCGCCGACGAGTACCGGGGTGGTGACGGTCCCTTGATCCTCGAGCGAGGCCCGGCCGCCAACCCGTTGTTCGAGGCGTTCTTCGCAGCCGGTGAGCAGGCGGGCATCCCCACCACGACCGACGTGAACGGCTACCGCCAGGAGGGGTTCGCCGCCTTCGACGCCAACCGGCATCGCGGCCGCCGCCTCAGCGCGGCGCGTGCCTATCTCCACCCGGTGATGGATCGGCCGAACCTGCATGTGGTCACCCGGGCGCATGCGACCCGCATCGTCTTCGACGGCACGAAGGCGACCGGCGTCGAGTACCGCAGGGGTCGCCGCATCCGCCGGGCGCTCGGCTCCGAGATCGTGCTGTGCGGTGGCGCCATCAACTCGCCGCAGTTGATGATGCTGTCCGGTGTCGGTCCCGCCGCGCACCTCGCCGACGTCGGCATCGACCCCATCGTCGATCTGCCCGGGGTCGGTCAGAACCTCCAGGACCACCTCGAGGTGTACATCCAGTACGCCTCCAAACAACCGGTCTCCCTCCAGCCCTACCTGGCGAAGTGGCGGATGCCGATCATCGGCCTGCAGTGGCTCTTCCGCCGCGGACCCGGCGCCACCAACCACTTCGAGGGCGGCGGATTCGTGCGGAGCAACGACGAGGTCGAGTGGCCCAACCTCATGCTCCACTTCCTCCCCATCGCCATCCGCTACGACGGGTCGGTGCCCGAGGGCGGCCACGGCTACCAGTTGCACATCGGGCCCATGTTCTCCGACGCCCGCGGCTCGATCGGCCTGAAGTCGGCGGATCCGTTCGACAAGCCGTCGCTGCGCTTCAACTACCTCTCGACCGAGGCCGACCGCAAGGAGTGGGTCGAGACCGTGCGCATGGCTCGCCACATCCTCACCCAGCCGGCCTTCGAGCCCTTCAATGCGGGCGAGATCTCGCCGGGGCCCGAGGTGCAGACCGACGACGAGATCCTGGCGTGGGTGGCTCGAGACGCCGAGACCGCCCTCCACCCCTCGTGCACCCTGAAGATGGGCACAGATCCGATGGCCGTGGTCGACCCCGCCACGATGCGGGTCCACGGCATCGAGGGGCTGCGAGTGGTGGACGCCTCGGTGATGCCGACCATCACCAACGGCAACATCTATGCGCCGGTCATGATGATCGCCGAACGCGCCGCGGACATGATCCTGGGGAACGACCAGCTGCCGGCCGAACACGTCGAGTGGTATCGGCACCCCGGTCCGCCGGCGTAGGGTTCGCTCATGCGATTCGACCGGCTCTCACCCGTCTTCCCCGTTCGCGACATCGATCTGGCAGTCGAGCACTACCGCAAGCTCGGGTTCGAGGTTCGTCGCTACGAAGGGCCCGACCGCTACGCGTTCGCCGAGCGCGACGGCATCGAACTGCACCTCGCCGAGGTCTCGGACCTGAAGCCGAAGCGCAACATGAGCGCCATCTACCTCTACGTGGACGATGCCGATGCCCTCTACCGCGAGTGGAGCGCGGCAGACATGGACGGACGACTGATACCGCCGAGCGACACGAGCTACGGGCTGCGCGAGGGCGCGTGTCTGGATCGCGACGCCAACCTGATCCGCTTCGGATCCGAGGCACCGTCCACGGGGTGAACCCGCCTATCGCGGCGGCCGATACCATGGCCCGCGCATGTCCGTGCGTTCCTCCATCGAGCCCCTCCGAGTCCGGCACTTTCGCGCCTTGTGGACCGCGGCGATCTTCTCCAACGTCGGCTCCTTCCTGCAGGCAGTCGCCGCCTCGTGGGCGATGCTGGAACTCACCGGGTCGCCGCTGTGGGTGGGTCTCATGGCGGCGTCGGCCACGCTGCCCCTGCTCTTCCTGGCGCTCCCTGCCGGGGCGATCGCCGATCTCTTCGATCGGCGGCGGATCCTGCTGATCGCCCAGTCGATCATGGGCGGCGCCGCCGTCGCCATGGCCGTGTTCTGGTATCTCGAGATCATCACGCCGGGCATCCTCCTGGCGCTGGGCCTGGCGCTCGGCGTCGGTCTCGCCGTCAACATGCCCGCGTGGCAGGCGATGGTGCCGGACCTGGTCCCCCGCGGCATGGTCGCCGACGCCGTGGCCCTCAACTCGGTCGCCTTCAACGTCGCTCGGGCCGTCGGGCCCGCCCTGGGCGGCATCATCGTGGCCACCAGCGGACCGGGGCTCGCCTTCGCCCTCAACGCGATCTCGTACGTGGGGGTCATCGCCGTCGTCTTCACGTTCCGCAAGGCGGATCCCGGCGATCTCGGTGACGAGACGGTCGGCGGGGCGATCGCCGTCGGCCTCCGCTACGCCCGCTACACCCCGCCGTTCCGCAAGCTCCTCGGGATCGCCGCCGGCTTCGCTGTCACCAGCGCCGTGGTCCAGTCGCTGCTGCCCAACGTCACCGCCGACGCCCTCGATTCGGGAGCGTCGACCTTCGGCTACCTGCTCGGGGCCATGGGTGCCGGTGCCCTCGTCGGCGCATTCACCCGCCGTTGGGGCCTGGAGCAGCTGGGCGCCCGGATGGTCCCGATCAGCGTCTCGGTCTTCGGGCTGGCAGGCGTCACGGTCGGGCTGTCCCGAGACGTGTCGCTGACGGCTGCGGCCCTGGTCGTGGCGGGCGTGTTCTGGGTGTGGGCGCTGGCGACCCTCAACGCCACGGTGCAGCTCATGTCGCCGAAGTGGGTGCGGGGCAGGGCGATGAGCCTCTACACCCTGGCCTTCGTCGGTTTCCTGCCGCTCGGCTCGATCATCGGCGGCGCCATCGGCGACGTCGTCGGCGCTGCCAACTCCGTGGCCATCCTGTCGGTCGGGACCGTCGTCCTCGGGATCGTCTTCGCCAGGGTCGGGATCCCGAGACTCGGCGATGGAATCCCGGACGAGCCCCCTGCCGACTGGGTGACCCAACCCCACGCCGACCACATGACGGGCGGGCCCGTGATGGTGGTCAACACCTGGGTGATCCGCCACGCCGAGCTGGCCGAGTTCCTCGGCGTCATGGACGAGCTCCGTCAGGTACGGCTGCGGACCGGCGCCTACGAGTGGACGCTGTATCGCAATGCCGAGGATCCGCACCGGATGTCCGAGTTCATGCTCCTCGACTCGTGGGCGGACCACATCCGCCAGCACCGCCGCATCGACGCCGCCGCCGTCGACGTGATCAGAAGAGCCTCTGCCTTCGACAGGGGTGAGGGACCGAAGACCCGTCACCTCGTCGCCGTACCCGTCGACCCCGACGAGTTGCCCGAATGGGAAGAGCTGCTCGCAGTCCACGATGACCTCCACGAGACGGACGGGTCCATCCCCCTCGACGCCACCGACCCGGTGAGTGCCGCCGCGGGCGAGTGAGATGACCGACGACGATCCCTTCCTCCGCCGCAACCCGTCGCGCTGGCGCGCATCGAAGCTGCGCCGCCCGCTCGTGCTCCTCGCCGCCGTGGGTGCACTCCTCGCAGCGGGGGTCGCCGCCCAGCTCGTCGGGTGCAACGCCCACGAGATCGGCCATGCCGCAGTCGGCTCGCTGGTCGGCTGGGAGGTCGAGCAGGTGCGCCTCTGTCTCCCGGCAGGTGGTGGGGTCGACTACGGGGACGTTCCGCGATGGGCGGGCAACGTGCAGGGGTACGCAGGTGGGCTGACCGCCGCAGTTGCGCTGTGGGCGCTGTACTCGCGAGGGATTCGGCGCTACCAGCGGCCGCTGCGGTCCCCGCTCTGGTGGGCGGCGGGTCTGGCGATCGCCCTCTTCATCGGTCCGCAGCTCGTCCTCTCTCTGGTGGAGGGGTCCGCCGGACCGGGGGAGGACTACACCCGGCGCTTCGACGAGCAGCGCGAGGTGTATGCGACGGCGATCGCAGCCTCCGCACTGGCCGGCGGGGCACTGCATTGGTGGCGATGGCGAGCGCCCTGGTCGAAGCAGCCCTGACCCTGCCCTGCAGATCGGGACCTTGGACCATTGAGATCGCGCTCCGCCCCGCTACGGTCTACGCAATCGACGAGCCCACGGGAGGACCAGATGCCGGACGACGACGTCGGCGCAACGCCGACGCCTGAAGATCGCGCCGCGGAGTTCGCGGCTGCGCTCGAGGCGCCGAGAAGCGGGCCGCGCTCGCCGAGGCCGATGCGGCCTCGGTGCGCGGCACCATGGACAGACGAGACTTCCTCGCGTTCGTGGTCGGTGGCGTGGGAGGCGCCGCGTTCGGTGCCCTCAGCGGCTGGGGTCTGGCCCACTGGAGCCGGGGCGAGGAAGACGTGACCGTCGTCATGCCGCCGAGTGGCTCGGCTGGGCCTGACGACGTCATGGTGTTCTACCCGCGCGTCCAGGTGGCGCGCCTGGCCGACCTCGCCGTGGGCGAGCAGGTTGCGTTCGAGTACCCGCTCCAGGGTCAGACGGCATCGCTGGTGAAGCTCGGCAAGCCAGCACAATACGGCCTCGGACCCGACGCTGACATCGTGGCGTTCTCCACGATCTGCACCCACATGGGCTGGCCGCTCGGCGGGGCATTCGACCCCGAGGCGTGCGTGTTCGGACCATGCCCGGGGCATTTCTCGACGTTCGATGCCGCCGTCGGTGGTCAGGTGGCCCTCGGCCAGGCGTCACAACGGCTTCCCCAGGTCGTTCTCGTGATCGAGGACGACGTCATCTATGCAGAAGGAGTGCTGGGTCTCATCTACGGCTACCGGAACAACCTGATGGATGGCGAGTCCGTGGAGGTGACCGCATGAGCACGGATGTACAGCAGTCGGTCCCCGTTCCACCCGCCGACGCCGAGATCCTCCACACCGCGTGTGAGTTCTGTCCCGTCGCATGTCGGTACAAGGTCATCCGCTGGCCGGTGGGCGCCGAGGGCGGCCCCGACGCGGCCGACAACGCCCTCGGGGTGAGCCTGCCCGCGGGCATCGGCAAGGGCGTGACCCCGAACATGCACAACGTCGTCACGTTCAACGGGCAGCTGATGAACGTGATCGTGCAACCCGATCCCGACGTCGACGTCGTCAACGTCGCCGGTGAGCACAGCATTCGCGGCGGGGTGCTGGCACGCAAGCTCTACAACCCGGGCACGCCTACGGCCGACCGTTTCACGACACCCTTGCTGCGCGTCAACGGCCAGCTCCGCCCGATCTCGTGGGACTCTGCGCTCGAGATCTTCGCTCGAGTCTCCGAGCACGTGCTCGCCACCGAGGGCGAGCTGGCATGGGGCGTGAAGATCTACTCGTACCAGTTCTTCGAGAACACCTATGCGATCAGCAAGCTGGCACGGGGCATGATCGGCACCCCCAACTGGGCGCCACACCACGCACCGGCCGAGGGCGACGACACCCCGGGGCTCTCCGACTGCGGGATCGACGCCTTCAACTCGTCCTATCTCGACGACAGGGAGGCCGACGTGCTGCTCGTCATCGGGACCGATCCCTACGAGACGAAGACCGTCCGCTACACCCAGTGGATGCGGTCGACGCCGATGATCGAGATCACGCCGCGCAAGGGCTTCACGGCGAAGATGGCGGAGAAGACCGGGGGCCTGCACCTGCAGCTGCTGCCAGGCACGGACACGGCGCTCCTCAATGCCATCGCCCGCGAGATCATCGCGCAGGGCTGGGAGGACGCGGAGTTCATCGCCGACCACACGGCGTCTCGTGCCGAGCTCGATCAGGAGTCGAGCTGGCGCAGGTCGCTGTTCGGCATGACGTACGACGAGTACCGCGACTACCTGCTCTCGCGTGACGAGTTCACGCCCGAAGGGGCGGAAGCGATCACGGGCGTACCTGCCGACAAGATCCGCGCCACCGCGGAGATGCTCGCCGCACCCAACCCGGACGGATCTCGGAAGAAGGCGAGCATCCGGTTCGAGAAGGGCCTCTACTGGTCACACAACTACGAGAACACGGCCGCGGTCGGCAGTCTCGGTGTCTTGCTCGGCGCCGTGGGACGCCCCGGTCGCACGACGTCTCGCATGGGTGGTCACCAGCGTGGCGGTCTCAGCGGCGGTGGCTATCCGATCGAGAAGTCCCCGCACGAGTACGAGGGCAACAAGATCGAGATGGACACCGACCGGTGGTTCGTCGAGGGCAACACCCGCTTCATGTGGGTGATCGGCACCAACTGGGTCGATGCCATGGCCGCCACGGAACGGCTGCGGGAGCGGCTCGACGAGCTGACCCGCCGCACCGGTCCTCCGGTGACGACCTCCAACACGAGGCGCGCCATCGAGGCGCTCAAGGCGAGGGTCGATGCCGGTGGAACGGTCGTGGTGCACCAGGAGCTGTATCCGAACGCCACGACCGAGTACGCCGATCTCGTCCTGCCGGCAGCCGGATGGGGCGAAGAGACGACGTCTCGGATGAGCGCCGAGCGACGGCTCTATCTCTACGAGAAAGTGGCGGATCCGCCGGGCGAGGCGATGCCCGATTGGAAGATCGCCGCCGCCATCGCCAAGCGCATGGGCTACGACGGGTTCGACTGGCCTGACACCAATGCCATCTTCGAAGAGGGCGGTCCGGCGTCCAGTGGCCGCAAGGCCTACAACGAGCTGGTCATCCTGGCGCAGGAACAGGGCATGCGGGCCCACGACCTCCTGAAGACCTACTCGACGATGAAGGAGTCCCAAGGCTCCTACAGCGAAGCGGCAGGTATCCAGTGTCCGATCCAGCGCGACGGCGACACGCTCAAGGGCACGGTGCGCCTGCATGCGGACCTGTCGTTCAAGACGAACTCGGGCAAGGCGAACTTCACGCTTCCCGACTGGGATGCAGTAGCGGATCGCCTCAGCGTGCTGGGACCGTCGGCCAACGAGTTCTATGTGCTCAATGGCAGGGTCAACGCGCTGTGGAACAACCTCGGCGATCAGATCCGGATGGCGTATCACGTCGACAGGTGGCCGGTGAACTTCATCGAGATCTCACCGGGCGATGCCGAGAGAGCCGGGGTCGAGTCGGGTGACTGGTTGCGGGTCTTCAGCAACCGAGTCATCGATCAGCTCGGCCGACCGATGAGCGCCGAAGTGAACGCCGTCGCCTACGTCACCGATGCGGTGCCCGACGGCGTGTTGTACTCGTACTTCAACTATCCCGGACAGCCGATGAACAACCTCGTCCCCGCGGACACGACGTTGCAACCGCTGAACCTGCGGTACAACTTCAAGCTCGGGAGGGGTCGCATCGAACGCCTGGGCCCGTCGGAGTACAAGAACAGCTTCGAGATGAGCTTCGCCCCGCGCAACCTCGTGTGAGCAGACGGACGGATGCGTCCTCGCCACCCGCCGGTGGTGAGGACGCACCCGCGTCATCCCGTCGCAAACACTGCTGCTCGGTCTCGGCCCGTCTCGCCCTGCGCCCGGGGGAGCGTCACCACGAATCGTGCTCCGTTGCCGCGACTGCTCTGGACCGAGACCGACCCGCCGTGCAACGAGACGAGCTTGGCCACGATCGAGAGACCGAGCCCGGCACCCTCGTGCTCCCGGGACAGCGAGCCGTCGATCTGCTGGAAGGGCTCGAACAGGAGATGCTGGGCCTCTTGCGGAATCCCGACGCCGGTGTCCCAGACCTCGATGGCGACGGTGTCGTCGTTCCCCCGCACGTTCACGCCGATCGATCCGCCGTCCGGTGTGAACTTGATCGCATTCGACAGCAGGTTGAGCAGGATCTGGCGGAGCCGGACGGAGTCGCCGGCCACCACGACGTCGCCTTCGACGACGGGAGCGCCGAGATCCTGCTGCTTCTTGCGCGCCAGCGGAGCCACCACCGCGACCGCCTCGCGGGCCGTCTGAGCCAGGTCCGCGGTAGCGATCTCGAGCTGGGTCGAGTCGGCCTCGATCTTCGCCAGGTCGAGGATCTCGTTGATGAGCGACAAGAGGTGGCCTCCTGATCGCGCCACCTGATCGACGTAGGTCTGTTGACGCTCGTTGAGCGTTCCGAACGTGCCGCGGCCGAGCACCTGGCTCAGGCCGATGATGGCGTTGAGCGGCGTTCGCAGCTCGTGACTCATGCCGGCGAGGAACTCGTCCTTGAGTCGCGAGCTCCGTGCCATGGCGAGGTTCTCCGCCTTGATCTCCTCGGCCTCGAGCTGCGCCGTGATGTCCTGCGCGATGCAGACGGCACCGGTCGTCGTGTCGTCGCCCCGGCGCGGTCGAGAGGGTGACCGGAGGGTCGACCGAGATCGCAACGTGGATGTCCTCGGTCGCCGAGCCGACGAGCGCGGCATCGACCGCGTCTTTGACCGATGACGCCGCACCGGGCTCGCACAGACTGGAGCACAACGTTGCGAAGGGACTCCCGAGCGCATCCTCACGGTCCACTCCCGTCAAACGGGTCGCGGCGCGGTTCCACTCCGAGACGGTTCCGTCGGACTCGACGGCGATGATGGCGTTGCTCGTGGAGTGGACGAGGCGCTGGAGATCCTCCGAGACCTGCTCGACCGAGCGTCGCGCCAGGCCGATCTTCCACACCGCAGTGGCCAACACGAGGGCAACAACCAGACCGACGACGAACACGGCGACGGGAGTCGCCCGCGAGAACATCGATGGCCAGCCTCCCACCGGTACCGCAGCCACCTCCCATGTTCCGTTGGGCACGAGTACCGAGAGGATCGCAGGATCGGCGGAGAAGACGCCGGCGTCGCCCACGAACACGTCGCCCTCCGCCCCGAGGGCGTCACGACCCCTCACCGCGTATTCGAAGCCGCGTGCTGCCGGAACGTCGAGTCCCGCCTCCGCGGCGATCTCGTCGAAGTTGATCACGACCGTGGCGAAGCCCCAGAACTCGTCACCCCCGCCTTCCGTGGGCAGATAGAGGGGATTGCGCCCGACGAGGCCCCGGCCACCCTGGAGCAGATCGAAGGGTCCGGCGAGGATGAATTGCCGCTCGTCGATGGAGCGCTGCACCGCAGGCGCCCGCTCGGCGTCTCCGAGGAGATCGTGCCCGATCGCCGCCTCGTTGCCGGCGAGCGGCCAGACATAGGTGACCACGGCACCGGGTGCGAGCTGCAGGCTGCGCAGAGCCGGATCGATGCCCGTGAGACCCGTGTAGCTCCGGTGGCTGCCGGCCAGACCCTCCGCGAACTGCTCGAAGTCCGCCGCCACGTCGCCCCTGCGGGCCAGGGCGAACGCGCCGACGCCGTCCACGAGCGCGAGACGGTTCGCCAGCGATGCCTCGAGATGGGCCCGGGTCTCGCTGACGTCAGACAGCGCCTGCGCCCGCACCCGCTCCGAGTACTGCGAATGCTCGGCGCCCGCCAGCGCCAGCGCGCCGAGCAGAACGACGAGCCCGGCGAACACGGCGCGCACGGCCAGGCTCAACGAGGTGGTGGTTTCGGACCGGTGTGCATTCATGTGGTTGCTCCTTGGATTGATCTCACGGCGGCAGGCGACGCAGGGAGGCTGAACCACACCTGCGACGGACCTTCCGCCGGTGCCTGGGCACCGACTCGACCGCCAGCTGCTTCGACGTCGGCCGCCAAAATCGACAAACCGAGCCCCGCTCCCGGCCCTTCTCCGGTCCGATCCACCTGGTAGAACGGCTCGAAGATGCGTGCTGCGATGCCGTGCGGCACCCCCCGGCCGTCGTCCAGCGCAGCAAAGGTGACGGAGTCGTCGGGGTTGCCGGCGACGGAGAGGGTGATCGAGCCGGCGCCGGCGCGCCGCGCGTTCGCAACGAGTTCGGCGACACCTCGTCGCACGACGCCGAGGTCGATCTGAACGGCGTGAGAGAGATCCACCGCGAGGTCGACGTCCGGGTCGAGTTCCAGCTGCTGTCTCAGCTCCGCAGGATCGAGCACTTCGGACCGACGCGGTGCCCGCGCCGAGAGGACGTCGAGAAACTCGAGAATCCTCAACAGGGTGTCGTCGAGACGGTGCGCCGAGTCCCGTGCGATCGACAAGAGCATCCGCGCGTCTCCTTCGAGAGTCTCGTCCTCGTCGAGCAGGTCGAGGCTGGTGGCGACGCCGGTCAGTGGGATCCTCAGCTTGTGTCCCAACGTCCTGAGAAGGCGGCTGAGTGCCCGGTCTCCTTCCCAGATGTCGGTGACGTCGCGGACGACGACGGTCCAGGCGGCGTGGGTGTCCGCCGACTCCGGCATCTCGCGGGACGTCCAATTCAGCGCTGCGATGGCTTCGACCGACGACCGCGTCGACACGAGGCGAGCGGTCGACTGCCGGGCGAGAATCCCGCGCTCCACGGTCCAGTGACGTTCGATGTGGTCCAGCAGATCGACGGGCTCCGTGACTCCGTGAGGGAGGCCGAGAAGGCGCCGCGCCGCCTCGTTGGCGGTGAGGATGCGGCCGTCGTCGGCAACGGTGATGACACCCTCGCCGATGCAATCGAGCACCGTCTCGTACTCGAGATGGGCGTGGTCGCGGTCGCGCAGCCGCGCCAGCTCGATGAGGGAGCGGACCCGAGCGACCAGGATGGCCTCGCTGAAGGGCTTGGAGATCAGGTCGTCGGCACCCGCCTCCAGGGCCGCGAGCCGGCTGGCCTCGTCGTCGAGACCGGTGACGAAGACGATGCGAGTGTGGCGGAGGGCGGGCTCCACCCGAAGCCTCCTGCACACCTCGAACCCGTCTTCACCCGGCATGATCGCGTCGAGGAGGAGCACTGCCGGGGGGCCGAGGCGACGCACGGCGTCGAGCGCCGCCTCGACCGTCTGCGTCGTATGGATCGGGATGTCGTGCTGGCGGAGCATCACCGACGTGATCTCCAGCGCCCAGGGGTCGTCGTCGACGGCGAGTACCCAGTCGGTCGTCCGCACCGTCATGAGAGCGGCGCCTTCCGGTCGACCTCACCCGCGAGTTCATCGGCAACATCGGAGAGGCCCGCAGCACGCGCCATGGCGACCGCGAGCTCCCCGACGACCGGACCGGACACGATCTCGGCGGCAGCGAGCCGCAGGCGCTGGGCCGCGGAGGTGGCGACACCGGGTGGGCGTCGACGCTCCTCTCGACCTCGCGCCAGCCACGACCGCACCCTGGCGACCAGCGCTTCGAAGTCGAACGGCTTCTCGATGTAGTCGTCGGCGCCGGCGGCGAGGCCCTCGGACCGGTGGCGATCGGCGCCGAGCGCGGTGACGAGGACCACGGGGACGGCGTGCATCGGGTGGTCGGGATCCCGCCAGTCGGCGCACAGATCGACACCGGTCTCCGTCGGCATCATCACGTCGAGCAGAACGAGATCCGGTACCCGACGTTCGACGAAACCGCGTGCGGCTGAAGCGCTGTCGGCCGTCGACACCTCGTAGCCCATCGGTTCGAGAGCTGCTCCGACGAGCAACAGATTCGCCGGTTCGTCGTCGACGGCCAGCACCAGCGGTCGGTGGCCATCGGGCCTGGGGGAAGTCGTCGTTTCCATTCTGATCATGGTCCGTTCCTGGGTGCGTGGAGGTGACAGTATTATAAAAATATATAAAGTTCAACCCCCTTTCTTCCGAAACATCACCAAGACCACGAAAGGAACGCACCATGACGATCACCACCCACAGAGAGACCGATGCCGCCGTGGCCACACTGAGGGGCCGGTTCGACGCCCACTCGGTTGCCGCCTACGTCGAGCGAGTGACCAACGAGGTCGACGATGACATGCGGAATGTGGTCGTCGACCTGAGCGGCGTCGAGTTCATGGACTCGAGCGCACTCGCTGCACTCGTGACGACGCTCAAGCGCGCCATGGAACACGGTGGCGAGCTGGTGCTCGTCGGCGTCGCCGATGCCGCCCGCATCATCCTCGAGCTGACCCGGCTCGATCTCGTCTTCACACAGACCGACTCGCTCGCTGACGCGCGCGACCTCCTGGCTCTCGGCCGCTGAGGCACCGATGTCGGACTCCGCACGCGTTCTGGCCGTCTGCGACCTGCTCACCGATCAGCAGGCACATCTCGACACGCGCGCCATCCTCGATTCCGCGGCCGAGCACGTCGCCCGCCTCACCCGCTGCGACCTCGGAATCGTCGCCATGGGCGTGGGCGGCGAACCGATCATCGGCTCGTACCCCCGATCGGTGACCCCCGCGCTCCTCGAACAGCTCATCGGTGCAACGCCTGCGGACGGGGGCCTGCACCACGACCTCGCCCGCCCCGACGGAACCAGGACAGCCCGCTTCGGTACGGACGGGCTGGTCCTGGCCGTCGGTTCCATCGACGAGCCGCTGACCAACCTCGACGAATGGCTCGTGATGATGGTGGCGCGTCGCGTCGAGGCCCAGCTCGAGGTGGTGCAGCTCCACACGGAACGTCTCGCTCGTGCAGAGATCGTCCAGGACGCCATCCTGGCCGGCGAGCTGCAGCGAGCCCTCTTGCCTGCACCCAGCCCGCGCGGGGACATCATCGACGTCGCGGCGCGGCTTCGGCCCGCCCGTCACGTCGGCGGCGATCTCTACGACTTCCAGCGCGTCGGCCACGACGTTGTGGCGCTCATCGCCGACGTCTCCGGAAAGGGAATGGCCGCCTCACTGCTCACGGCGAGCGTCCACGTCGCCGCGCGACGAGCCATCACCGAGCTGGGGACCGATCCCGCCGCCATCGTCGAACGCATCCGCTTCGAGGTCGCGCCACTGCTCGACACGACCGCACGGCTCGTGACGGTCGCCGTCGCAGCGACGGATGTCTTCCGTGGCGAGCTCCGAATCGCCAACGCAGGCCACTCCCCCGTCGTGGTCCGCAACGGCGACCACTCACAGCTCATCGTGCCCGGGGCTCCTCCCCTCGGAACCATCGTGTCCGGTCAGGCGACGAGCACGGTCCCGTTCGGCCCGGGTGACACACTCGTCCTGGCGAGCGACGGCTTCCCCGACCAGCGCGACCCGGCGGGCAACTCGTTCGGGCTCGACCGGATGATCGAGGAGATCGCCGGTGACGTCGCGATCTCGGCACAGGATTCGTGCGATCACCTCTTCGACGTGGTGCATGCCTTCGCCGACGGGTCACCCCAGGACGACGATCAGACGGCAGTCGTCATCTCCCACTCGGAGCCCGAGTGATGATCGCGCGGCGAATCCTCCACGGTCTCGCGGACGTCGCCACGTCCGACGAATGGGTCGAGGCGATGCTCACGGAAGACGACCACTTCGGCGCCACCGATCGGCTTCGCATCAGGCTGGCGGTCCACGAGCTCGTCGTCAACATCATCGAGCATGCCTATGGGGGCGCCGCCGGTCGGATCGAAATGGTGGTGGAACCGCACCGGGACCGCCTGCAATTCGTCGTGATCGATGACGGCCGAGCCTTCTCCGGCGCCACGAACCGCCCTCTGCCCGACGAGCCGAGCGGTGGAGGCTACGGCCTTCCGATCATCGACACGGTGTTCGACGACGTCTCGTACACGCGCGTCGATCGGACGAACACCTGGTTGCTCTCGATCGCCAGGGGCATCACGCAGGAGACGCAACGGTGAGCACGCCCGTGGCCGACACCACAGGTCGGAGGCCGGGGCTTCGGATGCCGTGGCGCGCCTTGCACCCACGGCTCCGGGGACTGCCCGGGATTCGGCGGTGGAGCCGTCGACACACCCACACCGCAGCAACGATCGCCGGCCCGGACGCGCGCGCTGTCCGGTCCATCCGTCGCGGCGTCGGCCTGGCGTTCTACATCGCCGGCCTCATCATCTTTCGCGATGTCGTCGCGGGGATCCCCTCGGTGCTCGCCGGCGATGCCGTCATCGTCGGCGACGAGCTCGTCCCGTTCTTCAATCCCACCAGCCAGCTCGTCGACCAGGCGAGGGGGCTCTTCAACGATCTCACCCACGGCTACGAGTTCCGGGTGCGGTACTCGTTCCTCACGACCTGGCTCCGCCACTACCAGGTCCTCCCCTTCGCGATCATCCTGGTGATCCCCGGCATCTTCGTTGCGACCTACCGCACAGTTGCGTGGTTCGTGACCGACGTGTTCTCCTCGCTCNNTCTCTCCGATCTCGGTGCACCTCGCCGCAGCATTCCCCACCGCGCTCATCTACCTCATCGTCACCTACGCCAAGGTCACGCACTTCTACACCCTGGTCCTCGGGCTCGCCCTGATGACGATGGCGGTGCTGCTCATGCTCCACGCCCTCCTCTTCTCGGGTCGACGCTGGGTGAAGCGAGCCGTGGTGTCGTGTCTCCTCGTGCTCTTCAACCCCGCTGTTCACTACCTCGTGCTCTTCACGGTCTTCTTCGCCATCGCCGGCGTCACGCTGGTGCTCGGCGAGTTCGCCCGCTGGGTCCGACTCGGTGGTCCCCGTCGTCTTCGGAGCCTTCCCAGGAACACGGCAGCCATGCTCCGTTCGCCGCGCCGCGTGGGTCACGTTCGCAGGCTGCTCCATCGGTGGGGCCAGACCACCACCGGCCGCGGGATCGTCGCCGGAGTCATCTTCTTGGTGCTGACGCTGTTCCCCTACTACCTGTTCGTGAAGTTCATCGCGCTGCGGGGGG
>JABAOD010004967.1_pt1 | contig 14523 bp, 21 predicted proteins | sample 7062151 | NCBI WGS metagenome assembly JABAOD01 (sample SAMN14538626, study PRJNA623070) | marine sediment metagenome | biome: marine biome [ENVO:00000428]; feature: marine pelagic biome [ENVO:01000023]; material: deep marine sediment [ENVO:00002113] | place: India: Gulf of Khambhat ... | reverse complement strand
CACCAGGGACTTCTTGCTTCTCTTCCCTATATCACCTGACCTCAACGTTGTAGCCCAACTCCGACAGCGTTTCTTCGACCTTCTTGCGGTGCTCTCCCTGCAGTTCGATCTTGCCGTTCTTGACGGTGCCGCCGGCGGCCACCTTCGTCTTCAGAGTCCTAGCGAGCTCGTCCAGGTCGACATCGCTCGCGTCAAGCCCTTCGATGATGGTCACCACCTTGCCGTACCGCCGCCTGTCACTCGTTATTCGTATTCTCTGAGTTTCCTTAGCGATCTCCTCACAAATGCAGAGCTCCTCGGGGAGTCCGCAAGTTGCGCAGATCGCCACTAGCCCTTATCCTCCTGGGTCTCTTCCATCACGGTTTCCTTCACTCCCTCTGGTTCTCCCTCTATGGAGAGGACTGTGAGCAATCGGGAGATGTTCTTCCGGAGGGCGCGTATCTTCCCGGGGCTCGGTGGGGCGCCGCCCATGGCGGCCACACCCCTCTCGTACATGAGCTCGTCCTGGAGCTCCTTGAGCCTGGCCCTCCGCTCTGATGGGGACATCTCCTTGATTTCCCTTAACCTGATGAGCGCCATCTAGCCCTCCTCCTTGCCCTCCTTCTCCACAGCCTCCTCCGGGGCCGCCTTCTTTGGGCTCACCTCGCCCTTGGTCGACTCTCCCCCCTTGGCCGGGGGCTTCGCCTTGGACCTGGGCTTTTCCTCCTCGGCCTCCTCTGGCTCCTCCTCCACGTCGCCCTCTTCCTCGATGACGACCTCCACATCCTCGCCGATATCCGCAGCGACTTTCTTGATCTTCTTCAGCTTCTTCTCCACTCGCTCGCTGGTCACCACCTTCTCCTTCCCAGCCTTGGTGAGGGCCTTGACAGCCTCCTCAGCCACCTCCTCGGCCTCCGGTTCCAGCTCCACCTCCTCCACCTTGACGGGAGCCTTGACCTCGATCTCGTCCGGGAGCTTCGCCTTGGGGTCGGTGATCCAAACGGTGACGCCAATGATCCCCTTCTTCACCTTGGCGGCGGCGAAACCCACTCGAACGAAGGTGTTCTTGGGCTCCCCGCAGTACTTGATATGGCCGGCCTTGAACTTCTGAGTGCGGTGTCTCTGGCTGGTGAGCTTGCCAGATATCTTGATGAGGACGCCCTTTGCGCCAGCCTCCATGATGCGCCTCAGGGTAGAGTGGCCAGCCCGACGGAAGTGCCACCCCCGCTCCAGGGCGCTGGACAGCTTCTCCGCCATTATCTGGGCGTTGAGAGATGGGTTTCCGACCTCCTCCACCTCTATCTGCGGGTTGTCGAGGCTGAAGTGACCGTCGATGTTGGCCGTCAGCTCCTTGATGGAGCTACCGCGCCGGCCTATCACAATGCCAGGCCTTTCGGCGAAGAGGGTGATGCGAGTCCCCATGGGGGTCCTCTGGATATCCAGGCCGCCGAAGCCCGCCCTCTGCGTCTCCTTCATGACGTACTCCTTCAGGAGCACCCGCTTCAGGTTGTCCTGCAGGATCTTCCTTTCGCCCGCCACTACTCCACCTCCTTGAGGACCACCTCAACGTTGGTGGTCTCCTTGAACCACGGGCTGCTCCTGCCGTGGGCCCTCGGCCTGTAGGACTTTGTGGGCTGCCCGCGGTAGGCGGAGATGTGGAACACGACCATGCTCTCCGTATCCAGTCCCTTGTACTCCGCGTTCTGTTCTGCACTCTCCAGAAGCTTGAGGAGGTGCTCGGCCACCTTGGTGGGATACCCGCCGCCGCCAATGCCAGGCCGGTGGGCCACCTGCTTCTTGTACCTCCGGTACGGGATGGCCCGCCGCTCCTCGATGACCCCCTCCAGCATCTCCTTGGCGGTCTCCAGCGGCTTCTTACGCAGCGCCCGACATACCTCCCGGGCCTTCTTAGGTGAAATGGGGAGTTCCCTTCCGTAGGCCTTCGCCGTCGTCTCCTCATCCACTACCAGAGAGTACCCCATTTCTCACCCCTATTTCAGCGGTAGGAACTTGGAGGAACGCGTGGCGCCGACGCCAGGCCCCGAATGCTTCACGGGCTTCCGGGTGAGGGCGAACTCCCCCAAGTAGTGGCCGATCATCTCCGGCCTGATCTCGAACCTGATGAACTCACGTCCATTGTGGACGGCCACCTCTCTTCCGACGAACTTGGGGAGGATGGGGATGTCCCTGCGGTGGGTCCTCACGATCTCCTCCCCGGGGGACTGCAACTTCTCCACCACGATCCGGTGCTCGTCGGAGAGGCCCCGGGCATAGGTCCGTCGGACCCTGGCAGGCATGAGCTCCAGGACCTTGTCCACAGTCATCTCCTGCAGCTCTTCCACGCTGTAACCCCTGAAGGTGAACTCCCTCTTCCTTCGGGCCTCCGCGGCACCGGCCTTCTTCCTGGCGCGACGTCTAGCGGCCCTGGCCGATCCCGTTCCCCTCTTTGGCATCTACTTCTTCCTCCTCTTCTTCTTGGGCGAAAGCCTGCCCACCTTCCGGCCTGGCGGCGCGTGGCTAGATACGGTGCTCGGCCTCCCGACGTGCTGGTGAGCCCCACCCCCATGGGGATGGCTGACGGCGTTCATTGCTACGCCCCTGACCTTGAAGGGCTCCTTCCCGGTGCTCCTGTACGATCTAATCTTGGTGCCAGCGCTGGCGAAGGGCTTCTCCTTGTGGCCGGAGCCGGCCACGACGCCCACCTGGGCCCTGCAGGCTGGGTCCACCCCCTTGTACTTGCCCGAGGCCATCTGGAGCGTGGTTTTCGCCCCCTGGCTGACGATGAGGGCAGAGGACCCAGCGGCCCTACAGAGCCTCCCCCCGTCGCCAGGTTTCGTCTCGATGTTGTAGACCAGGGTGCCCTCCGGCAGGTTCCCGAGCTCCATTACGTTGCCCCGCTCGACGGGGCCGAGGCCGATGGTGACCTCCTGGCCCTCAAACATGCCGTCGGGGGCGATCATCAGGTACTCGTCCTCATCGAACCTGACACGGGCGAGAGGGGCTGACCGGCCAGGGGCGTGGATAAGCTTCAAAACGGTACCCTTGGCCCTCTTGAGCGGCGGGAAGGACGCGGGACCAGCGTGCCTATGGCTGGGGGACCTGAAGGTAGATGAGCCCTTTCCCCTGCGTTGTGCTATGATATTCTTGCCCATGGTACCCCCTAAAATACGCCTATCCTGGTGCCAATCTCCTCTGCGGAGTAACCCTCCTTGAGCTTGATGATGGCATGCTTTCCATCCTTTTTCATATGAGTGTTGACCTTTTCTACTTTGGCCTCGAAGAGTTCCTCGAAGGCTTTCTTGATCTCCGTCCTCGTGGCGTCCCTCTTCACCACGAACTCCAGCTTGTTGCCGTCCTTGAATCCCTGGGACGCGGTGCCCGAGAGGAGGTTGAGGGACTTCTCCGTGACGATGGGGTAGAGGAGAATCTCGTGAGGTCCCGCTGCTCCTACCACCTCTCCACCTCCGCGAAGGCCTTCTCGCTGTACAAGCTCAGACGCCCAGGCAAGCCCCCGGGCGCGAGGAGTTCTGCGTTCAGGCCCTCCGGGCTGACGATCTCGACGCCTGGTAGGTTTCTGAAGGCCTTATGGGCTGGACATCCAGCAGAGAGGACCACGAGTGGCCCCCGTTTTCTCCGATACCGGCGTCCCCTCATGGTACCCTTGCCCGCCCTGACCTTCTTCACGGTGGCCCTGTCCACATCGTCGTAGAGCCCGAGGCGCTCCAGCAGTTCCGCTGCCTCTCTCGTTATCTCCATCTCCTCCACTTCGTCCTCCACGACAACCGGCACGGTGAGACTCTCGTCGAAACGGTGTCCGCGCCCAGCCACCAGGCCAGGATGGGACGTGGCAGCTAGCGCGGAGATGCGGGCGAGCCTCCTCTCCTTCTTGTTGATCTTCTTCTCCCACACGCGCTCTGGACGCGGTGGATGAGCTCGCCGGCCACCCACGGTACCCGGGGCCTGGGCAGCGCGTCTCATGTTCTTTAGCCGCGGTACGCGGGAGACGCCACGCCCCTTTCCCCACCAGGAGACCGAGTGGCGAAGACCCGCCTGAGCGCCGGGGCCGTAGGGCTGCCGCCGGTTTGCCCGGAAGGCGTCTACGGCGCGCTTGATGAGGTCCGTTCGCACCTCCGCCTTGAAGGAAGGCGGCAGGTCGATGACCTTCTTCACCTTGCCGTCGAGCGCATACAGGTAGACCTGGCCCTCTTTCCGCTTGGGGAGCTTTGGTCGCCTCTCCTTCTTCTCTACCTCCTCCTCGATGACCAGGTACTCCTCCGACTCCAAGTGAGCGATGAGACGCTCCCTGAGATCGGCCACGAGACCTTCGGAGTCCAAGCCGAAGGCCTCACACCACTCCTGGAGCTGAGCCTTCTTGGCCTTCCGCACGTCCTTCGGCTCGACCTGCGGCAGCTCCTTCTTCTCTGGCTTTCCCTTGGGTTTCTTCGGCATCTCAGGCACCTTGCTTGGAGGTCAGGGAGACGTAGGTCAGCTCCGGCTCCTCCACCAGCTTCACCTTCGGGGCCCGCATGGGGTCGCGGAGCCTCACGAGTCGCTTACACGGTCCAGGGACGGAGCCCTTAAGGAGCAGGTAGGCGTTCTTGACGTCCCCGTAGCGCAGGAAGCCTCCTTGGGGGTTGATCTCCCCCCCATCGTCTCCGATCTTCACGATGAGCTTGTTGTACTCCGTCCTCTGGTGATAGCCCACTTGCCCAGCCTGAGGGACGGTGGGCCGGACGTAGCCGGGGGTAAAGGTCCCCAGCGTCCCGACGCGCCTCCTTATCTTGCTGTCCTTATGGCTCAAGATCTTGATGCCCCAGCGCTTCACGGCGCCCTGGAAGCCCTTGCCCTTGGTGATGGCGGCCACGTCCACCAGCTGGCCCTCCTCGGCGAAATCCCGCAGGGTCACTTCGGAGCCCAGGATGGACTTCGCGTAATCTAGCCTCTCCTCGATGGTGCCACCGCCTACGCGGGTCTCCACGAGGTCGGGCACCTTCTTGGGGAGCCCCGTGACCCGTTCCGGCTGAGTGTGGGCCAGGACTCGGACTTCATCTACCTGCCCGACGTCCACCTGAGCCCAGGCCTTGTCTGGGTCACTCCCTTTCGGCAGCGGCGTCCTCTGAGCCAGACCGCTGTCGGGGTTCTTCGCCCATATCTCGCCGAGGGCCTTTAGGCCTTCAGGGCTCTCGCGGTACAGCCGCACGGCGGCAACGCGCATCGGAGGCACCTCCAGAACGGTGACTGGGACCTGGATTTCTTGTCCCGCCGTCGTGCTGTGGGAGTTGAAGTCCACCATCAGGACGTGGGTCATTCCCGCCTTGTAACCGGCAAAGGACTGGATCCTAGGGCCTTCGCTAACCTCGGGCCAGGAGTTGAAGGTGGGAACCTCCTTCCCGGCCCGCTTCCTAGGCGAGTACGCCATAGAGCCATGCTTGGGCCTGCTGATGCGAGGCATCGGATGTCTCCACTTCCGAGAAAGGCGTGGCCCTTCTCAGCCAGGTCGTGACGCTTCTTGGGGCGCAGAACCGCGACGCCTCAAGGCTGGGGTCATTGCCCATGGGCGTTTGACCTAGCAGGACGTTTTGAACCTTCGCGGCTATATAACCGTTTGCCAGAGAGTGCAGGACCGCCACAAGGGCCGACGAGGTTAGGTTGCAGGAGTCCAAATCGGGCCCACGCTATGGGTGCGAGCTTGCTCAACGCGTCAGCGCGCACTCACCCCGTCTCCCGAGGTTGGCGATACGAACTCCCTCCCGATGCCTCTACTTCCTTTGAGAGCCTGGTCACGGCTGATGCCATCACGGTGCGAGGCGGAGTCAGGCTAGGCTGACACCGGGAGCTGTCCTTCCCTTTCTAGGCAGACCTCAACCCAGCTCATTACCGCAACTTGGCGAGGATCTTATCCATCTCATCGGCTGAGTAGGCTCGCAGGGTCTCCGTCCGAACGTTGCCCTGGGACGAGATCGCCAGGGAAGCGGCTGTGGCCGTCTCCTCATCAGGCGCATCGCCGATGTATATGGCATCGTACCCCCCCAGAGTCCAGAAGAAACCACGCTCCTTGATGCCCATCTTCTCCATTTCTGCAGTTGCCTTGCGGTAACGCTTGGTCGTGTCCATGACCTCCTGCGCACCCTTGCTGGTCCATCTCAGCAGCGTTATGAAAGTCGGCATGACGTTCACCTCCTCCCACCCGGGCCTTGGGTACTTCTCACGCGCCCCTCCTCGGCGCAATGAGGAACGCAATAGCGCTGCGCACTTAAGGCCTAGGTATCTTTGCGATTACGGCCTCCTCGGCCTCCGACGCCATTTCCGTCCACCGAAGATGGCTGACATGCCTGTCCATGAACTTCTTATAAGGTGGCGGCTTGCCGGCGCCATGCGGTTCTTAGTGGAGTTCAATCCGCCTGTGGAAGTCAAGAACGCCTTTGAGTTGAACCCCGAGTTGCAGAAGAAGGTGGGTAGCGCCATGGAGAAGATGGAGCCAGTGTCCGCGTGGTTCACCCTACGACACGGATTCATCGTCCTTGAGGCTGACTCTCCAGAGGAGCTCAGCAGGAAGCTAGCGCCGATGTTCCATCTCTTCGAGACCGACATCGAGGTCTCTCCGGCTTTCTCCATTGAGGAGTTCCCGGGTCTGATCGCGGCCATCGGGGAAGAGGCCCAGAAGTACCTCTGAGTCAAGCTTCGATCCCCGTCCGACGGGCGAGGAGGACTCCCGGCAATACGCAAATCCCTTAAGGCCCGAGGGCGGTCGTATTGACTTAAGGGGGCCTTAGGCCTCCTGAAGGAGGAGAAAGGACATGACTAGCACGAAGGAATTAGCGCAAGCCTTCTACGAGGCTTTAAACGCCCACGATCTCGCGAAGCCCCCGATGCTTTCGATACAATAAGCATTCCTCCCTGCCCCGACGCTGATTGGACCAAAGGTTCAAAGCGAGTCTTACACTGGGGTCACCCGCGGAGTAAGATCAATGGCAGAGACTCCAAAACCAGGAAGCATTGTCCACGTTGAACTCCCGTGCATGGACCCGCAGAGGGCGAAGAAGTTCTACGGGGAACTCTTCGGCTGGAAGTTCGAGGATGTTCCCGAGATGAACTACACCCTCTTCGAAGCGGCAAACCCACCCGGGGGAGGACTCTTCGTTCCGGAGCAGTTCAACCCCGGGGGAGCCCTCAACTACATCCTAGTGGAGGATGTGGACGCGAAGGCGAAGGAAATCGAGGCCGCTGGCGGCGAGATTCTTATTCCGCCAAGCGACGTTCCAAACACGGGGAGGTTCGCCGTTTTCAAGGACCCAGAGGGTACCACCATGGCCCTCTGGCAGGGGATAGCCCCAGAGGAATAGGTCCCCCTCGTCGTGCGCGGGACTCATCTGACGTGCAGGCATTGCGATTCCAGCGGATGCCAGCTCGGTTCCCACGGTGACTAGCCGGGGCAGTCTCCCCGCCGGACTTCACCTACAGCAGTTCCGAACTGAACTCCTCGACCACATTCTCGTACACTAATAGACGCGATTCCTGGCAACACCTCGTTGCGACGCGCCGAAGTATTATCAGCAACGATTCCAACTGGGTGAGGTTCTTATCCCGACCTGCCGCAGGGAAATCGTTGCCTCGCCACGTTCCGACGTACATCGAAGGGCTTGACGAACTCCTGTCGGGAGGAATACCGGAGGGAAACGTGGTCTTGGTTACTGGGACTCCGGGAGCCCTGAAGACCACCTTTGCCTTTAGCGTACTCCATAACAACGCCGAGCAAGGTCGAAGGGGCCTCTACATCTCCCTAGAGCAGGGATTTCGAGAGCTAATGTCGGCGATGGCGAGCCTAGGCATGGAAGATCTGGGCGATGACCGCCTGCTCGTCGTCGACGTCGGGAGGATAAGGGTCGAACTCGAGGAGCGCGAGGTCAACAAGGACTGGATGGAGATCATCAAGAGGGTCATTCTCGACGCTGTGGAGACAGCAGGGAGTAGCCTCATAGCCATCGATTCGCTGGATGTCCTCTACGCCCTCGGCACGCTTGACCACTCGCGGCGACAGCTCTTCCACTTCTTCAACTTCCTTCGGGAAGAGAGGCTGACCACCCTCCTCGTCTCCGAGCTACCCACGGATAGCAAGGCTCTCTCCAAGTATGGGGAGGACTTCCTGGCGGACGGCGTGTTCCTGTTGAGGCATTACGATGTTGGCGAGACGGAGGTCCAGCTACGCCTACGCTGCGTCAAGATGAGGAGGACGGCCCACGAGTCGGGGTACTACGCCCTGGGATTTCGCGATGGAAAGCTGTACGTAACCCGAGTGATCTCGAGGAAGCAGGGGTACGAAATGCCTGGGGCCAGGGCCTAGGTCGTCGTAGTATCGATTGTGAGCCCATGCTCACAGGCAGCGTGGGAGACCGACCTCGAACTCGTTCCTCCCGGTGAGCTAGACCTTGGTCCTTCTGAGGTAGTTGAGGTCCTCCCTGTCGGACCGACTCATGCTTCTTTTTACGGCCCACCCCTGCAGAAACCTCGGCACCTTGAGATCTCGGAAGACGATGTCCACATCCGTCGTGATGAGCGTCCCAAGCGGAACCTCGCGGTAGGTGCTCTCCCAGTGGCTCCCTATGGCGAAGGGTTCATCACCTCCCAGCAGTTCCACCCGAAACCTCTCGGGGGGCGACTGGGTGTACTGCCACGTGGACCTCCAAGGCCTCCCTCCGAGGTTCCACTCCCTCTCAAAGGTGACCCTTTTGCTGAAGGTTATCCCTTGGTAAGCGACCGTTCCTTCTTCGCTCAGGATTTTCTGGGACAGGATGTCAGGGTGAATCGACGTCACTTCGTCGCGATGCTGATGCAGGAGCCACCACACCCGGTCTATTGGAGCAGGGAAGATGCCCTTCACGTGAACCTTCACCATAGGCAGTCGCCAGCGGTGATGCACAACGGTGAGAAGAAGCTGTGCCCCTGACCAACCTTAAGGCCTCTCAGGCGGTTGAGGGAAGCATGGTGGCAGTCATGACGCGTAGGTTGTGCCGCACCGGAGAAGATTTCGAAGGCGTGCCCCCTTGACCGCCATCAATTAGGCACTATGGTGCTAAGGGACGGCACCTTTAAGAGACCTTAGGCTACCTTTGACTCATCATGAAACGCGCCATCATCCTCTGCATCCTGATCATATTGGCTCTCCCCCCCGTGGTCACGGCCCACGTCCCCATCGAGCCAGAAGGGAATGAGGCTCTCGAGGACGCCTTCCATATCCAGGACCCCCTCAAATCCTGGGCCATCTACGCGGAACTCCACCGTGCCCCGCAATACTACCGGCTCGACATGCAGGCCGGGGAGGTCATCTACTTGGGCCTCATTGTCCCTCCCTTCGAGGCGGCTAGTCGCTTTGCGCCGACGCTCGTTCTCCTGGGCCCCGAGCTTGACCCAGTGGGGTCAGTCCCTCTCGAGGTCACAGTCCCCGCGGGCTACGAGGCCGTAGTGGTCGAGGGCCGCCTGTCCGAGGAGGCAACCTATGAGCCCTTTGGCCCAGGGAGCTTCTATTGGCTGGGTGAAATCCGCCTCCCCGCCCCTATGACGGGCACCTACTACGCCGTCGTGGTTCCGACCCAGGTCGGGGGAAACTACGGCCTTGTGGTCGGCACCCAAGAGGCCTTCACTCTGACGGAGTGGATTCTGAACCCTTTCAACGTCATCTCCGTGTACCTTTGGGAGGGCCAAGGATTGCTCCCCATCTTGGCCCCCGCTGCCATTGTGTCTGTAGTTGGACTGTTTGGGATGGGAATCGCCTTGAAGCGTAAGGGTCGCGCCCGCGATCTCCATGCATGGGTGGCCTCGGTCGCCGGCGTACTCTATTTTGGGAGCGCTGCCATCATCCTTTACCAGATGTCGCGGGCTTTGGGAACCGCGCCCCTAGGCGGTGAGATAGCCATCACCATCGCCCTCGCCTTGCTGCCCCTGGGCCTGGGCCTGGGCATCCTGCGGCTGACCTTGAGCCCGAGAGGGTTCTTGGACCTACGAGGACGCGCGAAGATGGCCGTCCTGGGCGTCGTTGGGGTCTTCGCCTGGGCGGGCTTTCTCCTGGGACCGGCCTTAGCGCTGTCCGCGAGCCTTCTCCCCGCCTTGAAGGGTCCGGTCCGGAGGCCGCAGCCGGAGAAGGGCTCAAGGGCGTAGTCCATGATCTGGACCCTCGCCCTCTTTGGATTCTTGGTGGGGGTGGGTGCTACGATCCCGATGGCAATCGTGGAGTATCCCGCCTGACGGAAGTGGAAGCTGTCCAGCGTTCTCGAGTGGCATGAGAACCAGACGATTGCTGCCCGCCTACTTCGCCGCCCCGCGGAGGAACTGGTACTGCAGGGGTTGCTACTCCACTTCATCCATGGTGGCCTTGCAGGGATTGTCTTTCTCGTGGGGCTGAATCTTGTAAACCTGCAACAGGCGTCCTTGGCTCTCGGTCCCTTATTTGGCCTGCTCCTCTGGGCGGTGACTCTAGTTATACATCGGCCCCTGACCCACGTCCCACCACTGGACCATCCAGAGGGTCACTATCCAGTTCTCCTCAGCCTCCTGGGCCACCTGGTCTATGGAGTAGCCCTTGGCACTCTGGGGGGTCTCCTATGAGGAGACCACTCGTCGCCGTAACGGGCGCCACCGGGTTCATCGGAGGGCGCCTCGTTCCCGCCCTTTCGTCCAAGGACTTTCGAGTGCGCGCTTTGGTACGCCGTCCCGAAGGCTACACAGTCCAAGGGGTGGAGAAGCGCGAGGCCGATCTCCTGCAGCCTGAGACTTTGACCCCTGCTCTCCGCGGCGTGGATGTCGCCTTCTACCTCGTGCACTCCATGATGGCAGGTAGCGCCTTCGCCGAGCGAGATTGCAGAGGCGACAGGAGAAGACGGGACGATGGTGACGCCCTTAGCGCCACCCGCTTTCCGCCGCGGTCGAAATGGGACCACATCTCCTAGCCCTGTCTGGGGGCATGGGAACGTCTGATGTGTGTTGCGATAAGCCAATCACGTAGGGCGGCGGGCATCCTTCGAAAGACGGATAGGACTATGGCATCTGGTCCCACCAGGTATCGGCGCTTGGGTCTGCTGGCAAACAGTGCGTGCTGACCGCCTCAGCTACGCGCTTCGGTGGGATGCCACGTTCTTGCTGCCGTTCCGCCGTGCCAAAGATCTGGCCGTAGAGCTCATGTGCCTCGGGGGGGAACCCCTCGCGGGCCTTCCTCAAGGTCGCTATGGTCTTCTCGCGGATGGGAGTGTCCACCACCCCAGGCTCCACGACCGCTACCCAGATACCCCAGGGCCACAGCTCTACTCGCCACGAGTCTGAGATGGCTTCCAGTGCGTGCTTGCTAGCTGCGTACGGTCCGAGGAACGGAAGCGCGATGACACCGCTGCCTGAGCTCATATTGACGATACGACCTCCACCGGTCCGCAACATCGGAAGGAGGGCCTGTGTCATCGCGATAGCGCCAAACACGTTGACCTCGAACTCCTGGCGGATTCCGTCGAGGGAGGAGAACTCCAGGGGACCGCCGAAGAAGATGCCGGCGTTGTTCACCAGCCCGTCGAGGCCCTTGGGACCTACGGCTTCCTCAATCTCCGCTCTCGCCGATGCGATGGCGCCGGGATCGGTGACGTCAATCAGGACGGACGAGAGTCTGTCGGAGGCGCGCTGCCTCAGGGATGTGCCGTCAGACTCCTTCCGCACTCCCGCGAAGACGCGGACACCCTTCTCATCCAAGTGAAGCGCGCAGGCTCTGCCGATGCCGGTTGAGGCACCTGTTATGACTACGGTCTTGGTGGGATACTTCTCCTTCACTACACATCCCCGATGTTGAAACGCCTCAGGAGCTATTATAATGACCAGCACCGTGCCGTCACGTGGATTCGCTGGCGAGGTATCAGGCACCCGCCATTGGGAGCTCTTGTTGGGCGCAAGTTGAGTGAGAACTCCTGTTGCATTGTCTATGGCTCGCCTCTGTAGGAGTTCGGGGAAGAGTTCATTAGTGAATCGAGACCTGCCCAGGCTCACGCAAGAAAAGATCGCGCCCCTCCGTACAGCAATCCTAGCGGCCACCCTGTTCCTCATCGACGTGGCCTACCGACAGCTCTCTGGGGAAGGGATCACTGCCGTATCCACGTCCCTCGCCTTGCTGAACGGAATTCTCCTCGGATTGCTCTTGGGGTGGCTGGTTCCTCTAACTGGTCTCAGAAGACTGCAACTGGTGGGGTTGCTCTGGCTCACCCTATTCATTGTTGAATTTGCCAGCGGCATGCTGGAGGGCTACTTCTTCACCACCGTCTTCGCCTCGGTCTGGCAGCTCTTCTCGGCCCTGCCCATCGTTGCGCTCTTTGCACTCCTCCAGGCTGGTGCCACTGGATTCATCCTGGAGACCCAGGCCCCGGGAGAGGGCATCATAGACGCATTCCGCAGACACCTAGGCGCGAGGACTCGTGGGTCATGGGCATGGCGAGTTGCAGTAGCCTCGGCGGCCTATCTGCCGATCTACTTCTTCTTCGGCGCCTTGGTTGGCCCCTTTGTCATCGAGTACTACAATCAGGCTGGGCTTGGACTTGTGATCCCGCCATTCACTGTCATCATCCCCTTGGAGCTGGTTCGGGGCCTGCTCTATGTCGTGGCCCTCTTACCCATCCTGGTTGCCCTCCGGGTCGATAGGTGGACCCCCTTCATCGCCTTGGCAGCACTACTGTACATCCCGGGGTCGGTCCTCCCACTGCTGACCAGGGCGACAGTACCGGCGGCCATCCTTCCATTCCACTCACTAGAGCTGCTGGCTGACTCGGTGGTCTACGGCTTTGTCCTGTCGCGACTCCTGCGGCGGGGACCCGGGGCCACGAGAGGGACGTGAGTGGACGCCATGTCACAGAAGCGCTAGTACAGCCTTCAGGGAATTCGGAATCTCGGTCTCTCCTTAGCGGATGCGAGGCTTTACGCCGATACCAAGTTGCGAGTGGACAACGCGCACCAGCTTCTACCCTGACTCTCTGCTGGGAGGAAAACGCCGACTGGGCAGGACAGGGCCAGCGAACGTCCCACGAAGAGGAAGAGGGCTGCTGGGCTAGAAGGGCTTAAACATCATCAACCAGACCAGGAGGACAATGGCAACGATGCCGACGATGGTCGAGACCAATGGGTATGGGCCAGAGAGGAGCTCCTCCAGCTCCTGAGGAGTCGGGGGTCGCTCAGGAATGGGCATCTTGCCGGCCATGAAGCCTTGAGGCGCCTTGAGCCCCAGGGCCCTTCTGATCCTGTTATAAGGTGTGGCCACCAAAGGCGTCATCACGAAGGAGACGGCGAGAAAGAGGATGAGGGAGGCCCAGAACCACCCCCACAGCCACCATCCCGCCCAGACTCCCATGGTGATTCCCGTGGCCAGTGCAATCACCAAGGCGAGCATTCCGACGCCGTAGGAGGCCTTTGAGAGATCAAGGAGCGCAGCTACACGCTGAGGATCTCTCTCGATTCGGAGGCGTAGGGCGATGCTGGCAGAAGCACCATGCCCCAACATGAATAAAAGTGCTCCAGCCACGTGGGCGAGGACGATATATCGATAGACCACTACAATTCCACCACTGAAGCTTCGAGATCGCGGTCAGGTTCAAGCAACGCGCCCACGATAAGCAGGCAGATCATCAGGTGACGTTTTGACATGTCCCCTCCTCCGAGAGCGAACTCACGCAGTTCGAAGGGTCCCCCTTCCGGCCGGATTGCAGCCTTTTCTATTTGACTCTTGTTCGAACTGAAGCCTGCGACCAGGAGGAGACGAGTCGAGTAAGGTATCTTTGCGACCGAAGGTCCGACATCTCTTCAGTTGACACGGGAGGGAGCATGCCCTCCTGTGGCTCGTTGGCACAAGGAGGGAGCTGACGTGGCTCCTACTGGGCGATACAATTAACAGCGCCACCCGTTTATCGTTTGGACGAAAGGGGACACCCTTGCGCGGGGAGGCCGGTGAGTGTTGCGGACTACATGTAGAGGACACGAGGAGAGAGGGACGTACCATGAAGGAGTTGGATGTTAGAATAGTGAGGCTCGAACCAATGCGGGTAGCGAGCGTTCGAGCCGTTAGCGAGACACCTGAGCACGACGCGTGGGAGAAAATGCGTGCGTGGGCAGAACCGAAGGGCCTGCTAGAGGACTTGGAAGTTCACCCCGTCTATGGTTTCAACAACCCGGATCCCTCGCCCGATAGGAGGGAATACGGGTACGAGTTCTGGATCCAGGTCGGCTCCGAGGTGGAGCCGGAAGGGGAAGTCGAAGTCAAGGAGTTCGAGGGCGGTCTTTACGCGGTAACCGAGTGCAATCTCAAGGAGGAGCTAGAGTCAGAGTTCTTCCAGAAGGAGGGCTACCTAGAATCCTGGAAGAAGATAGCGGACTGGGTCAATTCCAGCAAATACGAGTGGGGCAAGCACCAGTGGCTGGAGTCCCGTGATCCTGAGGCCACCGAAGAGGAATTGATCTTGAACCTCTACTGCCCCGTCGTTGAGTAGGCACCCGGTAGCGTTGCACGGCAGGTGTCGCATCGGGCTCATGTGATCA
>JABAOD010008010.1_pt2 | contig 14539 bp, 14 predicted proteins | sample 7062151 | NCBI WGS metagenome assembly JABAOD01 (sample SAMN14538626, study PRJNA623070) | marine sediment metagenome | biome: marine biome [ENVO:00000428]; feature: marine pelagic biome [ENVO:01000023]; material: deep marine sediment [ENVO:00002113] | place: India: Gulf of Khambhat ... | reverse complement strand
CAAGCAGATGGCGATCGACGCCGACCTCAGTGCCGGCCTGATCGACGAGAAGGAGGCGAAAGCGGCCCGCAAGCGCATCGCCAGAGAGGCCGACTTCTACGGAGCGATGGACGGGGCCTCGAAGTTCGTCAAGGGCGATGCCATCGCCAGCATCATCATCGTGTTCATCAACCTCGTCGGTGGCTTCGCCATCGGCATGGGGTCGCTCGGCCTGAGCCTCTCCGAAGCGAGCGAGACCTACTCGTTGCTGTCGGTCGGAGACGGCCTGGTCTCCCAGATCCCCGCCCTCCTCATCTCGATCTCGACCGGTCTCCTCGTCACGAGAGTCGGCGACGGGGACGCCATGGGGAGCCAGATCGGCGCACAGCTCGCCACCCCGAAGGCGCTGCGGATGGCCGCCGGGGCGGTGTCGGTCCTGGCCCTCCTGCCCGGCCTGCCGAAGCTGCCCTTCTTCTTCGTCGCCGCCGTGCTCGTCACCCTGTCGATGCGGGAGCCGCGCCAGAGCGAGGACACGGTGGAAGAGGCCGAAGAGGTGCCGACGATCGCCGTCGATCCGGATCACCCGGAGGCCCTCGTCGAGGAGATGCGGATCGAGCCCCTCGAGCTCCATCTCGCCTACGACATCCTCGACCTGATCGACAGCTCGACGGACGGCGACCTCCTCGACCGCGTGAAGGCGCTGCGGCGGCAGGTCGCCATGGAACTGGGCATCGTCATGCCGTTCGTACGAACCCGCGACGACGTCACCCTCCCCCCGAGCACCTACACGGTCATGCTGCGTGGCACCGAAGCCGGCCGCGGCGTCGCCCCGCGCGACCAGATCCTCGCCCTGCCGATGGGCGACGGCGAGGCGCTGCGTGCGCTCGGAGGATCCGAGGTCGTGGAGCCCGTGTTCGGCATCAAGGCCTGGTGGATTCCCGAATCCGCCCGAGCCGCTGCGGCCGGGGTGGGTGCCACCGCCGTGGATCGGTCCTCGGCCATCGTCACCCACCTCGCAGAGGTCGTTCGCTCCAACGCCGGCTCGCTCCTCTCCCGTCAGGACGTGCAGACCCTGGTCGACGGGCTGCGCTACGACGAGCCGATCCTCGCCAACGAGGTGGGCAGCGACGTGTTGCCTCTCGGCCTGCTCCACGAGGTGCTGCGGCGACTCCTCGACGAACGAGTCTCGATCCGGGATCTCGGCCCGATCCTCGAGGCCGTCTCGTCCCGGGCCACCGAGACCCGCTCGATCGAGGCCCTCGTGGCGGCGGCGCGGATCGCCGTCGGCCGGTCGATCGTGTCGACGATCTCGACCGACGGTCGGCTCGGGGTCATCACACTCGACCCATCGCTCGAAGCCTCGATGCACGAGGGTCTGCGCGATCTCGAGGGGACGAAGTTCATCGTGCTCGATCCGACGACGCTCGACCGGCTTCGCAGCGAGCTCGACGAGGCCCTCTCCGCCGCCGCACGCCACCAACTCCCCACGGCCCTCGTGGTCGGTCAGCAGATACGGGCACCGTTGCACAGGACGATCTCGGGGATGGGTCTCGGGGTCGCCATTCTCGCCTTCCCGGAGCTGCCGCCCGACATCCAGATAGAACCGATAGCAATGATTGGAGCCGCATATGCGAACGCGTGAAGCCACGGCAGAGATGACCAACGGAGAGCGTCATGGGACCGTGGTCGTCGAAGCCGACACGGCCGAATCGGCCATGGAGCGGCTCGTCGACGAGCTCGGCGACGACGTCCGCATCCTCGAGGCGCGCAAGATCAGGCGCGGCGGCGTGGGTGGCTTCTTCTCCCGTGAGCTCGTACAGCTCACAGCCGAGGTGACACAGCCCGCCGCAGCGGCAGCCGAGCCGTCATTTGGCGAGGTGCTCGCAGCACGGAGCGGGGCGGTGGCGACAGCACCGCCGTCGATCGAGATCACCGATCTGCGCGGCTCCGACACCGCGGTGGCGGTCGACGACATCGCGGCCAAGACGCTCGCTGCGAGCCAGATCACGTTCGCTCCCCAGCCCGACCCGGTGATGGACCCACCGATCTCCATCGACTTGCGGGTGCGGCCCGCAATGGACGAGGCAGACATCGAGATCTTCGAGCCGGACCCCGAGCCGCAGAGCACGGCCGAGCTCGTCTTCGAGCGAGCCAGTGCGACGCGGTCCGAGGTCGTCGGCTCTCCCGGGACGGTCGGCGGACTCCCCCGGGCGCCACACGACGACGGCCGCGGCTCGATCGACTGGGGCACGACGTCGCTGGTGCGGCTCGGTCTCCCCACCCCTCTGATCAATGCGCTGAGCGGCGTCGATCGCACCGACGACCTGGCATGCCTCCAGACGCTGGCGCATGCGATCGCACCGCTGTGCGGTCCGCTGGCCACCGACGACACCGTCGTCATCGGGCCCGCCACCTGGGGGGTGGCGATGCTCATGGACATCGAGGTCGTGGCAGCCGGGGATCCAGCCGGAGACCGGTCGTGCATCGCCGTGGACAGCAACGGTTCGGCAGCAGATCGGGCGTGGCTCGACACGTCGTTCGAGGATCGCGACACCCACCTCGTCATCGGCGCCGACGACGCCTGGCGCGAGCTGCTCTTCCGCTCACCACGGTTCGTGAGCTGGACGCACCGGGACTCCGTCATCGACGCGCTCTATGTGGCAGCGACGCTCGACGCCACCCTGGCCTACGGGGTCACCTCGGAAGGAGGCGAGCTCCTCCCGGCCCGCCCGCTCGAGGTGGCCATCGCCGTGCGTGACCTGATGGGACGGGTGTGGTGAAGAACCCCCTGACCAAGCTCACCGGTCTCTTCGGTCTCGCCGTGACCGGTGCACTCGCCTACCTCGTCGTCACCAACTCGTTGTCACTCGAGGACGCGGCGATGCGTGCCGGCATCACCTTGCTCGCCGTGATGCTCACGAGACGGCTCGCTCGCGCCGGCATGGCGCTGCTGGCGGACTCTCTGGAGCGACAGCCCCACCCATCTCAGCGGCATGGGCGCCGCCGCACGGACGTTCAGGGCGAGATCTGATCGATGGCGGCTTCGAGATGCTCGTTCTCGACCCAGTCTGCGAGACGCTTGCTCTCGGCCCAGTCTGCGAGTTGGGGCGTCGCCCCCACGCGCTCCAGATAGGCGCGGTCGACGTCGAGCTCGGGTGCCGGTTGCGAAGCGACGCCACAATGCACGGCCGAGAGCGGCGTCACGGTGTTGCCACCTGCCGCCGAGGGATCGGCGTGGAAGACAACGGCCTCGACCACAGGCTCGTCGATGCCCCAGAAGCGCAGCATGAGACCGCCGAGTGCCGGATACGAGAGACCGAAGCGTTCCTCTTCGAGCGCGATGAGCTCGTGGAGCGTCGCCGGGGTCTCATCGTCATCGAATGGCCAGCTGTTGGCGAGCAGCACGAGACGACCGACGTTGTGGAGCATCCCACCGAGGTTCGCCATTGCGATGTCCTCCCGGGACAGCGAACACTTCTTGGCGAACTCACGAGCGACGCTGGAAACCGCCAGTGCTCGACGCCACTCGGCCTCGATCAGTGAAGCAACGGGTCCCGAACTTGGGAACTGATCCTGGACGGTGACGCCGAGCACCAGCGAAGACACCATGGGCGCACCGAGCAGGCTGATCGCCTGGGTGAGATCGTGCACGTGGTTGCGCAGCCCGTAGTACGGCGAGTTGACGATCTTGAGGATGCGGACCGACAGCCCGGGATCCGTCGCCACGATCTCCGAGATGTCGTCGATCGAGAAGTCGGCGGAGTCCATCGTCGCCCGGACCTGCTGGTAGACGCGGGGAAGGGTCGGGATCTGCTTGAACGACCCGGCGATCTCGAGCAGCTCCTCCGAACCGAGCTTGCCGCACAGGGCGACGGTGCGCGACAGCGACTCCGCGACCTCTGCCGGATCGGGGGTGATGGTGAAGATCTGGTGGGCATCCGACGCGGCGACATCCAATTCGTGCGGATCGTTCACGTGGACCGCCGCCAGACGGATCACTCCTGGATAGCGATGACGCATCCACTCCAGGAAGCCCGAACCACTCCTGGGGCCCTCTCCGAACGAGAGCACCGCATCGACGGGGTTGCCCTCCATCACGGCCACGGCGGCCGCGATGTCACCGGCGAAGTGCAGCGTCCAGTCGTCACCGAGATGGCGCTCGATGGCTGCGAGATCGCCGGCGTGCTCTCCATCTGGTGCGACGACCAGCAATTGGCGGTGGCCGGGTGCCCCGGTCAGCTCGTGGGCGACGGACACCACAGGCTCGTCACGGTCCTTGAAGAACATCGTTCTTTCCCTTCTCGTCGTCGAAACGGCGCCCTGCCGGTGTCGCCTCTCGTGGTCGTCTGATCATCTGTCGTGGTTCCCGTACACCCTGACCGCAGCCTCCACGATCGTCGGATCGAATCGGGTGTCGGCCAGTTCCTGCAACTTCTGGATGGCTTCGGGTGAGGGTCGATCCGGGGCCACGCCACGGACCGAGAAGCGGTCGAGCGCGTCGGCGACCGCAACGATCCGTGCCAGGACCGGAATCGCATCGGCGGCGAGGCCCTCCGGGAATCCGGACCCGTCGTGATGCTCGTGGTGTGCGGCCACCGTCTCGGCGACGGCGGCGCCGGCCACACAGCGCAACATCTCGGCTCCCCGGGCGGCGTGGCCCTTGTACGCCTCGAGGTCCGCGCCGGAGAGCGTGTCCTCCATGCCGGCGATGGCCTCGTCCGAGAGATCGAGCTTCCCGATGTCGTGATATCTGGCTGCGAGCCTGATGGTGGCGAGGTCCTTGCCCTCGACCCCCAGCCACTCCGCAATGGCGACCGCATAGCGGGCCACCCGTTCTCCATGGCGACCCGGATACGGATCGCGCTCTTCGACCTCGGCGATGGCGGCGTTGATGACACCGAGCTCCGTGGTCGTGGCCAGTGACGCCGCGAGTTTGTCCGAGCCCACGACACCGTGCTCGGGGAGCTCGGCGGCGAGCTCGACGCAGCGGGCGGTGAGCTCCACCAGCGTGTCGAGGTTCGACGTGGCCTCGGGGCCGGCGTGGCCCACGGCGATCGCGAGCGAACCCGATCGATCCGGCGAGAAGTCGGCACCCGCAGCCACCAGCTCCGTGGCGAGGGCCTCGAACTGAGCAACCGACATCTGGGGGACGACGATCGCATAGTCGGCGGGGCCGAGGCTGTAGATGTCGGCACCGGCTTTCGTCACGATCTGATCGAACTGATCCGAGATACGGCGCCTGAAGAACTCCTTGCCGTTGATCGTGAGGCTCCGGGTGACTTCGTGGAAGCCGACGATCCTGACGCGGCCCAGCCGCGGAACCGAGTCGAGTTCGGCGAGTCGCGCCGCCATCGACCCCGGTCCTCTGAGTCGGGTGATCGGATCAGTCTCTGCGGTGCCCACCCGGCGTCGGGCGTCCGGCCGCCGGTCGAGGCTGACTTCGAAGGTCTCGTAGAAGGCGGCGGGGTCGGGCCCATCACCGAGGAAGCCGACGATCGAGAGCTCGTTGCCCTCGGCGATCATGCCGGTGGCACCTGCGTTCAGCAGGCGGACCCCCGTCGCTTCTCCACCGGGATGCACGATCGCGAGGACGGGAACATCCGTCGCTGCGACCACCTCGGCGATGGTGCCCAGTGTCTCACCGACCGGGATGCGAGTCGAGACGACGATGACGGAGGCGCGGTCGACCTGGGCGCGGTCTTCGGTGAAGCCGACTCCGGTGTCCTCGAGCCTCGAGCGGGACGCGTCGGACAGCCAGTATCCGAGCACGGTGTGATCGGCGGCCGCATGTGCGGTCGCGTCCGCTGTGCCACCCGTTCCCTGGGGTGTGGCGCCGATACCGACGGGCGAAGCCACGTCGACGTCAACGGCCGTCATTGCTACCTCCTTGTAGCTGCAACGTCCCTCGTCTGCAGGCATCCATGCCTGTGATGCAATGACCGTCGGCCGAGATCTGCTCGGGATAAGCAGCAACCACATCGCGATCCGGGGCTTAAGTCGTGCGGCAGCCGGCCGACTGGAGAAGAGATGAGATTCCCCGTCAGGAGGTCACGTGGTCAGCCCGCCACAGGACTCGGTCGGTGACGGCTACGACCCGTTCGTCGCCCTCACCACGATGCTCCACCAAGAAGTCGCGATTCTCGACGACCTCATCTTCAGGCTCGTCAAGGCCGAGCTCCTCATCGAAGCTCGCGAGGCCCGATTCCTCGGGCTCGCCATCGACGAGATCGACGACCGCGCCGCAGAGCTCGGCGAGATCGAGCTCGCCAGGGCGTTGGCGGCCCGGGACGCCGCCGAGTCGGTGGGCCTCGACCCCGATGCCTCACTCGGCGACCTCGTCGCCCACGCCGAGCCTGCGCTGCGAGGCGTGCTCGGCGACCTCCACGGTCGACTGCGCAGCCTGAGCGAGGAAGTCGAGTCGATCACCGACAACGGCGCCATGACCTTGCGGGCTCGCATCGACGAGGCCAGGGCCACGGTGACGGCGACGGAGCGACTCGACATCGACGGCGATTACGCAGCCGTCATCTCCCGCAGCCTGAGTCGCAACCCGGGACGCTGATCAGCTCGTTTGGTCGGCCGCATCGCCGCCCGGTTTCGCCTTGAAGAGCGCATTGCGTGCTGCGCCGGCGTTGGCCACGGCATCCACGTTGGCCTGCCGCACCTGCTCATAGATCTCTTCGCGGTGGACCTGCACGTCACGGGGGGCGTTGATGCCGATCCTGACCTGGCCACCCTTGATCTCGACCACGGTCACGATGATGTCGTTGCCGATGACGATGGACTCGCCCGGTCTACGGGTCAGGACGAGCATGGCTCACCCACCCAACGTGATGGGAGCCCTCACCGAGTAGTCCGAGTCGGAGAGCACCAGCTGCCTGCCCCGCCGGGTCGCCTTGTTGACCACGAAGGGCCCGAGCAGGTTCAGCGTGACGTCTTCTCCCGAGATCGACACCGGGACGAACAGGACCGCATCCTCGGCGGAGGTCAAGGCCAGGTCCGCTTGTTCGGCGTCCGAGAGCGTCGGGGCGTACTCCGGGAAGAACAGCCAGGGCACGCAGACGATCATCGACACATCGGGATCGTCGACGGAGCGGAGCTCCTGGAAGGCGCCCTCTTCGTGGAGTTCTACGATCACGAACCTGTGCAGGTCCGGAAACCCGGGTATGCCATCGGCGAACTCGATGATCTTGTCGTCGATCTCCGAGGCCTCTGCGGCCGGCGCTTCTGGTGGCGAGGTCATCATGCCCGTCTCGTACTACGGAGCTTCACGATACCGGTGACCGACCCGAACACGGCGGACCTCAGCGGAGGAAGTCGACCAGCGACGATTGGCTCGCCCTGGTGAATGCCGTCATGGCCGCCTGATAGGCCGTCTCGTTGAGGCTCAACTCCAGCAGCGCCTCGGAGAGATCCACGTCTTCGATGGTGCTGATCTCGCCACGTACGAGCTCGATGTCGGCGAGCACCTCGAGGGAGGCATCCTCGATCCGGCGGCCGGCCGACCCGAGCGTCGCCAGCGACTCGAGCAGCGTGTCCGTCGCCAGCGCGACGTCGGAGATGGAGGTGTCGATCCCGACTGCGTCGTCGGTGAGGAGCGCCGTCTCGAGATCGTCGAGGAGGGTGAAGACGTCGTTCCCGGCGGCGAACCCGAAGGCATCGGCGGCGATCACGTTCACCTGCACCTCGAGGTCGTCCGAGATCCGTCGCATCACCGCACCGGCGTCGCCGGTGTAGGTCCACACCCCGCCGACCTTCGTCACGGCGTCGCCGGTGGCGAACCCGGCGAAGATCCCCCTCCCCTGCTGGCGGGTGTTGGCGATGGACAGCAGCCCGTCGCGAATCGCAGCCACCTCGGACGCGATGGCGACACGATCCGCGGCGTTGGTCGAGTTCGCCCCACGGATCGCCAGCTCGCGTACGCGATGCATCTGGTCTACGGCCGACTGCAGTTCCAGGTCGGCGAGATCGACCCAACGCTGGCCGTCCTCGATGTTGCGTCGTTCCTGTTCGTGGGCCCGGAGGCGAGCTCGGAGCTCGAGTGCCCGGCTCATGCCGGCGGGATCCTGCGACGCTCGCGTTATGCGCTTCCCCGAGGCGACCTGTGACTCGGCGCGCGTCATCGCGGCGAGGCTGCCGGTGATACGAGCCATGGCGGCTCGATGCTGTCCCAGATGCGTGACCCTCATGATGCCATCACCTTCCGACGATTCCGGTTCCGTTGATGAGCGTGTCGAGCGCCTGATCGACCGCCGTCATGACGCGTGCCGCCGCTTCGAATGCCCGTTGCGAGGAGAGGAGGTTCACCATCTCCTCATCGATCGACACGCCGTGGACGTCGGTCCTCGCCAGCTCTGCAGAAGCCGCCAGATCGCCGTAGGCGCGGCCCGTGGATGCGGTCGCCGAGAGCGACGAGCCGATCTGACCGACGATGTCCCGCATGACCTCCTCGAGGGTGGCCGACCCGATGGCAGGGGTGAATCGATACCCGGCGAGTGCTCCGGCATTCGATCCGTCGTGGAGCGGGACCGGTGGCCCTCCGGACGATGCGGCCGCGATGTCAGCCGGATCTGTGACCGCCACCGTGATGGTCGCGGCCTCCTGCCCCGCCACCACGGAGAACAGCGGTCCTCCGGGCGCTCCGGAGGTGGTGAAGCCGGCGGCATGCTGTGTGTTGAGCGTGGTCACCAGCCCTGCCACGAAGTCGTTCATCGCCTGCATCTGGGCCGGCAGTTCGTCCACCAGGAAGTTCATCAGTCCGCCGAGGGCACCACCCGGGACCACCGAGGCCCCGGAAGAGTGGGTCAACGTCATCGTCCCTGGATCGAACGACAGCTGGCTCACCTCGGCGTCGTGCACCAGCGCCAGGCCGTTCAGGCTGACGCGAGCTGCACCGTTGTCGGTGATCGTGACTCTGACCCCGGCCATCTTCGCCAGTTCGTCGAGGGCGAGATCGCGGCGATCGAGGAGATCGTTGGGCGGGAACCGGCCGGACCCGCTCTGCAAAACCTGTCTGTTGGCGTCGGCGACCTGGGCGAGGAGCTCGTTCGTCGCACTCACGGCGTTCCCGAGGTCCGCGACGGTCTGGCTGCCGATCGCATCCCACGCTTCGACCATCGCCCTGATCCTCGACCCCAGCGCCTCCAACGACCCGACGACGTTCTGCCGCGCCGCGGTGTCCGCCGGATCCAGTCCGAGGTCCTCGAAGGAGGCGAACATCTCGCCGAGGGCAGCGGTCACACCGTTGTCCGGCTCGGCGAGGGTGAGTTCGACCTGGCCGAGCAGACCAGTGAGCACCGCGAACCGCTCCTGCTCGCCGAGTGAGGTCCGCACCCTGGTGTCGAGCAACTCGTGCCGGCTCCGGGTGATGTCGGTGATCGCGACGCCGTTGCCGACGGGACCGAAGGGCCGCATCGCTGCGAGCCGGGACGCGAGCTCGACCCGCTGGCGCGTGTATCCCTCGGTGCCGGCATTGGCGATGTTGTGCGACGTGGTGTCGATCGCCGCCTGGGCCGCCTGGATGCCGGAGAGGGCCGTGTAGAGCGCCATGAAATCGGGCATCACAGCCTCCTGTCGATGTGAACGGAGGTCGAGGCTGGTTTGGCGGCTTCGTCCGGTGCGTAGGTCAGCGATTCACCGACACCGAAAGCGGCTCGCAGGTCGCCGAGACCCACGGTGGCGAGCCTGCGGTTGGCCTGGGCCACCGCATCGATCTCGTCCACGAGCCGACCGAAGGCGAGACGACAATCGTGGAGTTCCTGCGAGAACGGTGGATCGGCTCGCCCGGCGAGCTCTTCGAGGGTGAGGTGCTCGACCGACTCCCCCCAGGCCCTCGCCAGCCGATGGACCGCACGAGTCCGATCGGCCTCGGCGCGCCGGACCCGCGCCAGCACCTGCTCGACCTCGTCGACTGCCGGCCCGACGAACCGTCGATCGGCAGACGAGAGCACGAGGTTGGCGGACACGAGCTTGAAGAGGAGGAACTCGAGGAGTCGACGCTCGTACCAGAGCGTCTGGACGAGCTCCGCCATTGGCGATGGGGCGGTCCGGTCTGACATCGCAGAACCAGTCGGCCGGGCCATTGCGTGATTAAGCGAATCGACGGCCGTCGGGCTAGTCAGATTTCGCGCTCCAAGTGGGCGATCCGACCACGCTCCGTCGACAGAAGTGACCATTCGTCGAACCACCCCTTGAGCGCGGTTGCCGATGGCCGACGATCACCGCGAGCAACGAACACTCGTGAGACCGGCACAGTGTGCGGAGACCGGCCGCCAGCTCGCACATAGCGCCACCCCACGGAGGGGGTGACTCGTTCATCTACGGACGGAACGACTCTCCGAGAGGTGGAGTGACAGCATGATGCGTTCGATGTTCGCCGGGGTCTCCGGACTCCGGTCCCATCAGACGATGATGGACGTCGTTGGCAACAACATCGCCAACATCAACACGGCAGGATTCAAGAGCGCGCAGGTGACCTTCGAGGAAGCCTTCGCCCAGACACTGCAGGGCCCGTCCGGGGCCGGCACCTCCCGAGGCGGCAGCAACCCGCTGCAGATCGGTCTCGGTGTCAAGGTCGCCTCGATCGACGGCGTCTTCACCCAGGGTGGCACCCAGGTCACGGGTCGACCCACCGACCTCGCCATCAGCGGTGAGGGCTTCTTCGTTCTCGAGCAGGACGGCATCCGCGAGTACACGCGGGCCGGCACCTTCCGGTGGGACGAATCCGGCAACCTGGTCGCCCCCGGCGGCTTCCTGGTGCAGGGCTGGACGGCCGACGATGCAGGAAACATCGCCACCGAGACTGCGGTGTCGGGCATCCAGCTGCCCATCTCGCAGGTCATCGATCCGGTGGAGACCGGCCTGATCGACCTGGGCGGCAACCTGAGCGCGGACATGGCGGTCGGCAGAACACGTCGATCGTGACGTACGACTCGCTCGGCGAGGCCCATGAGCTCCTGCTCACGTTCACGAAGACAGGAGTGAACACCTGGGACGTGGTTGGAGAGATCGAGGGCAACGCAGTGGCGCTGTCCAACTCGACCGTGTCGTTCGACACGACGGGCCAGCTGACGAGCCCGAGCGTGATCACCGCGAGCGGATACACACCGCCCGGTGCCGACCCGATCAGCATCGACATCAACCTCGCCAGCGAGGCGCCACTGGTGCAGTTCGGTGGTGCCACCACCGCCGAGGCCTATCAGCAGGACGGCAATGCGATCGGCTACCTGACGAACTTCTTCATCGGTGGCAACGGCACGGTGTCGGGTCAGTTCTCCAACGGCGAGACGAAGGTGCTGGCGATGATCGCCACTGCGACCTTCACGAACCCGTCCGGTCTCATCCGTGTCGGGCAGACGCACTTCGAGGCCTCGGTCAACTCCGGCGAGCCGCTCATCGGTGAGCCGGGACGGGGTACCCGCGGCGCCATCACGGCATCCGCGCTCGAGATGAGCAACGTGGACCTCGCTCAGGAGTTCACGAACCTCATCATCGCCCAGCGCGGCTTCCAGGCGAACAGCCGTGTCATCACGACATCCGACGAGGTGCTCGCCGACCTCGTCAACATCAAGCGGTAGGCGGCACGACCGGCCGGCCGGGGCGTGACCGGAGCCCCGGCCGGCGGGTCCACCGCTGGTTAAGCGTCCGCCGGCCCTGCCGACGGAAGCAACGACGTCCGAGGAGGCGCCAATGATCATCGTGCACAGACTTCGGGGTGAGCCGATGTTCCTCAACGCCGACCTGATCGAGTCCATCGAGGAGACCCCCGACACGGTCGTCACCCTCGTGGATGGCAGGCGCATGGTGGTCTCGGACTCGGGTGCAGACATCGCAGCCCGAGTGCTCGAGTTCCGCGCCTCCATCCTGGCCAGTGCGGCCACCCTCCGCGAACATCCGTTGGACCTCCCATAGGTGCGACCGCGATCGCTTCACCGGGAGGCCGGCAAGCCGACGGGATGACTGTGAGTTCCTCCAGCGAGCGGCCGACATCGCGGCATCGAGTGCCGGCGGCCAGCATCGATGAGTCCACCGAGCGGCTCCAGCGGCTCGTGCTGCGAGCGCGACACATCGCCTACTCGCTCACGACCGTCGGGGCGCTCGCCGCAACCGTGTTGACCGCCGACCCACACTGGGCAGCAGTCGCCCCCGTGGCGGCCGCAGCAGCGGCAGCGGGCCGACTCGGCGACACACCGACGCAGCGGGTCAGGGCTGCGTTGGCGGCCGATGCCCTGGTCTCACCGACGCTGTGGTGGCTGCTCGGGCCGGTCGCGGGCGTCGACTTCATCCTCTTCTACGTGATCGCGGTCGGCGCCACCCTGTTGCCCAGACGGCAGGCGACCCTGCTCTCGATCGTGGCCGTGATCGGAGAGATCAGTCAGATCCCGCTCCACGTCGTGAGCACCCGTACCGACCTCCCGCTCTTTCATCCGTCGTCGGACATCGCCTCGGGCGAGTTCTTCGCCGGCGTGGTCGTCCGTACCGTGTTCCTGGCCGCCACTGCGGCTCTGTTCGTGACGCTGGCAACGGTCTTCCGACGGCTCCAGCGGGCTCGAGACGACATGATCGCTTCGGTGGCACACGAGCTCCGCACGCCGCTCACGACCGTCATCGGCTATGCGGAGCTCCTCGCCGCCGGTGAGGTGAGAATCGACGACTCCGAGAGCCGTGACCTCGCACAGCTCATCGCCGACGACGCCATCGCCGTCGGTGCGGTGGTGGACGATCTGATCGTCGCCGCTCGCACCCAGCTCGGCGGGCTGGTGCTGTCGCGTGAGCCGGTGCCGCTCCTCGAGATCGTCACCGAAGTCACAGAGTCGATGGCAGACCGCATCGCCATCGAGAGCGGTGCCGATGGCGACGCCGTCGCGCTGGCCGATCGAGGGAGGGTCCGCCAGATCATCCGCAATCTCGTCGTCAACGCGGCCCAGCACGGAGGTACTCGGTGCTGGGTCGAGCTGTCATCGGCACCGCTCCCGACCCTCCGGGTCTGCGACGACGGCCCGGGGGTTCCTCCCGATCGACGCGACGCCCTGTTCGAACACGGACGAGCACCACGATCAGGGGGAACGGTGACCGAGCGTCTCGGCGTCGGTCTCGTCGCGGCGCACGACCTCGCCCGGCTGATGGGTGGTGAGCTCTCCTATGACCGCCGCGGATCCACGAGCGTGTTCACCCTCACACTCCCCGCGGTCTGAGGTCTCACTCAGACCCCGCGAAACTCCCAGTGCCAGGCCTCGTTGGAGATGGGATGCCACCCGAATCGCGCCGCATTGGCGTCGAGCCAGCGCCACTCGGCGTCACCCCGGTCGATGATCGAGCCGTTCGTGATGTCCACGGCGAGGCCGTTGCCGTGTTCGCTCGTACCGGCGGGCAGGACGTTGGCCTTCTTGATGCCGGCCAGGTGCTGCCGGTGCGCCCGGTCCTGGCTCTCCCACGTGCGATAGGTGTCGATCGCAGTCAGCTCCACACCGTCGGCCGCCGCAGCCTCCCTCATCATCTCCCATGCTGCGGCAGCCGGCGGCAAGAGTGACCCTCGACCGTGCCACGTGCCCGAGATCGGGACGAGATCGGCCGAGGACAGCCTGCCGTTGCGTTGCTCGATCTGGTGCTCGAAGAGGTACATCTGGAGCTGGCGGGCGGTCATGACGCCGTCGACTGGGTCGAGGGGCGTGGCGACCGTCGCAGGGCCGACCCCGACCATCCCACCGAGCGTCACGGACCGCACGTACGGGGCCGAGGGGGCGAAGTCGAGTGCGATCGGCGGACCGCCGCCTTCCTCGGCTGCGGGGAGCCCCTCACCCGACACGGTCGCCTGCTGTTGTTGTGCACGCGCCAGATGGGCCGAGAACGCACCGAGCGGTGCGGTCCGGCTCGTCGCCATCGCTCGGATCTCCTCGATCCTGGCCGAGACGCGACCGATCGCTTCCATGACGATCCTGTCGGCGGCTCCCGGCCGATCTTGCGAGTTCCTTGCCACCAGGGGGTCGTTCGGCGGTAGTGTCGCGAGCGTCCGAACCGCGTCCGAGGAGCGACGATGCCCGACTTCTTCACAGGGATCGAACCGATCCGGTACGAGGGCCCCGAGTCGACGAATGACCTGGCCTACCGCGTCTACGACCCGGATCGACTCGTGATGGGCATCCGCATGGAGGACCACCTCCGCATCGCCGTCTGCTATTGGCATTCGTTTGCGTGGCCGGGCAGCGACGTGTTCGGCTCGGGTACGTTCGATCGACCGTGGCTCGAGGCAACCGGTGATCCGATGGCGGCGGCGCGCATGAAGATGGACGCCGCATTCGAGTTCTTCGCAAAACTGGGCACGCCCTTCTTCTGTTTCCACGACGTCGACATCGCACCCGTCGGGGCCACGTTCGCCGAGACGCGATCCAACCTCCATGCCATGGTCGACTACGCCGCAGAGCACATGGAGCGGACCGGGGTCGAACTGCTGTGGGGCACCACCAATGCCTTCGGACACCCTCGATTCGCCGCCGGCGCCGCCACCAACCCCGACCCCGAGGTGTTCGCCTACGCCGCCGCCCAGGTGAAGCACGCCCTCGAG
>JABAOD010034811.1_pt1 | contig 14558 bp, 15 predicted proteins | sample 7062151 | NCBI WGS metagenome assembly JABAOD01 (sample SAMN14538626, study PRJNA623070) | marine sediment metagenome | biome: marine biome [ENVO:00000428]; feature: marine pelagic biome [ENVO:01000023]; material: deep marine sediment [ENVO:00002113] | place: India: Gulf of Khambhat ... | reverse complement strand
TCTACCAGTCAGCAGTGCAATTTCAAGGATACGGCAGAATCAAGGGGAAAATGGCGGGTGCAAATTTAGCCGACACGCTGCGCCATCACGCTGGCGGATCGAGCGTGTCAAGGCGTCAGCCAGCGTGGATTGTCGGCCAGCGCCTCGACACAATACACGTACGCCGTCCATGCCGTGAGCTGACCGAGCAGCGTGATGATCAGTGTCAGGATGAATGGCGTGCCCGCTGGCATCAGCCACAGTACTAGCAACGGCCCGAAGATGAGTAAAGCGAGGAAACCAGATCGGGGTAGCTGGCGCCAGATGATCTGCAATGCCCACCCGAGCGTTGGAATAACGCGAAAGTCATTGCGTACGAATATGACCGGCAGCCAGTAGACCAACGCAAACGGCGTGATCAACGCAACCCCCTTGATCACGGATACCAGGATGCCCTGCGCCTCGCCCTGACTGTTGACGCCTGCCAACTGCACAGCGATACCGAGGAAAAACAGCAATATAGAGGAGGCGACCATACCTAGCAAGAAGACCTTGACCGCGAACCACAGGAACGCGTTAAACACCTCTTTGCCACGTCGCACACCCTCCTGCACCGATACCGTGGCAGCGCCAAGGGCAAAGGAACGCGAAGCGCCGCTCATCAAGAACAGGTAAGCGAGAAACAACAGCGCCAACAGCAGCGTAAACGCACGCACCTGTCCCTGCGGCGGCTCTTCCGACAGCAACGTCCCGATGAGCCAGTAAATCAACAGGCCCGCGGGCAATTGCACCGCGATCGCCAACCACACACCCGCACTCATGACGGCGCGCACGGCCGCCCGTATACGCNNTTCGTTATTTTTTTTGTCCTGCGCCATGGGCACGGCGATCTCAGCTGCGTTTGCGCGGCACGATCAAGCCCGCATCCGGGGACGCGACCGTAGTGGTGACAGTGCGGGCCGAGCCTTTCGCGTTGCCACGGATGGGCTTGACCTTCCATGCCGCCTTCCCTGCCGCCAGGATTAGACACGACGGGGCGCCAAATGTGCGTCTGTGACCGGCGGCGCCCGGATTCAGCACCCAGGGCTTTTCAGCGCAGTCCAACACGAGCCGGTGGCTGTGTCCATAGACGATGGCGCTTGCATCGGCGTAGCGACGGCGCAAACGCCGATGGCGTTGCGGTCCCGTGCCCGCATCGTGGCCGTGGACCACCACCAAGTCCCCGCCCGGCAGTGCCAAACGAAGCTCCTGTGGCAACCGGGTGAGTACACTCACTTCACCGGCTGGCCATTTCGCTGCGATATCATTATTACCGCGCACAGCCACCACTTCATCCACGCAAGCGCGAAGCGCCCGCAACACCTGCGCGCTACCGACATCGCCCGCGTGAACCACAAGATCGCAACCGGCGACGCTGTCCAGGATCTCGGGGGCGACAAACCCATGCGTGTCGGAAACGATGGCAACCCGCATGTGCCCGCCCCCGTTTCTAACTTTCCGAGGCATGTCCACCCCACCTGTCGAGCCACATGGCGGTGGCACCGGCGACCGATGCCGGCATGACCGCAAGATTTACTCCCGGCACGAGAGTCACTGCCATCACACCCGCCCCAAAACTCAGCGTGAGCGCCCGCCGCGCTCGCGCCGCGTGCCGGACCTGCGCAAAAGACATCCCGTGGTTCTCCATCGGGTACGCGAGATACTCGAGCGCCAACATCCAGCAGCCGACAGCAACCCAGACGAACGGTGCAATCAGGTTAAGCAGCGGTATCAGTGTCACTATCAGCGCGATGCTGAGCACCGCAACGAAATAGACGAGTTTTTTCAGCTCATTTGCGAACGATGCCCACGCTGTGCTTGCGACCGCTGACTGATTTTGATCAGAGAGCCCCTCTGCACCGCCGAGCACCTGTTCCACGCGCCGCGCCAAGCGCTCGTTGAACGGCGCGGCAATCAGATTCGCCACCACGGAAAAGCTAAAGAACAGCACGATACCCGCCGCCAGCGCAAAAAGCAGCCATAAGAACTTGCGTGCCATCGAAACCCACCAGGTGTCCTCGGCGGGAAGCAGCCATTCAGTCAGTGCCGCGTAATGCGCCACAGCCAGCCAGATGAGCGCGACAAACACGACGATATTGATGCACAACGGGATAACAAAGAAGCGTCGCAGACCTCGGCGCCCGATCAGACGGAATCCCTGAAGCAGATAGCGTGGTCCCAGGAACAGATCGGCAAGCAACGCGTTTGCACCCGCCGACGGTGCCTAGGAGACACCCTGGATCGCCTTACTGCAGAGCTCGATGATCACACCCACCCAAGGCATGACCAGCAGCAGCGCGAGCCCATTGACACCGATCAAGACGCGCATGTCCGTACTGGCAACGATGGGTGCTAGATCGTCGGCATCCTCGAAATACATGAGCCTGACGACACGCAGATAGTAGTAGGCACCGATGACCGCCAGGACCACGGCCGCTACCGCCAACCAGATCAAGCCTACTTCGATGACTGACTGGATCACCAGCAGCTTGGCATAGAAACCGACAGTCGGCGGCACACCGGCCATGGAAAACATCAGCAGCAGCATTAGGAACGCATACCATGGACTTCTTTGATTCAACCCTCTGAAGTCGTTGAGCTCTTCGGCCTCGAACCCGGCGCGCGATAACATAATAATCATGCCGAATGCCCCTGCACTCATGACGGCGTAAACCATGACGTAGAATAGCGCGGAGCTGTAGCCATTCGGCGTCGCGTTGATGATACCAAGCAGAAAGAAGCCCATGTGCGAGATGGACGAGTACGCCAACATGCGTTTGATGTTGACTTGCGCTATCGCCACGATGTTGCCGAGGGCCATGGACAGCACGGACAGGATTATCAGCATGTCCCGCCACGACACGGCGAGATCCTCGAGCCCACCCACGAGCAAGCGCATCACCAGTGCAAAGCCGGCGATCTTCGGCGCCGTACCGATGTAAAGCGTGACCGATGTCGGTGCGCCGTGGTAAACATCCGGCAACCACATATGAAATGGCACTGCACCGATCTTGAAGGCGATCGCGACAATCACGAATACGAGACTGAAGATCAATACCACATTCTCGCTGCCGGCGCGGGCGANNGCTATCTCCAGGCTGCCAGTCATCCCGTACAGCATCGACAGGCCGTACAACAGCATCCCCGACGAAACCGCACCGAGCACGAAATACTTCATGGCCGCCTCAGTGGCCTGCGACGAATCCCGCTGAAAGGCCACCATCGCATACAAGCTCAACGCCAGCAGTTCCAATCCGAGATACAGTGTCAACAGGTGACTCGCCGAGGCCAGGATCATCATGCCCATCAGTGCAGACAGGCCTAGGACAAAATACTCACCGCGATACATTCCCCGCTCGCGGATATATTCGCGCGAATATGTGAAAACGAAGAAGATGATCAAATAGAACGCCAGCTTCAGCAGATCCGAAAGCTGATCGTGCACAAACATGTTGCTAAACGTCAGCTCTGGCGCCACTGACATGCGGACCATCGTCAGTAGCCCCGCCCCGATCAACGTGGCCTGGCACAGCCAGTACGCGAGCATGCGGTGGGGCTTCGCATAGAGATCGACAACCAGGATGACACACGCCATGGCAAGCACCCAGATCTCGGGTAGCGCGGGCAGCATGTTTGGCACTGGATAAGGCATAACGTTAACTACTCAACGTAAAGACGCGAAGACGAAAAGTTAAACAAAATATTCGCATAGACGTCGATATGCATACTCTTAAAAAAATCTTTGCGTCTTTACGCCTCCGCATTTCGGTGGTGTCAAAGCTTTGAGACGGCCACCTGTTCGAGCACGCGCCCGACCGAGGCGTGCATCACATCGAGAAACGGCGCCGGCCATAGACCCATTGCCAGTACCGCAAATCCGAGCATGGCGAGAAAAAGAATCTCGCGCAGTGTCACGTCATTGAGCGCCGCAACTTTCTCGTTGGCAACCTCACCGAACAACACACGCTTGTACATCCATAGCGTGTAGGCCACGCTCCACACCATGGTGCTGGCCGCCAAGACGGCGTACCACACATTCACCTGGTATGCGCCCAGCACGACCAGCACCTCGCCCACAAACCCAGAGGTTCCCGGCAGCCCGGTGTTCGCCAACGCGAACAACATCATAAAGGAGGCGAAAACAGGCATGCGATTGGCCACGCCACCATAATCCTTGATTTCCCGAGAGTGCAGTCGATCGTAGAGCACACCCACGCACAAGAACAACGCCCCAGATATGAATCCGTGCGAGATCATCTGCACCAGTCCGCCCTCTATGCCCTGCGCACTGCCCTCGCCCTGCGCATTGAAGATAAAGAAACCGAGCGTCACGAATCCCATGTGAGCAATCGACGAATAGGCGATAAGCCGCTTCATATCGGTCTGCATCAACGTGACAAGGCCAATGTAAACGACCGCGATCAGCGACAGGGCAATCATGAACCACGCGAGCTCGCGACTCGCATCGGGCAAAATGGGCAGGCTGAACCGCAGAAACCCGTAGGCGCCCATTTTCAGCAATATTGCGGCTAGAATGACCGAGCCCCCAGTCGGGGCTTCGGTGTGCGCGTCCGGCAACCACGTATGCACCGGCCACATCGGCACCTTGACCGCGNNGCAAAGGCCGCAAACAGGGCAAAAAAGATCAGCGTCTGCTCGGTCAGGTCGAGTCTGACGTCATGGAAGCGCAGAATCTCGAACGAGCCGTCGGCCTGATAGTACAGGTAGATGAGCGCCACCAGCATCAGTACCGAGCCGAGAAACGTGTATAAGAAGAACTTGATGGTGGCGTAAACGCGATCTGGGCCGCCCCACAGACCGATGATGACGAACATCGGTACGAGCATGGCCTCCCAGAACACGTAGAACAGAATCGCGTCCAACGCCGAAAAGACACCGATGATCAGTCCTTCCATGATCAAGAAGGCCGCCATGTACTGGCCAACCTTTTTCTGGATCACCTGCCAGCCGGCGATCACGACGATCACGGTGCTGAAGCTCGTCAACAGGATCAGGGGCAGCGAAATGCCATCGATGCCCAAGTGATAGCGGATGTTGAATGCCTCGATCCAAAGACGGTCCTCGACGAATTGCATCGCCGCCGTACGCGTATCAAAACCGGTGTACAACGGCACCGTGGCGATGAACGTGGCCATCGCGAATCCGAGACTCAAGCGGCGCGCAAGCGGCGCATTCTGGTCGCCCCCGGCCGCGGCCACCACCACGCCGCCGAAAATCGGCAACCAGATTGCTATGCTGAGCGCGTACTCTGACAACATGGCCTAACGGTGCAGAAAGAAGGTAATTAATAGAAACAAACCGAGAATCATCGCGAAGGCGTAATGGTACACATACCCGGTTTGCACATAGCGGACCACCGAGGCGAACCAGCCGACCACACGTGCGGTTCCATTGACCGCAAGCCCGTCGATCAGTCTGAGGTCACCGATCTTCCAAAACCAATCGCCGACCCGTCTCGCGCCTGCGGCGAAGACCACTTCATTGACTTCATCAAAGAAATACTTGCGCACGAGCAGAGTGTACAAGAAATGCACGCGCTGGCTGATGACGTCCGGCAGATAGGGATAACGCACATAAAACAACCATGCACCGATGATCCCGAGCACGCCGAGCACGAAAGGCAAGGACTCGAGCCCATGCGTAATGAAAGGGCCGAGTCCGTGATAATTGCGGCCCATCTCGGCAAGCACAGCGTGGGTGGGCACCACGACCAGCGACTCGCCGAAAAGATTGCCGAACAGCATCGGCTCTATCAGCACCGCCCCGGCCAGCACCGACGGAATCGCCAGCATCACCAGCGGAAAAGTCACGACAAACGGCGACTCGCGAACATGGTGCAACGCATGTTCATCCATCCGCGGCTTGCCATGAAATGTCATAAATATCATGCGGAAGGTGTAAAACGCCGTCACGAAAACGCCCATCATCACGGCGACATAGGCAAAATCGCTTCCGGGTATCTGTGAGTGATGCACCGCCTCGATGATCGAGTCCTTGGAGAAGAAACCCGCGAACGGCGGTATCCCACAAAGCGCCAGCGCCCCCACCAGCGTCGTCCAGTAGGTCACGGGCATGTACTTGCGCAGGCCGCCCATCTTGCGCATGTCCTGCTCGTGATGCAGCGCGATGATGACCGAACCGGCTCCGAGAAACAGCAGCGCCTTGAAGAAGGCATGCGTCGTGAGGTGGAAAATGCCGGCCGCATAGGCGGACACCGCATTGGCGACCATCATGTAACCGAGCTGCGAGATGGTCGAGTAGGCCACGACGCGTTTGATGTCATTCTGCACCACCGCCACCAAGCCGAGGAAAAATGCCGTCAGTGTGCCAATAAGCAGCACAATGCTCAGCGCGGTGGTTGAAAGCTCATACAGCGGCGACATGCGCGCGACCATGAATACGCCGGCGGTAACCATCGTCGCGGCATGGATCAGCGCCGAGATCGGTGTCGGACCCTCCATCGAATCCGGCAGCCAGACATGCAGCGGCACCTGCGCCGACTTGCCCATCGCACCGATAAACAAAAGTATGCAAACAACAGTCAACAAGTCCCACTCAACGCCCGGCAGCCACTCGACTTTCAAATGTGCGACCTGTGGCGCGATGGCGAACACCGCGGAGTAATCGAGTGTCTGGAAGTACATGTAAATCACGGCGATGCCCAGCAAGAACCCGAAATCGCCCACGCGGTTAACGATAAACGCCTTGAGATTCGCATAGATCGCGGACTCGCGCTTGAACCAGAAACCGATCAGCAGGTAGGACACGAGGCCCACAGCCTCCCAGCCGAAAAACAGCTGCAGGAAGTTATTGGACATCACCAGCACAAGCATGAAGAACGTGAACAATGCCGTATAGCTGAAGAATCGCTTGTAGCCAGGATCGTCATGCATGTAGCCGATGGTATAGATATGCACCATCAAAGATACGAAGGTCACCACGACCATCATCACCGCCGTCAGCGGATCGATGAGGAAACCGATCTCCAGTGGTATGCCGCCGCTGACACCCCACGTATAGACGCGTCCGTTGAAAGAGTGGCCGTCGAGAACGACGTCACGAAACACGAGCAGCGACAGGAAAAAAGACACCGCTACACCGAGGATTGCGGCAGTGTGGGCGCCGCGGCGTCCGACCTTCCAGCCAAACACCCCCGCCACGATCGCCCCGGCGAGGCACGCCAGCGGAACCGCCAGGTAGATGATCTTCATGTCCACACCCAGCATCGCCTAACCCTTGAGAATATCCAGATCTTCCACATCGATGGTCTGGCGGTTGCGAAACAGCACCACCAGGATGGCGAGACCGATGGCGGCCTCAGCGGCCGCGACGGTCAGGATAAAAAATACGAACACCTGACCGGCGATATCGCCGAGAAAGTGCGAAAAGGCCAGAAAGTTGATATTGACCGAAAGCAGCATCAACTCGATAGCCATCAGCAAGATCACGACGTTCTTGCGGTTCAGGAAAATCCCGACCACGCTGAGCGCAAACAAGATCGCACCCAGGATCAAATAGTGTGACAGTGGGATCATTTGTCGCAGCCCGTCCCTAGTTCACATTGCTGTTATCTTGTTGTCGATTCGCCTGGCCCAAGGACTTAGGACTAAGTCCTCAGCCCACAGTGTTAGGATCAAGTTTTTTTCTCCGTCGGCATTTTGACCAGCTGCAGCCGGTCGCTGCGTCGTACCCTGATCTGCTGACCTGGGACCTGATATCTCGAGTCCTTCCGCCGGCGCAGTGCGAGCGCGATTGCGGCGATGATCGCGACCAGCAAGATGACGGCGGCGATCTCAAACGGATACACATAGACGGTATACAGGACACGCCCCAACTCGCGCGTGTTGCTGTAATCGGCCGCCTGGCGCACCGGTGCGGGAAAACTGCTGAGCCCGAACCGCTGCGGTCCGAGAATGATTGCCATCTCCAGCACCAGCAGTACGGCGACAATGCCGCCGATAGGCAGATATTCGGCGAAGCCTTCGCGCAAGCGTACCAAGTTGACATCGAGCATCATGACGACAAATAGAAACAGCACCATAACCGCCCCGACGTACACCAACACCAACGTGATGGCCAGAAATTCGGCCTCCAGCAGCACCCATAAACAAGCCGCCGTGAAAAACGCGAGTACCAGGAATAAGGCCGCCTTCACCGGGTTGCGGATGGTAATCACCATGACGGCGGCCCCGACCAGCACGGCCGCAAGAAAATAGAAGATCAGCTGTTCAAAGCTCACCGGATTTGACCGTGCGTACAGTTAATAAGGTCCGAATTGGAACGCAGAGTCCGCAGAGGCGCAAAGGACGCAAAGGTTTTCAGGCAAAACCTCTTTGCGTACTCTGCGTCTTGGCGTTCTTTGCGTCTTTTTCCAGAGCATTCCTTGTGCATGCAGGCCCCTTATTGACCAGTCAGCGATACCTGGCATCGGCCGCCCGATCGGCAGCGATCTGTTTTTCGAATCTGTCGCCAACGGCGAGTAACTCATCTTTGTGAATGATGTGCTCGCCGCGGTTTTCGAAATGAAACTCATAGAAGCGCGTCTCCACGATCGAGTCGACGGGGCACGACTCTTCGCAAAAACCGCAGTAGATGCACTTGAACAGATCGATGTCGTAGCGCGTCGTGCGGCGTGTACCGTCAGCGCGCTCTTCAGACTCGATCGTGATGGCCAACGCCGGGCACACCGCTTCGCACAGCTTGCAAGCGATACAGCGTTCCTCGCCGTTGGGGTAGCGGCGCAGCGCATGCAACCCGCGAAACCGCGGCGATTGCGGAGCACGCTCCTCGGGATACTGCACAGTGATCTTGCGCGCAAACAGGTGACGCCCGGTGACCATCAGTCCGCGCCAGAGCTCAAGCAGCAAGAAAGTCTGCAAATAACGTTTGATGGCGTTCATGTCGCGTCCTCTTGGTCCACTCCCGCCTAGTGAAACAGAAATCCTAACGGTGTTTGCAACGCGAGTCCCACAAGCGCAATCCATACCAGCGTGACCGGAATAAACACCTTCCAGCCCAAGCGCATGATCTGGTCATAACGGTAGCGAGGAAATGTCGCCCGAAACCAGAGAAAGAAAAACAACAGCCCACAAACCTTGATTAACAACCATCCAAGCGGCGGAATCCAGGTAAATGGTGCGAAGTTTAACGGCGCCCACCAGCCGCCTAGAAACATAATCGCCGCCAGCGCTGAAATCAGAATCATGTTAGCGTACTCGGCCAGAAAGAAAAGCGCGAAGCTCATGCCGGCATACTCCACATGAAAGCCGGCGACGATCTCGCTTTCGCCTTCGGCCACATCGAACGGTGCGCGGTTGGTCTCGGCCACACCGGCAATGAAGTAGACCACAAACATCGGCAACAACGGCCAAAGATACCACTGGTGTATCCCGCCTGCCTGATGCAGCACAATCTCGCGCAAGTTAAGACTTCCCGCGCACATCAGCACAGCGACCAAGGCAAAGCCCATAGCGATCTCATAGGCAACGATTTGTGCCGCCGAACGCAACGACCCTAGAAACGCATACTTCGAGTTCGAGGCCCAGCCGGCTACGATCACGCCATAGACTCCCAGTGAGGTAAGCGCCAGTATGAACAACAGACTCGCATCGATGTTGGCAAGCACCCACTTGTCGGTGAAGGGTATGACTGCCCAGGCCACCAGCGCCGGCGCCAGGGTCAGGACGGGCGCGATGAAATACAGGTACTTGTTAGCATTGGTTGGAACAATGATTTCTTTGAGCAGCAGCTTGACGACATCGACGATTGGCTGCAGCCAGCCCCGCGGCCCGACCCGGTTGGGGCCGATGCGCACCTGCATATAGCCGATGAGTTTACGTTCCGCGAACGTTAGATATGCCACGCCCAACACCAACGGCAAGATAATGACAACGATCAGGCCGACATTGATCAACGTGGTTTGTGACCACGTCGGCATGGCACCCCACAGCGACCACCCCAGTGACTGCAAGTACTCGATCACGTCTCTTTGCCCTCCACAACGCTGACGGATCCGTACACGCCTAGTGCGGCGGTTTCTGGATAACCCGCGGGGATCAGCACGCAGCCGTCGGGCACCCGCGCATCCACTACGAGCTTCAAGCTGGCCGTATCGTCGGCCACGCGCACGATCACGCTCGCGCCGTCGCGGAGACCCAGGCTCTTTGCCTGAGCGTCGTTCATGTAAACAGCCGGTCCTGGATTGTCAGCGGTTCGTTGCAGCGCCGGCGCCCGGCGTACCACGCCGTCAATGCGATACATCGGCACCTCGTAAATACGGGCGAGTGCACTTTGCTCGTCGCCGAGACGATCTGGCCAGTTGCGCTGGCGCAGTGTGCTGGATGACGATACATCGGGGGCAGCGATCTCGGCGCGCACATCCGCGATCGTCCCCTGCTCGAAACCCGGCTGACCCAGGTGATTGCCCAGCACGCGCAAGATCTTCCAGCCTGGCCGTGTCTCGCCCAGCGGACGCACCGCCGCGGTGAAGGACTGCGGACGGCCCTCACAATTCACGAACGTGCCCTCGGTCTCGGTAAAAGGTGCCAGTGGCAACAACACATCCGCATACTGCATCGCCCGCGTGGGTGCCGACGCGGGCTTGAACGGCGTCAACATCACGACAAATTCCGCCGCCGCCATGGCATCGTCTGCCTGCGCGCCTTCAAGACAGTCGAGCTCCGGCTCGACGCCGAGCAGGACATAGGCCTTCAGGGGTTTTTGAACCATGTCATGAGCGTCGCGGCCACGCGTGGTCGATACGCCTGCCGCGGATCGATGGGGCACGCAGCCGGCGAGCCAGGCGCCCGCACCATTGGCCGCGGCGAGCGTGCCCAACTTCGCCCCCGCCAGCTCGCCGACCAAATCGACCAGCGCACGCAGCGCCGCGGCTTGCGGATGACTTGCCGCCAAGCCACCGAGGAGGACGGCACCCGCATCGCCCGCCATCGCCAAGGCTCGGGCGATATGGCGCTCACGCTCGCCGGGGGCCTCTTTGTCGAACCACGTCGGCACCTTGCCGAGCGGACGCTTCTTTAAATCAGCCAGGGCGTGCGCGACCCCCGCCAGCGAGGCCAGCATGCCAGTCGGTGTGGTAATGACCTTGTGCGCGACGGCAAAGCCGAAATCGTAATCCACCGGATTGATCGCCATGATCTGCCCGCCCTGTCCGTGCGCTTTGCGCAGCCGCAGACCGAGCAGCGGTTGCTCCTTGCGGATGTTGGAGCCGACCAGCAATACCGCGCTTACGCTTTCCAACGCCTGGATCGACTGTCCCAGCCAGGGGAAGACCGGTAGCGCCTCGTCATCGCTAAAGTCGCGCTGGTGCAAGCGGTGATCCACGTTTGCGCACCCAAGCGAGCGCATGAGCTTTTGCAATAGATAGAATTCTTCGAGCGTCGACCCCGGTGCTGCCAATGCGCCAATTTGATCACTGCCATGCCGGTCGATCGTCTTGCGCAGCCCCGCGGCCGTGAACTCGAGCGCGGTCTTCCAGTCGACCTCCTCCCAACGGCCGTCGATACGAATCATGGGCTGCTGCAAGCGTTCACTGCTGTTGAGCGCCTCGTAGCTGAAACGGTCGCGATCAGACAGCCAACACTCGTTAATGGCCTCGTTCTCACGTGGCAGCACGCGCATCACCTTGTGGCGTCGGCTCTGCACGTTGAGGTTCGAGCCGACACAGTCGTGTGGACTGATGGAGGGATGGCTCGTAAGCTCCCACACACGCGCGGTGAAGCGAAACGGCTTGGAGGTGAGCGCGCCCACGGGACAGATATCGATCACGTTACCCGAGAGCTCCGAGTTAACGCTACGCTCAACGAAGGTGCCGATCTCGCTATGCTCGCCGCGCCCCGTCATGCCGAGCTCCATGATGCCCGCGATCTGCTGTCCGAAGCGCACGCAACGGGTGCAATGGATGCAGCGTGTCATCTCGGTGGCGATCAGCGGCCCGATATCCTGATCGTCCACCACACGTTTCTTCTCTGCGTAGCGCGACACATCCTTGCCATACCCGAGCGCCAAGTCCTGCAACGGGCATTCACCTCCCTGGTCGCAGACCGGGCAATCCAGCGGATGATTGATCAGCAGAAACTCCATGACGCCCTTCTGGGCGTCGCGTGCAAGTGACGAACGCGTGTACACCTTCATGCCTTCAACAACCGGTGTGGCACAGGCGGGCATCGGCTTTGGCGCCTTCTCGATCTCGACCAAACACATGNNCCGCCACCGACAACTTATGGTGATAGCAAAAGCGCGGGATATAGATGCCTGCGGCATCGGTGACCTGAATCACCATCGAGCCCTTGCGAGCCTTCAACGGTCGACCGTTCACCTCGATCGTCACCATGTCGGTCTCGGGCGGCTCAGGGACTTTTAAGTCAGGCTTCGCGCTCATTGCTTGGTGGCCCGTGTAGACGGAAGCTCATACTTGCCAGTTCCAGGCAGACAGTGGCTATGTTCGATGTGATAATGGAACTCGTCCTTGAAATGATGCACAAAGCTGCGCACGGGCCACGCGGTCGCTTCGCCGAAAGCGCAGATCGTGCGTCCTTCGATCTTGCTAGCCACATCATCTAGCATGGCAAGCTCTTCGAAATGCCCCTGTCCGCGCTCGATGCGGTCGATGACGCGCCACAGCCAACCACTGCCTTCCCGACACGGCGTACACTGCCCGCACGATTCTTCATAATAAAAGTAAGAAATTCGGCGCAAAGCCTGCACCATGCACGTGGTCTCGTCCATGACAATCACAGCACCGGAGCCGAGCATGGACCCGGCTTTGGCGAGCGAATCGAAGTCCATATCCAGTGCCATCATGACCTCGGCCGGCAGCACCTTGGCTGAGGTGCCGCCGGGAATGACCGCCTTCAGCTTGTGCCCGTGGCGCACGCCGCCGGCGAGCTCAAGCAGCTTGGCAAACGGCGTGCCGAGCGGGAGCTCGTAGTTACCCGGCTTATTCACGTGCCCGGAGACCGAGAATATCTTGGTGCCGCCGTTGTTCGGTCTACCCATGTCGAGAAACTTTTGGGCGCCGTGCCGCAGTATGTACGGCACAGATGCTAACGTCTCTGTGTTATTGACCGTTGTTGGCTGCCCGAATGCGCCGTAGCTCGCAGGGAACGGGGGTTTGTAACGCGGCAGCGCGCGTTTGCCCTCGAGCGATTCGAGCATCGCCGTCTCTTCGCCGACGATGTAAGCACCTGCTCCGATGAGATTGTAGACATCAAAATCAACACTAGATCCCAAAATGTTCTTCCCGAGTAGGCCAGCGTCGTAGGCCTCCGCCACCGCGGCCTCGCAGCGCGCAAACGGCTCTTTGAACTCGCCGCGCATGTAGTTGTAACCGACGGTCGCACCCATGGCATAACCGGCAATCGCCATGCCCTCAATCAGTGCGTGCGGGTTGTAGCGCAGGATGTCGCGGTCCTTAAAGGTCCCCGGCTCGCTTTCGTCCGAGTTGCACACCAGATATTTTTGGCCTGGGGCATTACGCGGCATGAAGCTCCATTTGAGGCCGGTCGGGAATCCGGCGCCGCCGCGACCGCGTAACGCGGCCGTTTTTACTTCTTCTATAATTTTCTCGGGCGGTATTTTTTCCTTGAGGACCTTGCGCCACATCTCGTATCCGCCCGTGCTTTCATACGTCGACAGCCGCCAAGGCTGATTGAGCTTAAGAGGAGCATAACAAACTTCGTTAAGCATTCGCGTCTACTCCAAGCCTGCCAGAATCTGGTCTACTTTTTCCGGTGTGAGGTTTTCGTAGTAAACGCCATCGAGCATAAACATCGGTGCCCCGGCGCACGCTGCCAAGCATTCAGCCTCCTTCAATGCAAATTTTCCGTCTGGCGTTGTCTCCCCGAACTCGATTCCCAGCTTTTTCTTCAGATGGTCCACAATCACATCACAACCACACAACATGCAGGAGATGTTCGTGCACACATAAATCTTGTGCCGACCGACAGGTTTCAGGTCATACATGATGTAAAACGTTGCGACTTCGTAAACCGCAATGGATGGCATCTCTAAGTACTCAGCAACGGCATCGATCAGTTCGGTACTGAGCCAGCCACCGTTTTGCTCCTGCACGATGTTGAGCGCCGCGATCACGGCACCCCGCTTCTGACCGGCGGGAAACTTGGCGACCCAACGGTCGATTGCAGCGCGCGAGTCGGGCGTTAGGAGCTCGATCAGCGAGGTGGCCTGTGTTCGCGCCGTCATCGGTCAATTTCCCCAAAGACGATGTCTTGCGTCGACAGGATCGCCACCACGTCGGCCAGCATGTGTCCACGCGACATCTCATCCAGTGCCGCCAGATGCGGGAAACCGGGCGCACGTATCTTGAAGCGGTAGGGCTTATTGGCACCGTCGGATATCAGGTACACCCCGAACTCGCCCTTGGGCGCCTCCACCGCCGCATAGGCCTCCCCCTCGGGAATGCAGAAACCCTCGGTAAACAGCTTGAAGTGATGGATCAGCGCCTCCATGTTGTCCTTCATCTCTTCCCGCGGCGGCGGCAC
>JABAOD010002884.1_pt1 | contig 14561 bp, 18 predicted proteins | sample 7062151 | NCBI WGS metagenome assembly JABAOD01 (sample SAMN14538626, study PRJNA623070) | marine sediment metagenome | biome: marine biome [ENVO:00000428]; feature: marine pelagic biome [ENVO:01000023]; material: deep marine sediment [ENVO:00002113] | place: India: Gulf of Khambhat ... | reverse complement strand
CGCGGGAATCCTTACGTCCCACCACACCGACCAACCCTGTGCTTCAAGGGCACGGGCCAGTGTCTCGGCGTGAAGTCGGTCCTCGCGGGCGTATCCAATGAAGATGTCGCTCATCTAATCGCGCCGTTTTGGTGGGATACCTCGGGCGCACGAGCTGTGATGCTCGTCAGGCAAGCTCAAGATAGGGATAGCCGGTGGGTGACACAAAGGGCGCCTGATTGGCGGCTCGGCTCCCGGCTTGGTCTTCAACTGACTGTTGGTACAGGTGACGGGGCAAGCGGGCCCAGGGTGCCCCCCATACTTCGGCGAATTGGGACCGCTGCCCGTTGAAAAGTCCTATCATCAAATCGTCAACAGTGGCCAGCGTGCGCACAGGTTACTCAAGAAATCGAAGGCACCGGAGGCGCTACTGCGGTAATGTTGGCTACTTCGTCGCGACCGCAGAACTTGAGCAAGACGGATCAAGGGCGAAACCACCATTCTTGTCCGCGAACGTGCCCTCGAGCCGGTTGGCGCTAACACTAGATCCCGAGAAGAGACCGCCAGCCGGGAATGTCTTCCAGAAATTCAACTCGAAGGTCTCATGCAGGAAATTGATGTTTCCCGAGAGCGATCCGAACTGCCAGTCCGCGACGACATTCATGAACTCTTCGTTAGCTAAGTCCGCGTCGTCCTGGTCGATCTTGAACCAGAGAGTGCCCGCCCCCCAGCAGCCAGCTTGCGCGCTGATTGAGATCGTCCACGTTCCAACGAAGTCTTGCGGATCGAACGCCGCCGGGCTCGTGCCATCATCGCCGCCACAAGCGGAGATGCAGCACAGCAGAAAGGGGACAACAACGAGCCTCTTCATGATGGCCCTCCTTGTGGGCGTCGTTTTCTAATGTGCGCTGATCGGTGGGCCGCGAGCAAGCAAACACCGATGGGTGTTCTTGGCGATTCTTTCCAAGGGGCGCGCTTTAATCTAAGCGTGCCTCAACGCGTTCGAACTCCTTAGGCTTCGCTTTCCGATGGCGTGTCAGCATCCTCGTCCTTCACCCTGGGCTGTTCTGGCGGTAGTTGAGGAGCTCTGGGCACGTACCGTTGCAGACCCTCCACCACTCGTCCGTAGAAGTCCTCGATCCCGCGAGCGACGCCCTCCAATACTGGGGCCGTTGATCGGCCTCTCCCCTTCGTCAGGCGTGTTGTCCATTCCAGCGAGAAGGCACGCGGCAACGAGTCACGAGGAATCATCTCACCATTGTTGTCGCGCAGAAGGGTGTCAATCTCTTTGTCTAATTCAGAGATGCGACCCTGCGACCAGAGTTTCCGCCTGTCCCAGTGGACCTTGATAACAAGATCGCCAGGTACGTCCTTCGACAGCTGCTTGAGCAGCCAGTTGATCCGTGTCTTCGCACGACCCTCTGTCGGGCCGTCGACCTGGATCGAGTACTGCACCGAGTTTGACGGTAGGAGCACGGCGACAGACACGTCACCAGCTGCGTCGGGAACCCTGAGTACCCCTGGCAGCTCGCCAGAATCGACGGCGATAGCCTGTAACCGTTTGAGGCGAAGCTCGGGCGTGCTACGTTCAGCTCTGGGTATCTTCACCTCGACATCTACGCCTAGCTTCGCCCGCAGGCTCAAGGCGACCTTTCTCAGAAATGCATCCCAGTGCTTTACAACATCCCGCACTTCTCGCTTGCACGCTATGAGATTACCCTCTCTGGCGGCACGAACTACTTCATTCCAGTGCTCGCCGAACTGCGGTGGCTCGATGATCCGGGACTGAGGGTCAGCCACATAGCGAACCCACTCCTCAAGCATCCATTGCTGGTCTTGATCGGCAATCTCCTCACGACGACTCAGCACCTGGGCTTCGCTGAGCAGTCGCTCCCATGACAGGTGAGTGACCGGAACGCTTCTCAACCGGCGCCGGTCGATCTTCAATCCAGGCGGAAGACCATTAGGCAACGCTGCCCGGTTGCTTATCGTGATAACTGCGTCGATCCCCTGGTCACGTGCCAACCCGTGATAGCAGTCAAACTGGTCCTGCTCCAAGTGCTGATCTCCCACCTTAGCTTCAACGAGGGCGGTCCACTGCGTCTTACCTCGCGTGACCTGTATGATGCCATCGGGTCGTTCCACCTCTGTCTTGGCGCCGCACCGAACTTTGAACGGCACCTCCGCGTAGCAGCGGAGCTTTCCCTTTGGGCCGCCAGCCATCGACACTATGGACCGGCCAAACTCTGAGACGGCACGCGCGATGGCTAGGAACGAGGCGACTGCGCGTAACTCTGCTTCCCGCTTGTTGGCGATGTGGTGAGATGGAAACAGTCTCACGTCCTTTCCAACGAGTAACTGATCGTCGATCGCCATCATGCCCTCCTACTCCTGAGGAGCTTAGCTGCGGTCCTGCGGGTTTGCAGAGGACCCCTACTCCGACTCACAAGAAGAGCAAATCCTCGTGGTTCATATAGGCTAACTAGTATATGAGCAGGATTAATGCGTATCGAAATCGTTGTACCGCGTGTCTAAAGCGACCGCCACGTACACCTCCAAGAGGGCTTGGCGCAGGGGGATCCACCTCCTCGACGTATCGCACATCCATGCGGCGAATCCGGTCCTTAGCTTTGCTGAACGCTTTGCGGGATTTGGGCCGGGACAGGAGCTGCGACCGTGAGCCCTCGGATTTGTATGCGGGCTTGGTAATGCCAGTGCGATGGCGGGCAAGACGGAAGGCGAAAGTGGCCCTGTTGTGTCCTGCGCTTGGCCGACCGTGGCGCAGTAGCCGCGATCTCATTCGATTGCTCCTGCCGACGTAGAGGTGGCGACCTCGCTCTGAAAACAGGTAGATGCCCGCGTCAGGCACTTGTCTCGGGAGGGCCGGCAGCTTGACCGGTTTCATCCGCAAGAGTCGGTTCAGGGAAGCGTCAAGGGAGTCAGCGTAGCGTTTGAATCGGCGGTTCATGCTTCATGCAGCCTATGCAGTTGGGTTTGACCTGCGCGACACGATAGCCGCACGACCGATTGTAAATGGGAGAGGCGACCCACCCTCTCCAACCTAAAGGACAGCCCTGGGAATGGCCAATGACAGCCGGGCGCGCGCGGATGATAGCCAGCGCAGTCGAAGACTGAAACGGATGGAAGCCACCCTGGTGTTTGGCATCTGCGCGGGGAACGCTGGCGAGAGGCTACTGCTTGTCGGTAGCTTCAAAGGGCAGTACCCGCTCTGCGAGCCCTGCACCCTGCACCTGGAGGGGGCGCACAATGGCTCTCAAGTCTTGCCGCGAGTGTGGGAACCAAGTAAGCACACACGCGAAGACCTGTCCCAAGTGCGGCGTAAAGAAGCCGACCAGACGAGGTTTCACTGTCTCAGCTCCTGTCGGCCGTTCCCCGCGCCCCCCGCCAGCCGCATCTCATGATACCAATGTAAGGTTCAGTCGACGGTGAGCGTCCAAGAGAAGGGCGCCGCCGGGTCGGATGGTGTGTGGGTCGGCAGGGTTTCCCAGTCGCTCGTGCACCGTGAACTTCCCTAACGCAATCGCGGCCTTTCCAACAGCCACTGGATTGATTGGAGCGGTCAGCACGTCGGCCGCAATCTGTGTGAAAAAGAAAGCGCGCCGAATGCCGTTCCATATCCGGCGGCGCCGAACAATACTTTGGAGCGCTTCAAGGTGCTCGGCGACGGCATTAACGGCGGTGTTAACAGACTCGAAATCGGTCTTGCCGCCATTGACGAATCGTTGTTGAGCCTTGTGAAAGTCTGCCCTAGCTTGCCTGTAATCAGCGTCTTGAACCGCGTCTACGGCCTCGCGAAGCAGGTAGAACTCATCACGGTCTGGATCCTCGGGTACCAGGAACTCGCGCCCAATAACTGCGCTAACCACGTTGCCAGGCAGTCCCCGCCCAGCCGCTAGGCGCTCCACCACGGTTGAGGATTCAGTGATTCCCATATCCCGTTTGAGATCCTCCAAGGAGTCGTAAGGAGAAACTGCGACCACGCCGCTGGCCATCGCCGGGAGTTCGTCGAGAAGTACCTCTCCCGTCTTCCAACCGGCCAATATCTCTGAGACTTGCTGGGCGGCATCGCGCTTGCTTTTCTCATACTCGGTGGCCCATTCTTCGTGTCGCTCTCTATTCCACTCGATTGGTACAGCAACAGGCTCTAGGATACGGAGCAGCGTCTGTTGTCGCTGTGGATTCCATCCCGCTCGTTCCCATCGGCCCCACTGCTTCTGGGCGAACTCGCGATCTTCAGCACTTCTTGCGTTGGCCGGATCGGGTGGGATCGGGATCACGAGTCGGTCGTACATAATCACTTCGGCTAAGAACGCACCCTCGCGGACGTGGTCCATAACAGAGAAGGTGCCCCACAGTTCGTACTTTTCTTTCTCTTCGTTCACGACCATTGGAGTGCCCCCTCTCGCTCCGAGCCTCATTGAGCGGAAAACCTCTTCGCCTAATTATAAGCTGCAAGCGGACTGAGCCATACTGCGGTCGAATGCCGCCGCGGCACCGGCAAGGATCGAGATAGACAGTAAAGAAGAAGGACTACGGGCGGAGTTAGCTGGCAGAGCCACCCCGGTCACCCGTAGCGGCAGGTGGACGGGACTTACAACCTCGCTTGGAAATGGGCGACGCCACAGCCGGTGACTTCCAGAGCGGTTGGGCACTCCGAACAGTTTATCCCGAGAACGTGGTGCCACTCAGTAGGCCACTGCATAGAAGCAACCCTCCGGGGACGCAACGCACGAGGGTTGATGCAAACCGGAACGGGCGTCATGAACCCGCAAGCTTGCCAGGCTGGCCCAATTCAGGGCCGCAGCAGTCGGGGGCAAGCGGCCTCAGGCGTCTACTCCATAAGCGCCTTCAAGCTGAGTGTGGCCAATTTTATCGTATTACGGGCCAGTTCGGCACGCTAGATATTGAGGACTTTGCAATCACGCTATTCGGCGATAGACTCCGCTTTCGACAAACTGGATAAGACCCATGTCGCGCAGGTTCTGGAGGGTTTGGCGAATCTTGTCTCGTATATGCCTGTTAGCAGGATACAGCTGAGAGAAGTGTTCCTCGAATTCGTAGACCTCGTTCAGCGTGAAGCGCTCGCCGACATTCCACCTCTGGTTTATCACTCTCATCAATTCGTCGTCCCACGTCAGCGATGGGTCCGCCCCGGCCCCCTTTGACAAGGCTTCACCCATCTGCTGCTCTGGAGAAGCCAGCTGGAAATCGTAGTCACGGATGTAGTAATACGTCGGAGGCGCTGTGTCGCTCACGTCTGTGCCGACGCACCCCACCAATGGAGATGTGAGCTCGTGCAATATGTCCTTCAGTTCGGCTAGCGTCAGATGGGTTTCCAGTTCGGCCTCCAAACGAGCCTGTATCCAACCAGGGTCACGACCGGATATGCGGCCCAGCCGGGCGTAGCGGTCATTCTTCAGGACCTCGATAATGCCGACGCGCTTCTCGACTTCCTCTCGGATGCGATCTAACAGCGCAATGACGTCGGAGGTAATATCGCCGGGCGTCGCCAACACGTCCTGCAGGTTATATGGATGGAGCGCACCCGGATATTCCCGCTTAAGCTTCACCAAAGCCGCAAGCTGAGACGGGCGTAGGATTGTGACGCCCTCCGTCCTAGCGTCTTGCACAAGCTGATCCGTGGCGGTTTCGCAGACCACAACACGCGCATCGTTGTCAGGTAACGCAACGCTTACGGCGCCGAGATATCGGCGGCGGTGGCGGAGAAGCTTGTCCACGATACCGACACCGATGCTCGGTCCGCTACTCGCTTGGCACTCGCCGAAAACGTAGTAGGGCGCTGTGGCCACGAGATCGATCTCACCGGGCTGTCCTTGGTACTCGGTGTCGAGCGTGAATCCGAGCGCCACAAGACACTTCCGCGTCGCCTCCTCAAACGCTGTGCCCTCGCTCGAGTTCGCGAGCCGGAGGTAATCCTCGAGGTTGGGCCCAGCCAGTGCGAGCAGGGCTTCGAGGTCAAGGATCTTTCGCTGCAGCAGGCCGATCTTCTGGTTCGCCTGGTGAAGATCCCTGAGAAGCTTCTCATGCTCCTTGGCAGGCTCGATCGGCAGTGGGGGCTCAGGCGGCGGGGTGGGTGGTGGCTTGATCGGTACGGTCGGCTTGCCTCGCACAAGGGAATCCAGAATCTCAGCATCGGCCTCTACGAGCTCAATGACCACCTTCTGGATCACAAGGCCGAAGTTGGGGAAGTCCCGGCCCACTCGGAGTCGGTCTTTGAAGGCATCGAGTGGAACCTGCGACTCCTCGGGGAGCAATATCTCCGGCTCCACGCGTACGCGGTGCGGGTAGATCCCGTCAGCCCAAATCTGCGATGTGTCGTGGAAATATGCGGTGGTCGCGCGAAACACGCCCGCGATCACACCCTTGCCGGGAATGTACGCGAAAATTCTATCGCCAGGTGCGACTCTTTTGATGGCGTTGATACCGGCCTTTCGTATGGCGAAAGTGCCGCTCTCTCGGCATACGGGATAGTTGTGTGCGGGTATCGACCATAGCCAGCAAGCCATAGAGCACCTCCTCCGCCGACCTAAGGAGGCAGAGGTTCGATTGTAAATGGAAGAGGCCGAGCCTACCCTGTCCAACCTAAAGGCCAGCCCTGAGAATGGCCAATGGCTGGCGGTGGCGCGCAGATGATAGCCAGGCAATCGAAGACTAAGCGGATGGAGGCCACCTGTGTTTGGTGGCATCTAGGCCGGAACACTGGCGAGAGGCTACTGGTTGTCGGTAGCTTCAACAAGGTAGTACCTCCTCTGCGAGCCCCGCACCCTGTTCCGGGAGGGGCGCACTATGGCTCTCAAATCTTGCCGCGAGTGCGGAGGCCAAGTAAGCACACAAGCGAAGACCTGCCCGAACTGCGGCGTAGCGAACCCGACCAGAAGAGGTTTCACCGTCTCAGCTCCCGTCGGTTGCCTCCTCGTTTCAATATTCGTCGTTGCGATGTGCTTCTATGGCCTCAGCGAGGGTCTACGAGAGGAAGCCGGGGCGCGCTCGCCGGGCACAGAAACCACGACCAGCGCAGTAAACGAGCCAAGTCAGGGACGCGCAGTCCGCTTCGCGAAGTCAAGAGTCAACGTACGCGAGGGTCCGGGAACTGAGTATGTTGTGGTGAATCGGCTGGAGAATGGCGACCCCGTATGGATCGACAGCCTAACAAATGGTTGGTATGTCGTATCTAACCCGAGTGGTCGCTTAGGTTACGTGGCGTCATCGCTCCTCGTCAAGACCAAGCCGCCTCCGACCACGAGTCCAGGACCAAGCACGCCAGCACCTACTTCGACGGGAGTTCGGTCCACAAACGCGGGATACGTCTTATGCTACTCAGAGTCCGATCTCGACAAGGCTATCGACTTAGCTGCATCGGGCGACAGAGTGGCTTTCGCAAAGTTCATTGAAGGAAACCCGCTTTGTGGCATCACTGTCGCAGGTGCACGAGTGTATGTCACGAAGACGAAGGTGTTCTCTGGCAAGGTAAGGATCAGGCCGGAAGGGGAAACCACGGAGTTCTGGACGCTTACCGAGGCTGTGAATTGAATGCCACACCTCAATTGCGGGAGCAGTCAACCAGGGGGCAACAGGTAGCGGTCGCCGGAGGCAGGTCGTCACGACGTAGCTGAGACCGGGCACGAAGTACAGGTCCTCGGCCCGCCGCAAGCGTGAGGTTCCGATGAGGAAGGTTCTTGTAGTATCGTTCGCTCTTGCAGTTCTGACTTCGCCGTATAGCAGCTCATATACTCAGGACAGCCGCTACCGCGTGCTCGTAGTTCCAATGCAGTCTGGCGCTCTAGACAAGAAATTCGGTGAGGAAGTCGCCAAGGCGATTAGGGAGCGGCTGAACCACTTCAGCACCCACGCCCCGATCTCAGAGCGTGAGTTCAGGCGGGCGCTGAAGCAATACGAGGTGAAGCAGGACGAGCTGAACGCAGTGAAGTCACGTCAGCTAGCGAACCTGATGGGCGCCCGGGTCGCATATTACGGCGAACTGGTTCCTGCGGGATCCGGATTCGAGGCCACGGGCGTCTTCATTAGCGTGATGACGGGCGATGAGGTACAGGTGCCGCCCATCACGGTTCGGAAGAAGAGCGATGCATCGGTGCAGGCCATAGCCGACGCGGCTATCGCCGCCTTCGAGAAGGCAGTGCGGTTGGGGCGGGCCGTGACCTTCTGCGCTGACTACGTAAGCCGCGACCAACCTGAGAACGCTCTCCGGAACTGCAACGAGGCGCTTGCGATGAAGTCCGGCAGCATTCCAGTGCTGTTCAACAAGGCGCTCGCATTTCGTCAGCTCTTGGAACGCGACAACGGCGCAAGAGCGTGGGGCGATTCCGCACTTTACTATTTTGAGAAAGTGCTTGACCTTCAGCCGGACCACTTCGATGCAGTGCGTAACGTGGCATATCTCCTCGAACTTCGCGGCGACAGTGCACAGTCAAGAGCACTTTATCGCCGCTTCTTGGAAGGCAACCCTGCCGATGTCCCCGTTCGGCTAAGAGTCGCTTATGACCTCGTGGCTCCAGTCTGTCTCCCGTCTCCGCCCTCCTCAGAATGTCTTGATCGGATGAAGGAGGCGGTTGCCCTGCTCGAAGAAGGCTTGGAGTACACCCCGTATAGCGCCGACCTGCGAGAGTCACTTGGCGAATTTCGGAATCAGTACGAGGAACTGTTAGAGCGGACTCAGGTCAGTCAGCGTGCAGTCCTAGACACAGGCAATGTCGTTACTGGAAGCGGAATCGGCGAGTTCTCACCGGAGGTCATCCGAGCGAACATTCGGCGCCACTGCGCAAGTAAGTGGCCGGACGACTTCCAGATGCAGGTGCACTGCGTCGAGGAGGCGACTGAAGCGGTGAATGAGCTGGCCGAGCTACAACGCGACCACCGTGCCGTGCCTGACGACGTGTGGTCGAGGATCTTCGCCAAGTGCCTGACCGATTGGACTCCATGGCCGGACGGGCGCGGTGACCAAGATACCTATGATTTCCGAATGGTGGCGTACTGCGCTCAGCAGCAGGTTGGAGCTTACCTGAAGCTGCATCCCCGGTGATAATCCAGCTAGCTGGCGGAGTAGCAAGCCCGGAGGGCGGAATACTACCACTAAATGTTCATCAGCAGCACCCAGCCCGGTCGGCGGCTGCGGCTAGCGCTTCTGCAGATGTCAGGTTAAAGCGAGACTGTTTTGAGCGGTGTTTGAGAACGACTTATTCGGGTGCCACGGAGATTGCCAGTTTACCATAGGTAAGGGCTCTTTTTCGGTGGGCAGGCCGCCCTCGGCTGATGCCTTGGCGGCGTGTCAGGATAACGTGGCACCCCGCACCAATCTGCAGAAACCAACAGCGCCCAGCCACCTTCAAGCTCGATCACAGCGACGCCCGCGTCATCGTCGTAGCCGACGCCGACAATCCGCTTCGCCTTTACTTGGTGCGAGATCCTAGGAAACCATTTCATGCGCGTAGGCTATGGCGTCGGCGTCATCAAATTGTCAACGTGACAAATGCTGGAGCCCGCAGCACACCCCGGCGAAATAGCCTTCCAGCTGGTCGCGCGTGAGCCGATCAGGGTCGATCCCAAGCGTCTCAAGCTGGACGCTGATCGCCTTCGCGACCGTGGCGATGTCATCCACGTACCTCCTCTGCCGGTTTTGGGCTCCTTCTCCCAGCTCCCACTTCGCACGCAACCGACCCACCGTTTCCCTCAGCATATCCTCCACATGCGAATCCAGGCCGCTGGTCATGGGCAAGAGATCGCTGACGGCCGTTTGTGCCTCGAGTTCTTCCGAGAATTGGGCGAACTCCTCCTCGGTTTTGAAAAACCCGGTCTCTTTCAGCTTTTCCAGCCTAGCTCTTAGCGCGGGATGCAGCCGATGAGTCATCCTCTTCGGTTCTTCGCCGTGCTGTAGCCACCGCAGCCGCACGCCCAGAACGTCGGCGGCCTCGGTGACCCATTCGAGAGACGGAATTTTGCCGTGGTGGAGGTATCCCATGATCGTCGGATAAGCGTAGCCGAACTTGCGCGTGGGATACATCTTTGAGCGAGTCTCCATGCGTCGCTGGAATTCAGAAACCGACACGCCGGCGTCCGCGATCGCCTCCGCGAGTCTCTGACCAAACTCGGCTGCCTTCTTCTTTGCCATCGATGTGCCTCCTTCTCGGTTCCGCGCTGCGTCCGCCTGGAACCTAATAGGTATTTTAACAGGTAGTATCTTGACGCGCAATACCCAGCGAGATACCTTGGCTACCACACCGAGTGACCGGAGGCTGACATGGTCGAATTGAGCGAAGTGGTGACGGTGCGGTTGAGTCCCGTTCTGCTCCGCGCCGAGGGCCGGCGCTGGAGTTTCCTGTCTCGGTTCGCCAGGGACAAGACAGCGTTGAGCAGTCTGCGCTGCCGGCCCGCTAAGTCAAGCCGGGCACCGATTTATTCTCCTCTGACTTGACTCGGCAAAACGCAGGAGAAGGTAGGGCCGCGTCCAAACCTGCGGCCCGGCCAATAAAAAGCTCAGGCCCCGCCAGGCGAACGAGGCTCGAGAGAGATACAAAAAAAGCATTTAAAACGGTTAGTGAGTAACGCAGACTCTCCATCTTCGCAAGCCACCAAGGCGGCTGATCCGCGCGACCCTGACGGACTGGTCAGCGGCTGGATTGCAGAGGCTCGACGCGAGGCCCGAGCCGTTTCGTCCGCCGACGTAGTCGTGGTCCCCCCGCCCTCGCAACCGATGAGCGTTGCCCGGCATCTCGTGGAGGCGCTGTATACCGAGCCCGCCGGACTCGTCCTCCACGACTTCCGAGGCGACTTCTACGCCTACAGTGGCACCTGCTGGCCTGAGATCGACCGACGTATCGTCCGCGCCGATGCCTACACCTACCTGGAGCACGCAGTCTACGAGAAGAAGACAACACAGGGGATCGTAACCGAGCCCTGGAGCCCGACGCGACACAAGATCGATAACGTCGTGGATGCCATGCGGGCGATCGTGATGCTGGATGGCGGCGAGCCACCGATCTGGTCGAGCGCACTGGCAGAGCCGCCGGCACCCGAGATGATTTCGATGGCCAACGGGCTACTCCACGTCCCGACCCGGACTCTGTACGAGCATACGCCCGCCTTCTTCACGTACCATAGCCTCCCGTTCGACTTCGACCCGGACGCTCCGAGCCCGGAGCCATGGCTTTCGTTCCTGGACGAGTTGTGGGGCGACGATCCCTCTTCGATGTCGGCGTTGCAGGAAGTATTCGGTTACATCCTCGGCGGCGACACCCGGCAGCAGAAAATCTTTCTCTTGGTCGGGCCGCGCCGCGCAGGCAAGGGCACCATTGGTCGGGTCCTGACGGGCCTGCTCGGTGCACATAACGTGGCCGCACCGACGATGGCGGGGCTGGCAACCAACTTTGGGCTCCAACCGCTCATCGGGAAGCCGCTGGGGCTCATCTCCGATGCGCGACTCTCCGGTCGGGCCGACGGACAAATCGTGGTCGAGCGGTTGCTCTCAATCTCGGGCGAGGATTCCCTTACGCTTGACCGCAAGTATCGGGAGCCGTGGACCGGCCGGCTCCCCACCCGGTTCATGATCCTCACCAATGAACTGCCCCGACTAACCGATTCGTCTGGAGCGCTCGCCTCGCGCTTTGTCCTGCTCGTGCTGACCAGGAGCTTTCTGGGCCAGGAGGACGTGCGCCTGACCGACAAGCTTCTGGAAGAAGCAAGCGGGATATTTAACTGGGCGCTCGCGGGGCTGGACCGGCTGAACGAGCGCGGATACTTCGTGCCGCCGGAGTCTGCTAGGGAGGCCATTCAGCAACTCGAAGACTTGTCGTCCCCAGTCTCCGCCTTCGTAAGGGACCGCTGCGTCCTCAGCCCCGACCAGTCGGTTGCCGTCGATCAACTCTGGGAGGCGTGGAAGGCGTGGTGCGCGGAGGACAACCGTCACCCGGGCACGAAGGCCGTCTTCGGGCGCAACCTGAGGGCTACAGCCCCGACGATCCGTAAGGCCCGGCCGAGGGATGACGGTGATCGCGTCCACATCTACGAGGGTATCGGGCTCGCTGAGAATACGTCGCCTGGTCACGGTGACCGCTATGACCACGACGGCCGGTCACAGAAGCGGTCACGGCAAGAAGCCAGTATTGGCGCGGCTGGTCATGGTGGTCATGGGAAAGACCGTATCTTCCATACCGACGACACCGAAGGTGCCCCGTGGGAGTGATCGACGCTTTCTGGGCCCAGGTGAACCTTGAGCTGTCCGATCTGCCGCGACCGTGGGATCTGCTGCGGGTGCTCAGGGCTGTGGACCCAACTCTATACGACCGACTGGTCAGGGGTGAGAGCTGGATGATGGATCCAGCGCGGACGCTGGAAGAGCTGGAGGAAGGCTGGCGCTGGTGGCGGCGGCTATATCTGGAAGCAATCGAGGCAACCGAACGTGAAACGGCCCGATGAGACCGAGCCTACGACATTCGCGTGCGCCGCTGGCCGGAGCGCGGAGGATTCGTGCCGGCCCGGCGGGGCCGCCGGCACTCCCGAGCTGGGACGGGGCGCTCAAACTTGGAAGGCTCGACTGCGTGGTGGCCATCGAGGGCGGCGATGGCCGAGCCGGGGTGAATTGAGCGCTGGGGCCTTGCTATTGGGATAAAGGCTATGCAGATTCGCCTACATGAAAAAGAACACAACACGTCTCTGGCGCGCGGCGCTGACGGCGGCACTCGCGACGATCGGCGACATCGCCGAGGAAGCGGGGAAGTCGAGACCCCTTTTCGACACGTACCGGAATCAGCGGCCGCCGTCGCGGGCGGCCGTGCTGGCCCTGGCCGATGCGCTCGAGGCGCGGGCCGCAAGGTTGCGCGATTACTCCGACCGGCTCCGAGAGGCGGCGGGCGATGAACCTCTCGGATGTCGTCGCCGAGCTGGAAAGACGACGCGCTGACGCCGCCAGGTATCAGGCAACGGCGCCCGTCGCCACGGTGCTGCGAGACTTGATCGAAGAGCTTAAGCGTTTGGACGGGATACCTTCGGCGGAACGCTATATGGATTCGGATGAAGCCACCGAGGTCCTTCCGGTTGATAAGAGGACCGTGGCCCGCTGGTGCAAACAGGGACGCTTTTCGGGTGCGCGGAAGAGCGCGGGCGCTCGCGGCAAGTGGCTGATCCCTGCTTCGCAGGTCTATCAAGTAGCCGCAGACAAGAATACGCGATCGAAGAGCAGAGGCCCTAAACTCTGGGAGGCATCATGACCGGACGCAGACGCAGAACCCGCAAGTATCTGCAGCGCGGTCGGTATTACGGCGACTTCCGCGACTACGCTGACGTGGGAGGCAAACGTGAGGCGCTGATACCTGAGGGCGAGCGTTACGCGACGACCGACTCGGACACGGCCGATCAGATTCTCGGAGCCCGACTGGATGAACTCAAGGCGCTCCGAAAGGGGCTGACTAGTCAGCCGGCGTCGAACCCGCGACTCAAAGACTACGCGAAGCGGCATCTCGACATCAAGTCCCAATACCGCCGGGCATCGACTTGCGAGCGCGATGAGCTGTCGCTGCGGAATATCGTCGGCTACTTCGGCGAGAACGTGCGGCTGCGCGAGATCACCGTCGCGAGGTTGACGGACTATCTACAGTGGCGGAAGCAACAACCTGGAAAGCGCAAACAGACCGTCAGCGCCCAGACGCTTCGTCACGAATTAAACGCTCTCTCGAATCTCTATAAGCGGGCCGTCGTCGAAGGGGGCGCCGAGATCAATCCGGTATCGCTACTATTGGAAAAGCCGGAAGTTGATCGGGGTGAAGCCGTGTGGCTCGAGATCTCAGAGGGTGCGAAGTTGTTAAAGGCGACGCTACAGTTGGACGGTGCTCCCGCTTCTCGGGCCATCCCATACGCACACCCGTTGACCTCGACTTTCCTACACACAGGGGGTCGCGGCTCGGAGATCTTCGGCCTCGAACGCCGTGATATCGACTTCGAAAAAGGTAGAGTCCACATCCGACCTAACTCATGGCGTCAACTCAAACGGAAGCATCACGAGCGATGGGTTCCGCTCTGGCCCGACCTGCACGCGACTCTGACAGAGTATCTCGAACGCTTCGATCGAAACGGGCTGCTCTTCCCTTCCGAAACCGGCGGGATGTTGACCGACATCCGTGGAACGCTCAATCGGGCAGTCGAAATCGCGGAGATCGATAAGCGTGTCACGCGTCACACGCTGCGGCATACTTACGCCAGCGTTCGGCTACAGACGCTCGACAACGGAGCCCCTGTTTCGATCTTTACCGTGGCAAAAGAGCTTGGCCACAAGTCGATCGATCTCATCGAGAAGACCTATGGCCATCTGCTCGAGGAACGCGAGCGCCTACCGATCGTCCGGTATCGCGAGACGAAGGTCATTCCGCTACGGCATGAGCGGGCCGCCAGTTAGACGCGATGGACTTTCCCGTCAGCCGTTTGTCAGCGAGTTTGTCAGCGACGGCATCTGCGCGTGCTGATGCGGTGGGTGCGGCGGGAGAGGTTAAACCGTTGATGCTGGAACAGATGCCCGGGGAGGGATTCGAACCCTCAAG
>JABAOD010001562.1_pt2 | contig 14570 bp, 10 predicted proteins | sample 7062151 | NCBI WGS metagenome assembly JABAOD01 (sample SAMN14538626, study PRJNA623070) | marine sediment metagenome | biome: marine biome [ENVO:00000428]; feature: marine pelagic biome [ENVO:01000023]; material: deep marine sediment [ENVO:00002113] | place: India: Gulf of Khambhat ... | reverse complement strand
GTGCCCGCATCGGCCGCTGCTCGCAGGCGTGGATGTAGACGTTGGTGGCGGTGGTGCGGACGTTGGGGCAGCGGTAGAGGTCGCGCACCAGCCAGTCGACGATCCCGGTGCCGCTGTCGGAGTAGGCGCCGCCCGAGCCGAGCACGTCGAATTCGAGCGCGGTCAGAGTGCCGTCCCTCTTGACTCCGGCCTTGAGCCGCATTCGGTTGGCGGGGCGGTTGCCGACGCAGAGCAGGGTCTCCTCGCGGCTGAGGAAGAGCTTGACCGGCCGCGCGGTGCGCCGGGCCAGCAGCGCGGCGATGATCGAGAACTTGCTGGTCCAGAGCTTGGAGCCGAAGCCGCCGCCCACGTAGTGACCGATCACCCGCACGTTGCTGAGCGGCAGGCCGAGCGCCTCGGCCAGCCGGTTCTGGACCGAGTAGACGCCCTGGCTCGACTCCCAGACGGTGAGCTTGCCGCCGTCCCAGCGGGCCAGCCGTGCAGCTCGAGCGTGGTGTGCAGCTCGCATGCGGTGCGGTAGGTCTCCTCCAGGACCACGTCGGCGGCGGCGAAGCCGGCCGCCACGTCGCCCCGCTCGTAGACCTGGGTCTCGCCGGCCTGGTTGCCCCCCTCGCGGACTTCGGGAGCGCCCGGCTCGAGCGCCCGCTCGTAGTCGGAGATGAAGGGGAGCACCCGGTATTCGACCCGGATCGCCTCGAGGGCGTCGCGCGCCTGGTAGGGGGTCTCCGCCGCGACCGCGGCCACCGCCTCGCCCTCGAAGCGGCAGTGGGGATCGAAGAGCCGCCCGATCACGTTGCCGTCGCGGTCGCGGTACCAGGGGATGTCGGCGCCCGGCGTCCGGTCGTGGATCACCGCCCGCACCCCGGGCAGCGCTTCCGCCGCGGCGACGTCGATCGCCTCGACCCGCGCGTGAGGATGGGGGCAGCGCAGGATCGCCGCGTGGAGCATGTCGGGCAGGTGCACGTCGGAGGGATAGACCGCCGCGCCGCTGAGGCGCTCGTAGGCGTCGACCCGCGGCAAACCGGTGCCCACCACGCGGGTCTGGCGCCAGCGGTCCTGCTTCTGCTTGGGCTCGGGAGTCTGCGGCAGCGGGCCGTCGAGGTAGTAGTTCCCCTCCCTCATCGCGAGCCTCCTCTCTTCAGCTCCGCCGCCCGCCGCGCCGCTTTGAAGATGTTGGGGTAGGCGCCGCAGCGGCAGAGGTTGCCGGAGACCCCGATCCGGATCTCCTCGAGGCTGGGATCGGGCCCGGCGCGCAGCAGCCCCTCGACCGCCATGACCTGGCCCGGCGTGCAGTAGCCGCACTGGAAGGCGTCGTGCTCGGCGAAGGCCTGCTGCACCGCGCCCAGCTCCTCGCCGTTCAGGAGCCCCTCCAGGGTGGTGATCTCGGTTCCCTCCGCCTCCAGCGCCAGGGTGAGGCAGGCGTAGCGGCTGCGGTCGTTGATCAGTACCGTGCAGGAGCCGCATTCGCCGCGATGGCAGCCCGGCTTTGCGCCGGTCAGCCCCAGCTCCTCGCGCAGCACGTGCAGGAGCGACCAGCGCGGCTCCACCATCAGGCGGTGCTCGCGCCCGTTGATGCGCAGCGCCGCCGGCACCCGCTCTCCGGCGGCGACTACGGGCGAGGCCTGGGCGGTCGGAGCGCCGACCGCTCCGCGCGCCGCGGCCAGTCCCACCGCGCCGATGCCGGCCCCGGTGAGGAACTGGCGACGGCTCACCCCCTTCGGAGGTTCGACCCTCGTCCTTTTGTTGCTTCCCATCTGCGCCCTCCCCTCGGATTGAACGCTTGGATAGTGCGGACCCCATCATTCTACTTGGGGGGCTAGACTGGGGCCAAAGGACGATGGCACAGGCGCTCCGAGGCTTCATCCTCCAGCCCACCTACCGGATCGAGCGCGGGCGGCCGGTGGTGCACCTCTGGGGCCGCCTCGAGGGCGGCGACACCTTCCTGGTGCGCGACGACCGGCTGATACCGCACTTCTACGTCCGCGCCACCGATGCCCAGCGGGCGCGCGAGCTGGGGGCCCGGGTCGTCAAGGCGAGCGAGCGGGTCAGCCTGGCCGGGGAGCCGGTGGCGCGGGTCGAGGTCCCGACCCCGCCCGACACGCCGCCGCTGCGCAACCGGTTGCAGCGAGGCGGCATCGCCTGCTTCGAGGCCGATATCCGCTTCGCCATCCGCTATCTGATCGACCATGGGGTGCGCGGCTCGCTCGCGATCCGCGGCGAGTCGAAGCGGGGCCGGGGCGTGGCGCGCTGGTTCGAGAACCCGGAGATCGAGCCGGCCGACTGGGTCCCCGAGCTGGCGGTTCTCTCCTTCGACATCGAGACCGATCCGCGCGCGGAGAGGATCCTCTCGATCGCCCTCTGCGGCGCCGGAGCCTCCGAGGTGCTGCTGCTCACCCCGGAGGGCTGGCCGGTGCCGGCGGGGGCGATTCCCTGCGCCAGCGAGGCGGAGCTGCTGCGTACCTTCACCCGCCGGGTGCGGGAGATCGACCCCGACGTCCTGACCGGCTGGAACGCGGACGACTTCGACTTTCCGGTCTTGATACGGCGGGCCGGGGAGCTGCGGGTGCCGCTGGAGCTGGGCAGGGGCCGGGGAGGGGTCCGGCGCCGGGCTGGCCGGGGCTGGCGCCAGGCCACCGAGGTCAACCTGCCGGGGCGGTTGGTGATGGACGGTTTGCAGCTCCTGCGCGGCGCCTTCCTGCGCATGGAGCAGTACTCGCTCGACTTCGTGGCCCGCGAGGTGCTGGGGGAGGGGAAGACGATCTCGGGCCACGACCGGGCGGAGGAGATCCTGCGCTGCTTCCGCGAGGACCGGGCGAAGCTGGTCGAGTACAACCTCACCGACGCGCGCCTGGTGCTGGAGATCCTGGCCAAGCTGCAGCTCGTGGAGCTGGCGGTGGAGCGCAGCCGCCTCACCGGCCTGCCCCCCGACCGGGTCGCCTCCTCGGTCGCCGCCTTCGACTTTCTCTATCTGAGCGAGCTGGGCCGCCGCGGCGTGGTGGCGCCGAGCGTCGGCGCCGAGGGCGAGGAAGCGCGGCCGATGGGCGGCGGCCACGTCTTCGAGCCCAGCGCCGGCCTCTACGAGAACGTGCTGGTGTTCGACGTCAAGAGCCTCTACCCCAGCATCATCCGCACCTTCCAGATCGATCCGCTCGGCCTGGCGGTGCCCGGCGACGACGCCGTGCCCGGCTTTCTCGAGGCAAGCTTTGCGCGTCAGGGCGCCATTCTCCCGGAGCTCATCGAGGAGCTCTGGCAGGCCCGCGACGAGGCCAAGCGAAACCGGGACGCGGCGCTCTCCCAGGCGGTGAAGATCCTCATGAACTCCTTCTACGGCGTGCTCGGCTCACCCGGCTGCCGTTTCTACGACGCCCGTCTCGCCAGCAGCATCACGCGCCGCGGGCACGCCATCATTCAGACGAGCCGCGATCGCATCGAAGCGCAGGGGCACGCGGTGATTTACGGCGATACCGACTCGCTGTTCGTGCTTCTCGGCGGCGACGTGGACGAGCGAGAGGCAAACGCCGTCGGTGCCGATCTCGCCGCAACGCTCAACGCCTGGTGGCGAGAGCGGATTGCGAAGGAATTCCGCCTCGACTCGTTTCTCGAGATCGAGTTCGAAACGCTTTACCTGCGCTTTCTCATGCCCACCGTGCGCGGTGAGCAGACCGGCAGCAAGAAACGCTACGCGGGCCTGGTGCGCACGCCGGACGGCGGCACCGACGTGATCTTCAAAGGTCTCGAAAGCGTACGCACCGACTGGACGGCGCTCGCGCGGCGCTTCCAACGCGAGCTCTACCGGCGGGTTTTTCTCGGTCTGCCTTTCGAGGAGTACCTGCGCGAGACGCTCGCCGACCTGCTCGCGGGCAGGCTCGACGAGGAGCTCGTCTACCGCAAGCGCCTGCGCCGGGCGATCGACGAGTACACGCGCAACGTGCCGCCCCACGTCCAGGCCGCGCGCAAGCTGGACAAGCCGGGGCGCTGGATCCGGTACGTGATCACCGCGAACGGCCCCGAGCCGGTGCGGGACGGCATTCCCAAGCCGGACTACGAGCACTATCGCGAACGCCAGCTGGCACCGGCCGCCAACGGCATCCTGCACTTTCTCGATACCAGCTTCGAAGCCATCACCGACGCGCAGCTGGCGATCTTCTGACCCGCCGATGCCGCGCCGGGGGCATCCCGGATGGAAAATTCGTGCATGCGTTGTACACTCAGTGAGCATGAAACGTACACGCGGTGAGCCCTGCCCATGCAGCTGAGTCCTGACGACCGGCGCTTCTTCGCGGCCGTCGCCGAGATCATTTTCTCCAACCCCTTCGACGACGCCCGCGCCGAGGTCCGAGCCCTAATCCCGGATGCACCCGGGACCGGCGTCGGCCGCAAGCATCCCTTCGCGGCCCTTTTGCCCCCGGTGGAGGCCCGCTTGAGCGCGCTCGCCGCCGACGGCATTCGCGTCGTGCACGACGTGGCGTCGCGCGATCGCGATCTGTTCAGCCACGCTCTGCTGTTCCGCGCCTATCAACGCAGCGCAGAGCATTTCGACCGCCTCATCATCGAGCAGCTGGCCGCCGGCGACGAGCCTGCCGCGGCGCCTTTTGCACAAGCGCTGCTCGACGAGCTCAGCGCCTGCGGCTTCGCGCGCGACGACGCCGGCCGATACGTGGCGCTTTTCTACCAGATTCGAAGGGCGTACTACTTCATCGCCGATTCGCTGCTCGGCGACAGCCCGGCCATGAGACGCCTGCGCCACGCGCTGTGGAACAACGTCTTCACCTCCGACGTGCGCACCTACGTGAACCACCTGTGGAACCGCATGGAGGACTTCTCCACACTGGTGCTCGGCGAGACGGGAACCGGTAAGACAGCGGCGGCGGCGGCCATCGGCCGATCGGGATTGATCCCCTACGACGAGAGACGCGGGCGCTTCGCCGCGAGCTTCACCAGCACCTTCGTCGCCGCGAATCTATCCCAGTACCCGGAGAGCCTCATCGAATCGGAGCTGTTCGGGCATCGCAAGGGCGCGTTCACCGGCGCCATCGACAACCACCGGGGCTTGTTCGAACGGCTCAGCAACTACGGTGCGCTGTTCCTCGACGAGATCGGCGAGGTATCGGTGCCGATTCAGATAAAGCTGCTGAACGTGCTCGAGCAGCGCCGCTTCTCGCCCGTGGGCAGCCACGAGCCAGTGCGTTTCGACGGCCGGGTCATCGCCGCAACCAACCGATCGCTCTCGCAGCTCCGCGAAAGCAACGCTTTTCGCGACGATTTCCTCTACCGCCTGTGCTCCGACGTGATCGAGGTGCCGCCGCTGCGCAAGCGCATTGAGGAGCATCCCGCCGAGCTCGAGCAGCTGGTCTCGCTGATCATCGCGCGCGCCACCGGTGAAGCGTCGCCGCCGCTCACCGACAGGGTGGTCACGTCACTGGAGGCATCGCTGCCCGATGCCTATCCATGGCCGGGCAACGTGCGCGAGCTCGAGCAGGCCGTGCGGCGCGTGCTGCTCAACGGCCGCTACGACGGCGCCACCGCCGGCAACGACGAAGACGCCGAGGACGCGCTCGCGCAGGCTCTGCGCGAGGGCCGCGTGACGGCGACCGAGCTCACCAGCCGCTACTGCCGGATGCTCTATGCGCAGCTGGGATCCTATGAGCAGGTGGCACGGCGCATCGATCTCGATCGGCGCACGGTCAAGAAATACATCGGCCGGGAAAGCGACTGAGATCTTCGCTCAGCCGAGATCCACGATCTGCGGCGCGTGTTGCGCATGGGCGAGAAAACGCAGCAGATCGTCGCCCGAGATGGCCGTCGTCATGGCGTTGTCCAGCGGGTGAAAGTTGAGCGGATCGTGCGCGAGCAGACCCGCGTCGAGCACCATCTGCACGGCCGCCTGGCGGTCGTTGATCACGGCGAACGGCGTGACCGCTCCCGGCACCACGCCCAGGTGGCGCATCAGACGCTCGGCACTGGCGAAAGAGAAACGCCCTGCCTCGAGGCGTGCCGCGAGCGCCTTGAGATCGATGTCTCGGTCCTCGAGGCACGTGACCAGCCACATGCGCCCTTTCTTGTTGCGCAGAAACAGATTCTTGGAATGGCCGCCGGGAAAGTCCGCGCGCAGCTCTCTCGACTCCGCCACGGTGAACACCGGCACGTGCCGCACGGTGCGGTGCACGATGCCGAGGCTGTCGAATCGCTCCAGCAGATCGGCGCTTGAAAGCGGCGCGCTACCGTCGGCGAGGACGGGCTCGGGGGACGCTTCGGCGTTCATGGCGCGCGACCATAACAAGTCCGGCCGGCCGGCGATAGCTCGACCCGGGCCCGTGACCCGGTAGAATAGCGCCGCGCTGTTCGCTGTTTTGGAAAAACGCATGTGATCAGGCTGACCTGTCTGATAGCTGTTGCGGCCACCCTTGCTCTGCAGGCGGGCACCGCCGCGGGGCAGAGCCCCCCGGTGCCGGCTGTCGCCATCGGCGAGCCCGCCCCCGAGTTCTCCGCCGTCGACGAGCACGGAAACCGGCGGCGGCTTTCGGACTACCGCGGCTCGCACGTGATCCTCGAATGGACCAATCGGGACTGCCCGTTCGTCAGGAAGCACTACGACTCCGACAACATGCAGTCGCTGCAGGACGACGCGCGCGCCAGGGGGGCCGTCTGGCTGACGGTGACCTCGACGGCGCCGAGTCATCCGGGCTACATGGATGCCGGTGGGGCCGAGCGCTTCCGCAACCGCTACCGTGCGCGGCCGACCCTGATTCTGCTCGACCCGGACGGGCGCATGGGGCGCCAGTACGACGTCGAGGTCACGCCGCAAATTTTCATCATCGATGCCGCCGGTGTGCTCGTCTATATGGGCGGCATGGACGACAAAGCCACCGTCCGCGCCGCCGATGTGCACCAGGCCACCGACTACGTCGGAGCGGCGCTCGACGAAGCCCTGGCGGGCAAGCCCGTATCACGCTCCATCACCCGCCCCTACGGCTGCCCAATCGTATACTGACCGGTGGTGGGCAGAGGCTGGGGAATCGCCATGGCCGTGCTCTCGGCGCTCTGCTATGGCGCGGCGCTGCCGCTTTCGCGACTCGCCTACGATCACGGCGCCAATGCGCTGACCATCATGACGCTGCGCTACCTGGCGATCGTCGTGCTGCTCGGGCTGTGGCTGCATGCCACCGGCACGCGCTTTCGCATGGCGCCGCGATTGATGCTTGCGTGCGCCGCGGTCGGCGTGTGCTTCGTCGCGATCTCCGGGGGCACGCTCGCCTCGGTGAGCTTCATTCCCGTAAACCTGACGGTAGTGGTGTTCTACACCTACCCGATGATGACGCTGCTGGTGGTGAGCGCCATCGAGCGGCGTAGACCCGGCACCCTGGAGCTGCTCGCGATCGTCCTCGCTCTGCTCGGCGTGGGCCTGGCCGTGCAGGTGAGCTTCGAGACCCTGAATACGGCCGGCGTCGGCTTCGCGTTGCTGGCGGCGGTGGGCGTGGCCGGCTCGTTCCTCATCGCGAGCCGCACCATCGCGGCAGCGGGCACGACGCGCACGACCTTCTACGCCTGCGCCATGGCCTTGCTCGGAGGCGCCACCCTGACGCTCGCATTCGACGCGGTGGCGCTGCCGAATTCGCCTTTCGGCGTTGCATTGATCGCCGTCGTCATCGCCGTCTTCGCCACCGCCGTCATCACCATGTTCGTCGCGGTGCGACTCATCGGACCCGTGCGCCTGGCGACGTTCCTGTGCCTCGAGCCCGTGATGGCGATTTTCATCGCCGTGCTGGCTCTCGACGAGCACCTGAAGAGCGGTCAATGGCTCGGCGTGGGCCTGGTCGGCCTGGCCCTGCTCCTCGCGAGCCGCCGGGAGACTTAACCCCACACGCGCTCTCGTCCGTTGACAGTACCCATGGAAGGGTACCGACACCGCCGACCGCTCGAGCCGGCCATGACAGGCCGCGGCACGGGCCGCAACGCGCCGCGGCTGGCCGCCGCGCTCGCCGCCGCGGTCATTCTCGCCGCCGGCCTGGGGCTGGCGGAATCCGCTCGCGAGGCGTTCGTGCACGCGCAGGGGCCGGCGCAATGGCAGGCTCCGCCGATTGCGCCGGGCGCGCGCCCGCACGAAGCCGAGGGCGCCGCCGGGGCGCTTCGCCTTGCCGAGAAAGCGCCGGCGTCGGAGCCCGTGCTCACCCGCCCGCCTGCGGCCCGCCTGCATGCCGATGCGGCGCTCGCCGACATGCCGCCGACCGAGCCGCTGTGGAGCAATCTCCCCGCCCGCGACGAGTCCGGCCTCCCGCGCTTGCAGGCGCGGCTGCCGGGGCGCGCAGCCGAGGCCAAGAACGAGGGCGATGCCGATCGGCAAGTCACCGGCGAGAGCGCCGCGAAGCGCGCGCGCGGACCCAGAGAAGCTGCGCGGCATTTTCTCGCCGCGCAGGAACGCCTGGCGGGGCTGCGGTTTCAGCCGCGTTCCGGCTACTGGGCCAACACCTACGTGCCGGGCGACCCCGCCATTCGTGTGCTGGAGGCGCGCCTGCAGGGCTGGAACCGCGGCGCGCTCGCCGCCCGCATCGGCGATGCGCGCCTGGAGACGGCGGTGCGGCAGGTCCGAATGCCCTTCGACGTGCCGCAGAACGCGGCCCTGGCCGCCTATCTGCACGCCGACAAGCGCGCCGTCGAAGGTCGTTCGCGGCTGCGGGTCCAGGTCGGCCTGCAGGCATCGCACAAGCGCAGCGGCCTGCGCCCGGCCATGAATGTGGGCGTGGTGCTGGATCTGCGCCGCCCCCTCGACGATGCCACCGGCGCGAAGCTGCGCGCTCTGTTGACGGCGCTCGCCAGGGCCCGTCAGCCCGGCGACCGGTTCTCCATCACCGTCGCCGGTCATCCCGGCGGGTTGCTGGTGGCGCCGGCCGATTTCCGCCACGGGCCCGTGCGCATCGCCATGCAGTCGCTGTTTGCGGACACGGTGCAAAAGCGCAGGCCGGCGATGGACCTGCTGGCCGCCCTGGCAACGGCCACCGAGAACGTGCGCCAGGGCGACGACGCTTCGGCACCGCTGGGTGCGAGTCTCGTGTTGCTGGTCTCGACGGCGCCTTTTACCGAGCAGCGTGAGCCGCTCGAGCGCATGGCCCACCAGAACGCGGTCGACGGAATCGCTCTGAGCGTCGTCGCCCTCGGAGACGGCGCCGATGTCGCCTCCATCGACCGGTTGGTGCTCCTCGGCCAGGGCCATCGGCGCGTGCTCAGCGCCGCCGAGGGCGCCGCGCAGCTCGTCGATCGCGAGCTGCACGCGGCGAGCCGCGCCGTGGCCCGCGCCGTGCGCCTGCGCATCCGCCTGGCACCGGGCGTCGAGCTCGTCGACGTGCTCGGCTCGGAGAATCTCTCCGCGCGCGCCGCCGGGCGCGTGCGCGAGGCCGAGCGCAGCATCGATCGGCGTCTTGCGCGCAACCTCGGCATTCGCGCCGACCGCGGCGAGGACGAGGAAGGCATTCAGATCGTCATCCCGAGCTTTTTTGCCGGTGACAGCCACGCCGTCCTCCTCGACGTGGTCGTGCCGGGGCCGGGACCGGTCGCCGACGTCAGCGTGCGCTACAAGGATCTCGTCTATCGACGCAACGGCGTGGCGCGCGCCCGGCTCGCCCTCGAGGACGGGCGCCGCGGTCCGGGGCCCCTGCAGCACAACGTGCTCAAGAACCAGCTCGCCCACGCGCTCGCGCGCTCGGCCGCAAGGGCAGGTGAGCAGCTGGATGGCGGAGATGCGACGGGCGCCGTGCAGACACTGACATGGGTGCGGGATCTCTTGAGCGGCATGCGCCTGGAGATCCGGGGCTTCGACGGTGACGACGCGCTTCGCGAGGACGTGGCGCTCCTCGATCGGTACCTGGAGCTGCTCGCTTCCCCGCAGCCGGTCGCCGGCCAGCACCGCCGGCACCTCGCCGACTCGCTGCGCTACGTCGCCCATCGACGATTGATTCCACCTTACAAGTAAACCACGCCGCCTACACAGGAGCTTGCAATCATGAGAACGCTACTGCTGACGCTGATGATCTGCATTGGCATGCCGAGCGCCGTGCAGGCGGCAACCGATCCGGACGGCGGCGAGGTGCGCGTACCGCTCGACACCTATCGGAGACTCGTCGAGCAGGCAAGCCAGGTGCCGAAACCCGCACCTGCCGCCTTTGCCATCGGCGTATCCCACGTCAACGTCACCGTCATCGACGACGAAAAGCACACCACCGCGCGCGTCGAGGCGACCATCGACATCGAGACGTTCGAGAACCAGTGGACACTGGTGCCGATCCTGCCGCCGGGCGCAGCGCTCGCCGGCGCCACGGTCAACGGTAGACCCGTGCAGCTCGTGCAGGGACGCGATGGTCTCGCGTGGAGCACCGACAAAGCCGGCACGGTGCAGATGCAGCTCAGCTACGGTATGGATGCGCGCCGCTCGGAGTCGGGCTACACCTTGGCGCTGCCGATTCCGCAGGCGGCCGCCACTAATTTCGTCTTGAGCTACCCCGGTGCGGACGTGGACCTGGCAATCATTCCCGCTGCCAATGTGGCGTCGACGCAGCGAGACAAGCAGACGTTTTTCACCGCCAAGATCCCGAGCACTTCCATCGTTCTGGTGACCTGGCGATCGGCCGCGCGCCATGCCCACGCCGTGAGCCGGGCGCGCTACACGGGCGAAATCCAGGGCGGGGCTCTCGTCTGGAACGCGATCTTCCATGTCGAGATATTCGAAGGCGAGTTCGTCAACCTGCCCCTCATGCCGAGCAGCGTGACGCTCGGTGAGGTGCGCGTCGACGGCGAGGCGGCAACCGTCATCGAGGAGAACGGGCACTTCGAGACCGTGGTCAAGGGCCGCGGCATGCACGAGGTCAGCGTCACGTTTCAGGTCCCGGTAACCACCGAAAACGGCCCACCGAGCGCGACGCTTCAGGTGCCACGCATTCCGGTCTCGCAGTTCGAGCTGAGCCTGCCCGGCAAGAAGGAGGTGAGCGTGACACCCGGGGCCAACGTCGTGACAACGCATGGCGAGAACGCGACGCTCGCGAGCGTTTTCGTGCCCATGAGCGAGACGGTGACGTTCTCGTGGATCGACGCCGTGCCCGAGGACGTGCGCGCCCAGGTGCGTGCCAACGCCACCCTGTACCACGCGGTGCACGCCGAGGAAGGGGTGCTGCACGTACGCGCTCTGGTGGTCTACGAGATCAATCGTGGCGATACCAACCTGCTCGAGCTCCGGGTGCCCGGGGATGCTCAGGTGACGAGCATCAAGGCGCCATCGGGCGGCGTATCCGACTGGACGGAGGCTACCGAGAGCGGCGATGCGCTGAAGACCATCAGCGTTTTCCTCGATCGTGCGGTGAAGGGCGAGTTCGCGCTCGACATCGCCTACGAGTATCTGCTCGGCGGCGGTGCCCGCGCGCTGGAGCCGATTCCCGTGCCGCTTCTTGCCGCCGAGGAGGTGCACCGGCAACGCGGCATGGTGGCGTTACTCGCCGGCCCCGAGCTCACCCTGCAGCCGATAAGCGAAGAGCGTATCGTGCGGGTCGGCGAGAATCAGCTGCCGGCCTTCGTGCGCAATCAGCTCAGCATGAGCGTCGCGCACACCTACAAGTACACCGGGCGTACGCCGGAGCTGGTGGTCAGCGCGGTGGCGCCCGAGCGAAAGCAGGGCAAGTTCGATGCGCAGGTGGACACGCTGATGTCCATCGGCGACGTCACCATGAAAGGCTCGGCGACGGTGGAGATCAACATCAAGTCGGGCGCGATACTCCATCTTGCCCTGCGTGTGCCGCCGAATGTCAACGTGCTCGACGTGACCGGACCGTCGATTCGCAGCTTCGACGTCGCCCCCGGAGAGCCCTATCAGGCCATCGACATCGATTTCACCCAGGAGATGGAAGGTCAATTTCGTCTCGAGGTGAACTACGAGCGCATCATGGCAGACGGCGAGCCGACCTCCGCAGTGCCGACCGTGAGCGTCGCCGAGGCCGAGGTGGAGCACGGCCGCATCGCGGTCGAGGCGTTGAGCGCCTTGGAGGTTCAGGCAGCGACCGTCGAGCAGCTGTCGTCCCTCGACGTCAACGAGCTGCCTCAGCAGCTGGTGCTGAAGACCACCAACCCGATCCTGCTCGCCTACAAGTACGTGCACGCCGAGCCGCCGTTTCGGCTCGCCCTGAAGATCACCCGGCACCGCGAGATCGACGTGCAGGTGGCGGCCATCGAGAAGGCAAACTACTCGACGCTCTACACCCGTGACGGCCTGGCAGTCAGCACGGCGCGTTTCGACGTGCGCAACAGCCGTCGCCAGTTCCTGCGGCTGGAACTTCCGCCGCAGACGCAGGTCTGGTCCGTGTTCGTCGACGGCAAACCGGAAAAGCCGGCCCTCGCCGACCCGACGGAGAAAGGCTCCGCAGTGCTCATCAAGATGATCAATTCCGCGACGGGATTCCCCGTGGAGATCGTCTACGCCACGCGGGCCGCCTCCATGGGCTTCATGGGCACGGTGAGCGGTCGCCTGCCGACGCCGGACATGGTGGTGACCCACACCAGATGGGACGTATATCTGCCCCATGGACCTCGTTACCGGAAGCCCGACAGCACCCTCGACCCGGTGATCAACGGGCGCGAGGTGCCGAGCGCCGCCTTGAACGAAGAGCTCGCCCGCGCGCGCAGCGCCAAAGGCGTGGTGATGGGCGAGCCGCTGCGCTTGAGCGTGCCGACTCAAGGGGTGCATTTCTCCTTCGAGAAGCTCTATGCCAACCAGTCACCGCGGCCGGCCGGCTTCTCCATGGGCTACACGTCCATGGAAGGAAACCGCCTCGGTCTCGCCGCGAGCCTGCTCGGCGTGGTGGTGCTTTGGATCGCAATCGTCGCCATCGGCGGCTATCACGAGCGCGTGCCGCGCGCAGCCGCAGTGGCGCTGCTGGTCGTTGGAGTCGCCAGCGTGGTGGCAGCGATCGGCTACATGGGCACCGACCCCGCGCCGGCGGCGGCCCTTGCGCTGGTCGTCGCGGCAGCCATCGGCATCTGGCTCGGCGCGCGGCGCTATGCGGGCCGGCGCACGGCCGGCACGGACTGAGCGTGGCCGAGGCGGCCACCGCACTTTCCGCTGGATGGCTCGAGATGTTAAGGTTCGCGGCGCATGCCTTCGTTCAACCCCATCGCGAATCTCTTCGGCGCATCACCGGTAAGGCCGCTGCAGAAACACATGGCCAAGGTCGTGGAGTGCGCCTCACAGCTCGAGCCGCTGTTCGACGCGGTCGTCCGAGCAGATGCGCCGGGGGTGAACAAAGTCCAGGAGCGCATCGTCGTGCTCGAGCACGAAGCCGACGATCTCAAGCACGATCTGCGTCTGCGCCTGCCGCGCAGCCTGTTCCTGCCGGTGGAACGCCGGGATCTGCTCGAGGTGCTGACGATGCAGGACAACATCGCCAATCGGGCCAAGGACATCGCCGGTCTGATCCGCGGCCGACAGATGTCTTTTCCGGCCGACCTCGGCCCGAAGCTGAAAGAGTTCGTCAAACGCTGCATCGATGCCTGCCTGCAGGCACAGAAGGCGGTCAACGAGCTCGACGAGCTGGTGGAGACGGGCTTTCGCGGAGCCGAGGTTGAGCTGGTGCAGGAGCTGATCACGGAGCTCAACCGAATCGAGACCGATACCGACAAGATCCAGGTGGACGTGCGCGCCAAAGTATTCGCGATCGAGCGCGAGCTGCCGCCCATCGACGTCATGTTCCTGTACCGCATCATCGACTGGACCGGAGACATCGGCGACCGCGCGCAACGCGTCGGCAGTCGCCTGCAATTGATGCTGGCGCGCTAGGGCTCCGTGGAGCACGCCAACGTCTACCTGATGCTGGCGGCCGCGTTCGGCCTGTTCATGGCGTGGGGCATCGGCGCCAACGACGTCGCCAACGCCATGGGCACGTCGGTAGGATCCCGGGCATTGACGCTGCGCCAGGCAATCGTCATTGCGGCAATTTTCGAATTTCTGGGCGCGGTGCTTGCCGGCGGTCAGGTCACCGCCACCATCCGCAAAGGCATCATCGACCCGACGCTGCTCTCAGGCAGCCCCGAGCTGCTTGTATTCGGCATGCTTGCCGCATTACTGGCAGCGGGACTATGGCTGCTGGTGGCTTCGCATTTCGGCTGGCCCGTGTCGACGACGCATTCCATCGTCGGCGCCATTATCGGTTTCGGCATGGTGGGTATCGGCGTCGCGGCGGTGCAATGGGCAAAGGTCGGTTCCATCGTCGCGAGCTGGGTTGTATCGCCCGTGATCGCCGGTGTCCTCGCATTCGTGCTGTTTCGTAGCGTACAACGCCTTATCTTCGACGCCGGAGATCCGTTCCGCAATGCCAAACGCTACGTGCCCATGTACATCTTCCTGGTCGGTTTCATCATCGCACTGGTGACCCTGTTGAAGGGCCTGAAGCATGTCGGCATGGATCTGTCCACGTGGCAGAGCTACCTGCTCGCGGTCGCCGCCGGCGTGGTCACGATGATCGGCGGCATGGTGTTCGTGCGGCGCGTTCGACGCAGCAAGGAAGCGGATCGAGACTTCCACTTTGCTAACGTCGAGCGCG
>JABAOD010001675.1_pt2 | contig 14586 bp, 15 predicted proteins | sample 7062151 | NCBI WGS metagenome assembly JABAOD01 (sample SAMN14538626, study PRJNA623070) | marine sediment metagenome | biome: marine biome [ENVO:00000428]; feature: marine pelagic biome [ENVO:01000023]; material: deep marine sediment [ENVO:00002113] | place: India: Gulf of Khambhat ... | reverse complement strand
GCTGAAACAGAACGGCACCCTCCCGGAGACCGTGGCGGCGCCGACGTGCCAGACCTGCCACATGCAGGACGGCGACCACGAAGTTCGCACGGGATGGGGCTTTCTCGCCGTTCGCCTACCGCTCCCCGAGGATGAGCAGTGGGCTGCGGATCGTACGACCATCCTCCAGGCCCTCGGCGTCCTGGACCCTGCCGGGCAGCCGACGGCCCGTCTCGACGTCCTGAAGGCGGCAGACGTGGCGAGACTCACGCAGGCGGAGTGGGAGGTCGAGCGCGAGAAGATGGAAGGCATCTGCATGCAGTGCCACTCCATCAACTACGTCCGGGCCGAGCTGGACAAGGGCGATCAGATGATTCGCGAGGCCGACCACCTGTTGGCCGAAGCGATCCGCATCGTCGCGGGACTGTACCGCGACGGTGTGATCAAGAAACCCGCGAGCTACGCGCATGCGTTTCCCGATCTCCTGACCTTCCACGACGCACCGACGGCCATCGAGCGGCGCCTGTTCGAGATGTACCANNTCTGGTACGGCTGGAGCGAGATGGTCCGGGATCTGGCGGAGATCAAGGAGATGGCCGCGCAGATGCGCCGCCGGTAGCGCCGAGCGGTTGACGGCTGTGCGCACTCGCCCCCTGGGGCCAGGTGCTCCCGCCGTGTCGGCGATCGGCTTCGGCGGCATGCCGTTGTCGATCCAGGGGCGTCCCGGCGACGTGACACAGGCCGTCGCCGTCATCCACGCCGTGCTCGATGCCAATGCCACGCTCATCGATACCGCGGACGTCTACTGCCTGGACGACGACGATATCGGCCACAACGAGCGGCTGATCGCGCGGGCTCTGCACACGTGGGGAGGCGGTCGCTCGTCGGTTGTGGTTGCCACGAAGGGTGGCATGACCCGTCCCGGCGGTCGTTGGGAGCGTGATGCCCGGCCTGAGCGGCTCCGGGCGGCCTGCGAACGGAGTCTGACGGCGCTCGGGGTCGAACGGATCGACCTGTACCAGTTGCATGCCCCCGACCCGAGGGTTCCTTTCCTCGAGAGCGTCGGCGCCCTGGCCGACTTGCAGCGGCAGGGCAAGATCCGTTGGATCGGGCTGTCCAACGTGTCGGTCGAGGAGATCGACGCCGCCCGATCGGAGATCGAGGTCGTCACGGTGCAAAACCGCCTCAATCCGTTCTTCCGCGAGGCCGTGGACACCGGGGTGGTGCGCCACTGTGACGCTCACGGCATCGGATTTCTCGCCTACAGCCCCGTCGGCGGCGGTCGGCTCAACAGGAAGCTGCCAGCCCATCCGGTGCTCCGGCCGATGGCCGTGCGGCTCGGCGCGTCGGCGCACGCGGTAACGATCGCATGGGTGCTGTCGCAGGGATCCAGCGTCATTCCGATCCCCGGGGCGCGCACCGTGGATCATGCCCGCGGCGCGCTCGCCGCCATCGACGTCGTGCTCTCGGCGGACGACCGCCGAGCCATCGACCGCGCCGAGTTCTCGCGGGCCTGAGCGCCCCGTCCGACCGTGCCGCCGCGAGTGACCGCATGAGCACGCCGAGCGCCGAATGGCCCATCGAACTCGCGGATGTCGAGCGCGCGCGGGACCGGATCGCTCCGTACGTGTCCATCACACCGGTCCGCCCGTATCGATCCCTCGACACCAGCGTTGGGCACGGCATTCGCCTCTTCGTCAAGCACGAGAACCACCATCCCACCAACGCGTTCAAGGTGCGCAACGCGTTCGCTGCGCTCACGGCACTGACCGCATCGCAAGCGGACCGTGGAGTGATTGCCGCCACCCGGGGCAATCACGGACAGGGGCTCGCCTACGCCGGGCAGGTGCTGGGCATTCCGGTCACGATCTGCGTCCCGCACGGCAACAACCCCGAAAAGAACGAGGCCATGATCGGCTATGGCGCCACGCTCGTCGAGGAAGGCAACGACTACGACGAGTCGCTCCTCGCGGCCCAGCGCCTACAGCAGGAGCGCGGGCTCGTCTCCATTCACGGCACGAACAACGCGGAGGTCCTGGCAGGTGCCGGCACCATCACGCTCGAGCTGCTGCAGCAGGTCGAAGCCCTGGACGCGATCGTCATTGCGATCGGCGGCGGATCGCAGGCCGTCGGCGCGTTGACCGTGGTCCGGGCGTTGCGACCGGATGTCGAGGTGTTCGGAGTGCAGGCGGAGGGAGCCGCAGCCATCTTCGCGTCGTGGAAGGCGGGCGAGATGCTCACGCTCGACTCCGCCACAACGTTCGCCGACGGGATCGCGACGCGCTCAGCCTATGAGATGACGTTTCCGGCGCTCAAGGCGGGCTTGGGGGGCTTCGTCACCGTGACGGACGCCGAAATCGCCGACGCGCTGCGTCTGCTGCTGCGAACCACCCACAATCTCGTGGAAGGCGCCGGCGCCGCCGGATTGGCGGGGGTGATCAAGCTGCGCCACGAACTCGACGGGAAGCGCGTCGCGATCATCCTCTCGGGCGGGAACATTGACGCTGCGACGCTGCGGATGGTGATGACGGGGCAGATCTGAGCGGGGCATGCGCCTCACCGCCTCGTCGATCGCGTCGGAGCTGAGCCCCACTTCCCGCGCGATCTCGTGCAGTTCCCGGAGGCTCAGTCCGCGACCACTCGTCGAGCCGAGCGACCGCTGTTCCTCCAGTTCCGCCGCCCGCTGCAACACGAGCGCGACTTCCTGATCGGTAAAGCGACGAGCATCGTCGTGCGTCGGCGCCCTGATCGGAGTACCGTTTTCCATGATCAGCGTTGTCCTCCTCCTCGGCCGTTGGCGCGCCTCGACTCAGACGACCGCGTACTCGAGCAGTGTCATGCCGGTCTTCTCATACACGCGGTGTCGCGCCAGTCGAAGCTCGGCCCGATCGCGCCGGTTGGGAAGCATCGCGAGGCCGCTACCGAGTAGCACCGGAACGATCGCGACCTCGACCGTATCCACGAGCCCGAGATCCAACAGACTCCGGAACAGCTCACCGCCGCCGAACAGCCAGATGTCCTTGCCGGTGGCCGCCTTGAGTGCCGGTACCGTCGTCTTGGGATCGCTGGAAACCGTCGCGTCGGGACAGTCGTGCTGGCGCAGCGTCCGGGAAAACACATATGCCTCCATACCCGGCATCCCGCCGCCTCCTTGCCGCCGCGCCGCCTCGTAAGACTTCCGTCCCATGAGCACGGTATCGAAATCCTCGAAGAGGGCTCCGAAATCGATGTCCGGATCTACGGGAATCCAATCGTACTCCCCCTGTGGTCCGGCGATATACCCGTCCAGACTCATCGCCACCGAATAGCGAACGCGTCTCACAATCACCGCCCTCCGTCGCGCATTCGTTTCCCTTTTCCCGCTTCCCCCTTCCCGTTTCCCCAAATCCCAATCACCCCCACAACTCCCGCGTCGGCGGGTACAGCGTGCTGCCGTCGTACCGCAGGCCGTCCGGTCGGTCACGCGCCAGGAGCAGCGGGGCGTCCAGGTCCACGTAGCGCGCTCCCTGAGCCGGGAGGACCGCCGGCGCCACGCCCAGAGACGTCCCCACCATGCATCCGACCATCAGCTCCAGTCCGGCGTCGCGCGCTTCGGCGGCGAGCCGCAGAGCTTCGGTGAGCCCCCCGGTCTTGTCCAGCTTGAGGTTCACGACATCGTAGCGGCCGACGAGGCGCGGCACATCCGCGCTCGTGTGACATGATTCGTCTGCCGCCACCGGGAGGGGCCGCTCGAGATCGAGCAGCGCCGCGTCCCCGTCCACCGGGAGCGGCTGCTCGATCATCTCCACGCCGAGGTCCACGAGCGCCGGCGCAAGCTCCACGAACTGTGCCGGCGTCCACGACTCATTGGCGTCTGCGATGATCCGGCTGGTCGGCGCCGCCGCCCGGACCGCCCGTACCCGATCGAAATCTCCCACACCGGTCAGCTTGAGTTTGAGAAGCGGACGATCCGCGTTGGCACGGGCCGCCTCCGCCATGGCTGCCGGCTCGTCCAGGCTGATCGTGTAGGCGGTCGTCAATGCGCTCGGGTTGGGAAGGCCAGCGAGTTCCCACACGCGCCGCTGTGCTCGCTTTGCCGCGAGGTCCCACAGGGCACAGTCGATGGCGTTGCGTGCCGCGCCGGGTGGCATCGCGTCAAGCAACGCCTCCCGGTCGAGCCCGTCTTGCACGGCCGGGCGCACGGACTCGATCTGCCGCACCACGCCGTCGACAGTCTCCCCATAGCGCGGGTACGGCACGCATTCGCCGCGGCCGACCGCGTCCCCGTCGGCAATCTCGACCACCACGATCCGACTCTCGGTTCGCGCGCCGCGGGCAATCCGAAACGCGCCGAGGATCGGCCAGACTTCCCTGCGGACATCCACCACGACGCCGGTCATGCCACTCCCAACACCTCTTCCTCGTGATTTCAGGGAATCTTCAGTGCCTGGCAGTTAACGTACAGCCGTCAGTACGCCGCGGCGATCCGTGACGGGGGTCGCCGTCGGCCCAGTCGGTCAACCCGCAGACTGGGGACTCATGGCCCGCACGCCGCCGGACCCAATCCAACTCGAGCTTCGCGACGGGACACCCATTCTCTTCCGGCCGATCGTGCCCGATGACAAGGACCGGCTGCGAGACGGCCTGCGGCGGCTATCCGAGCTTTCGCGCTACCGCCGGTTCATGCGCGCCATTGGAGAACTGACGGAATCCCAGCTCGCCTATCTCACCGATCTCGACTACGACAGCCACATGGCGTGGGCCGCCATCGATTTGAGCCTGCCCGACCAGCCGGGGATTGGCGTGGCTCGCTACATCCGGCAAGACGACGATCCGACAAAGGCGGAGGTGGCGGTTACGGTCGTCGACTCGCACCAGGGTCGGGGTCTTGGGACGCTCCTGCTCGGCGTCCTGTCGCGCACCGCCGCGGAAAACGGTATCGAGACATACGTCGCCCACGTCCTGGCGGAAAACGCTCCGATGTTGAGAATCTTTGCCGACCTGGGCGGGCGCGCGCAGGCCGACGGTGAGATCGTCCGTGTGGAGATCCCGGTTCCGAAGGACCCGCGGGATCTGCCGAACACGCCGGCCGGAAGGGTGTTCAGGGCCATCGCCCGACGCATGCATGGCGGCCGCGGCGCGGCGGCCCCACGCGCCGGCCCCCGGTAGCCCCGCGGTCCCGCCGGTCAGGCGGGAACGGAGCGCACGTACGTGTCCAACTCGGCCAGCAGGGTGTGCTTCGGACCGTCGTCCAGGAACGATGCTTCGAACGAGTTCCGCGCCAACCGGTGCAGCTCGTCGCGCGTGAGCCCCAGGGCGTTTTGGGCGGCGAGGAAGTTCTCGTTCACGTAGCCCCCGAAGTAGGCCGGATCGTCGGAGTTCACCGTGACGCGCAGGCCCGCGTTGAGCAGCGCCTTCAGCTTGTGTTGCTCCATCGCGTCATAGACGCAGAGCTTCACGTTGGAGAGCGGACACACCGTGAGGGGGATCCCGTCGGCCCGGAGGCGCTCCACCAGGGCGGGATCCTCGATGGAGCGGACGCCGTGGTCGATCCGCCTCACCTTCAGCAGGTCGAGCGCCTGCCACACGTACTCCGGCGGCCCCTCCTCACCGGCATGGGCCACTGTGAGGAAACCCTCTTTCCGCGCGCGATCGAAGACCGCCACGAACTTCTCCGGCGGATGGCCCACTTCCGACGAGTCGAGACCCACCCCGATGATCCACTCGCGGAACGGCAAGGCCTGCTCCAACGTGTGCATCGCCGCGTCGGCGCTCAGATGCCGGAGGAAGCACATGATGAGCTGGTGCGAGATGCCCAGCGTACGCTCGCCGTCGTCCAGCGCCCGGTGAATGCCCGTGATCGCCGTCTCGAACGCGACACCGCGATCGGTATGCGTCTGCGGATCGAAGAAGATTTCGACGTGCCGCACCTGCTGCGCCCGCACACGCTCGAGATACGCCCAGGTGAGATCGTAGAAATCCTGCTCGGTGAGCAGGACCTGGGCGCCCTCGTAGTAGATGTCCAGAAATGATTGGAGGTCCGTGAACTGATACGCGGCACGGACCTCCTCGACGGATTGGAAGCGCAAAGACACTCGGTTCCGTTTCGCGAGCTCGAACATCAGCTCCGGCTCCAGTGTCCCCTCGATGTGGAGGTGAAGCTCCGCCTTGGGCAGATGTCGGATCCACCGCTCCACGGTCACCTCCTCGTCAGCGCAGTCGCGTGAATACCACCGTTTCGGCCGTGAACCGCGTGGGCCGCGGGGCTCGGTCGCCCGCGCCCGGCGGTCCGGGCTCGAGGTCGAGCCGGAACGCGTCGTTGCCGTCAAACACCAGAATCCCGTAGAGCGTGGCTCCTGCCAGCGGCCCGCGATCCAGTCGAGAGAGGTCGAGGAAGTGCGGCACGGTGTCACGATTCAGCGTATATCGCAAGGACACCGTGTCGACGGCTCCCTCCATCGGCACGACCCACTGGCCCGTGCCGTCGGATCGGAACACGAACTGCATGCCCTGTCCGTCGGTATCGGTTCCCGTCCACTCTCCGACCAGTGAGACCTCTGCGTCACCGCCGCAGGCGGCCAGCACCACCACCATCCCCAACGTGATCCATCGACGCATAGTACCCTCAGCTTTCTCGAACGCGCCTTCCGCACACGATGCACTACCTCATGCCGCGATCTCGAATCTACCGACCTGGTGCCGCCACGACAGGTCTCCGCAGCCGGTGGGTCAGCCTCCCCGCTCGACGGCCCGGGACCCGAACTTCCGCCGTACCGCGTCGACGGCCTGCGCCAGTCGCCGATCCCGCTCGGTCTCCAGCGCGTCCCCCGCGTCGTCGAACAATCCGAGCTGCTCTTCCGTGTCGGCTCCGCTGATCTGCGACAGCGAAACGCTGAGGAGTCGCGCCGGAATGCGCCGCGCCGCCCGGAGTCTGGTCAGCAGCTTGGCCGCCTCGTCGAAGATCACGCGCTCCGTTGACACACCGCGAGGAAGTGTGCGGCTGGCGCGCCGGTCACGGAAGTCGCGGTCGCGGATCCGCACGGTGATCGTCCGTGCCACGTACCCATGACGGCGGAGATCGTGGGCCGCGCGATCACTCAGGCGCAGCAATTCGCGTCGTAGGGCGTCCTCGTCGTCGAGATCTTCGGCGAACGTCTCGTCGCGGGACAGCGACTTGGCCTGCGCTCGTGACACGATCGGCGTACGGTCCATGCCGCGGATGCGGTGATACAGCCAGCTCCCGGCCCGATGCCCAAACCAGTCCTCCAGCACCGATCGCTCGTACGGGAGCGCGTCACGCACCGTCGTGAGGCCGAAGCGCGCCAAGCGTTCCTGAAACCGGGGGCCGATGCCCGGGATGTCACCGAGATCGAAGGTCGCGAGGAACGCGGCTTCCTGTCCCGGGGGCACGATCACCACACCGTCCGCTTCCGGCGTACGGTGCGGCTTCGCCCGTCCGGCGGCGAGTTTGGCCACGAGTCGGTTCGTTCCTGCACCGATCGACACCCGGATCTTCGTGTCGGCCAGGACGGTCCGCCGGATACGCCGCGCGATGGCTTCGAGGGACTCGTGCTGATATAGCGCTTCGGTGCCGGACAGGTCGAGATACATTTCGTCGATCGAGGCGGGCTCGACCACCGGAGTGAATCCCTCGAGCACCCTGACGATCGCCCGGCTCCGCTCGCTGCACGCTCGCCGCGGAACCCCGACCACCGTGGCCTGGGGACACAGGCGCAGGGCCTGCGCCATGGGCATCCCGGAACGCACCCCGAACGTCCGAGCTTCGTACGCCGCGGAGGTGACCACGCCGCGTCCCTGCGGCGTTCCACCCACCAGGAGTAGCTCGGCCCGGCCGGCTCCTTCGGGATCGGTGAGACGCGCGACCTGCACGTAGAACGCGTCGGCGTCCACCTGTACGATTCGCGGTGGCCGAGCGGTCGTCGTCATGGCTCTCAAGCTATCGTCCCCGGCCGGATCCGGCGCGGGGTGACCCGACGCACTGTCGGCGCAGGAGCCCACTCGCCATCTTCCGCACAGCAGAGGGGGATCGCGATGGCCGCCTCAGGTCCGCTCAGCCCGAAGGTCAGGGCCCAACTCGCTGTGCTGGCGGAGGTAAAGCGCAAGTGGGACCGGGTGCGTGCCATTGTGGAACAGGTGGCGGCGCGCCGCGGCAGAGGCCTGATGGGCGGCGGACGCATTCAGCCGTCGGGCGCCGTACTCCTTTCCCAGCTCGGGCGGCTCGTGATCGACATCATGCAGCTGCTCGAAGAGCACGGCTTCCGGGAATTCGCCGACCAGCTGCAGGAGCTTTCGGCGCTGGCGCGGCGCGGGGAGCGCGCGCCCGAGTCGGCGACCTACCGTATGCGGGAAATCGTGAACCACGTGTACACCGGGCTAGGGCTCGCTGAGAAAGACATCAAGGGAGGAGATCGACGGCGTCCCACCGAAGGGCCACCCGAGAACGCCTGAGGCCGACCCGACCATCCTGCGGCGTGCCACCGGATCCCCGCACCCGGCCTGCCTCCACTCATGATCTCGCCCACCAACCCTGGCCTCCACGGGTTGGAGACCTTACCTTGCGCGTGAGGATCACCAAGAGCCCCTGCCGTCGCTGACGCGGATCGCCTGAAGACCACTCCTCTCCGACTGGTACGTCATCGAACGGGAACTCGGCCGTGACAAACAGGAAGCCATGCACTGCTCGCAGGCTTCCGGGGACTAGGCCATCCATGACTGAAGGGACCGGAATGCACTGTCTACTCATCTTCCCGGAGTTTACCGGCGGGGCGTTCTGGAACTACCGGGCCGCGTGCGAACTCATGGGGGCCAAGTACCCCGCGAGCCCGCTGGGCCTGATTACGGTGGCCGCCCTGCTCCCGAAGTCATGGGAATGTCGGCTGGTGGACTGCAATGTCCAGGAACTGAGCGACGCGGATATCGAGTGGGCAGACATCGTGTTCACGGGTGGAATGATCGTCCAGCAACACTCCACGCTCGCNNNNCCCGACGCCACGTCCAGCCCGCATCTCTACGACTCGGCGGACTTCCTGGTTCTCGGGGAGGCGGAGGTCACCCTGCCACGGTGGCTGGCGGATCTCGAGGCAGGGAGTGCAAAGCACATCTACGAATGCGGGGAGGAACGGGCGGACATGTCCCAATCTCCCCTGCCTCGCTTCGACCTGCTGCGTTTCGGCCGCTACCTGCACATCAGCATCCAATACGGCCGGGGTTGTCCATTCCATTGCGAGTTTTGCGACATCGTCAAGTTGTTCGGGCAGGTGCCACGGCTGAAGTCAAACGAGCAGATACTCAAGGAGATCGATCTGCTCTACGAGTCCGGCCATCGGGGCCACGTCGACTTCGTGGACGACAACTTCATCGGCAACAAGCGGGAGGTGAAGAAGCTCCTTCCGGCGCTCCGCGACTGGCTGGAAGCACACGACTGGCCCTTCGAATTCTCCACCGAGGCGTCCATCAACGTCGCGGACGACGAGGAACTGCTGCAGATGATGCAGGACGTCGGTTTCTTCGTGCTGTTCGTCGGCGTTGAAAGCCCCAGCATGGAAACACTTGTGGCGACGCAGAAGCGGCAGAACACCCGACGCCCGATCGCGGAAAGCATCAGGAAGATCCACTCCTACGGGATGGCCGTGAACAGCGGCTACATCATCGGCTTCGATGCCGAACGGGGGAGCGTCTCTGAGAGCATGCTGGCCCTCATCGAGGCCAGTGCCACCCCCGTCAACATGGTTGGACTCCTGGCGGCCCTCCCGGGAACCCAGCTCACCCGACGCCTGGCCCGTGAGGGACGACTGCCCGACGACTTCGCCGTCCCGTCAGAGGATGCCGCGGACCAGTGCTCCGGTGGCTTGAACTTCGTCACCAAGCGGCCCCGAGCGGAGATCCTGGAGGACTACCGGCGAGTCATCTCGGAGTCCTACGCACCACGCGCGTACTTCAACCGCGTCTTCCGCATGGGCTCCGCGCTCAACTGCCGAACGAAGAAGCTCCACCTCCCGTGGCGTGTGCGGCTGCGCGAGCTGCGGGGGTTCGGCCGCCTCATCTGGCGCATGGGCGTGAAGCAGGACTACCGCATGGAGTTCTGGCGCACCCTGACGAAGCTCGCGTGGCACAACCCCGGGGCCCTCCGCTACGGGGTGGGCTGGATGGCCCTCTACCTGCATTTCGGCGAGTTCATGAAGACGGTCCTGGCCCGGCTCGACACGGACATCGAGCTGGCGAGAGCCTCTCACCCCACTCACGAAGTGCGAGCCGCAAAGCGGAGATCCCTGGTCACGCTTGGAACTGGGGCAGCGGGGATCGCGGGGTATCCACACCCGGTGGCCCCTGCCCTCGAGCCAGCTGCGCACCGGACTGACACCGCCGGAGCATAGCGCCACGGCGGTCGGGCGGTCCGTGCCCGGTTCATCGCGCGGGCGCTAAAAGACAGGAACCTCACCGACTTCGGTGAGGTTCTCATGCAACCCGATGGGCCTGGGTGGACTTGAACCACCGACCTCACGCTTATCAGGCGTGCGCTCTAACCACCTGAGCTACAGGCCCCGAGGACCCGGAATCTAGGGGGTCCGCGCCGCCACCTCCACCCCGACGCCCAACCCGACGGTTGCCGAGCGTCCTAGTCCCAATCACCCCGCTTGCCGCGGCGAGGCTCGTCATCCTCGTCGTCGAAATCGTCCTCATAATCGTCGTAATCGTCGTAGTCGTCGTCCTCGTCTTCGTCGTCTTCGAGGTCCTCGTCGTACTCCTCGTCTTCCTCGAAGTCGTCGTAGCTGGATTCGTCATCATCCGATTCGTCGCGGGCGGCGATCGGCGAAAACGACGTTTCCCACGGCAGCATTACTCCCTCCCACGCCTTCGGCGCGATGCAAAAGGTTGGATCACGTCTCCTACTCCCCAGTAGCGGCCCTCGCCTGGCGAGCTGCCTTCTTTCGCTGAATAGCAGCCAACGCCCGTTTCCGCAAGCGCACGGCGACCGGTGTGACTTCGATCAACTCGTCGTCTTCGATGTACTCGAGCGCCAGCTCCAGCGTGATCTCGCGCGGTGGCTCGAGCTGGATGTTCCCGTCCGACGCGGTGGTGCGCATGTTGGTGAGCTTCTTGCCCTTGAGGGCGTTCACGTCGAGATCGCCGGACCGGACATGCTCGCCCACAATCATGCCCTCGTACACCGCGTCCCCCGGCCGCACGAACATGGTGGCACGCTCCTGGAGGTTCCACAGGGCATAGCCCACGGCGACCCCCTCCCGATCGGCCACCAGCACGCCCCGGCTCCGGCCCGCAATCGGTCCGGCCCACGGCCCGTAGTCCAGGAACCGGTGGTGCAGGATCCCCTCGCCGCGCGTCTCGGTGAGGAACTCCGAGCGGTAGCCGAACAGCCCCCGCGCCGGAATGCGGAAGCTCAGCCGCACGCGTCCCCGGCCGTGATTGCGCATGTCCAGCACGTCGGCCCGGCGCGGTCCCAGAGTTTCCATGACCGCGCCCACCATTCCGTCGGGGACGTCCACGACCAGCTCCTCGTACGGCTCGAGCCGCTGGCCATCGGGCCCGATCTTGGTGATGACCCGGGGGCGGCTCACCTGGAACTCGTACCCCTCGCGCCGCATCGTCTCCATCAGGATGGCGAGGTGCAGCTCGCCCCGGCCCGACACCGTGAGCACGTCGGGCTGGTCGGTCTCCTCGACCGTGAGCGAGACGTTGCGTTCGAGTTCCCGGTACAGCCGCTCGCGCACCTGACGACTGGTGACGAACTTCCCCGCGCGTCCCGCAAACGGTGAGTTGTTCACCATGAAGTCCACCGAGATGGTCGGCTCCTCGACGGCGACGCTGGCCAACCGTTCGGCCCGGGAGGGATCGGCCAGGGTGGTGCCGATCTCGACGCCGTCGATACCGGCGACGGCCACGATGTCTCCCGCGGCGGCCTCGTCCAACTCCACCCGCTTCAGACCCTCGAACCCGTAGAGCTGCGCCACCCGCGCGGGGCGAAGGTCCTCCTCCGACACGATCCCCGGCTCACCAGGCGGGAGCAGCGCCACCGCCTGCCCCACCCGCACGACGCCCCGCTCGATCCGCCCGATCGCCACCCGCCCCAGGTAGGGAGAGTGGTCGATGGTCGAAACCGCCATCTGAAACGGCCCGTCCGGCTCACCGCGCGGTGGCGGAACGTGTCGCAGGATCGCGTCGAACAACGGGGTGAGGTCGCCACCCTCGTGGAGCCCCGGGGTGGGCGGCTCAATCGTCGCGACCCCAAGCCGGGCGGACGCGTAGAGGAACGGCGCATCCAGCTGGCTGTCGGACGCGTCCAGCTCCATGAACAGCTCCAGCACCTCGTCGTGCACCTCGGGCGCGCGGGCGTCGGCCCGGTCCACCTTGTTGATCACCACCACGGGCGCGAGTCCCAGGGCGAGCGCCTTCCGCGTGACGAAGCGTGTCTGCGGCATCGGCCCCTCGGCCGCGTCCACCAGGAGCAGGACGCCGTCCACCATGCGCAGGATGCGCTCGACCTCGCCGCCGAAGTCGGCGTGCCCCGGGGTGTCCACGATGTTGATCTTGACGTCGTGCCAGCGCAGCGACGCGTTCTTGGCGAGGATGGTGATCCCGCGTTCGCGCTCCAGCGGATTCGAATCCATCACCCGCTCCTCAACCTCCTGGTTGGCGCGGAACACGCCCGCCTGGCGGAGCATCTTGTCGACCAGCGTCGTCTTGCCGTGGTCGACGTGCGCGATGATGGCGATGTTGCGGATGGACAAGGGAGACCTTCGGGATGACTCGATCGTCGTGCCGGTGTGGGGGTGCGCCAGTATAGACGGGTCCGGGGTTCCGCGCAAGCGGAGGATCAGACCGGTACCCGGCAGGTGTGCTCGCGCTCGATCTGGAGTGTCACGTGCCGGATCCCCAGATCACTCAGCCGCGCCTGCGCCGTTTCCAGCACACGCTGGCCCTGACCGGGATCGGTCACCACCGCGTGCCCGCTCATGGCGACGACACCGCTCGTGAGCGTCCACACGTGTAGGTCGTGCACCTCGTCCACCCCGCCGATGGTGGCGATGCACCGTTCCACATCGCCGAGGCTGATGTGTCGCGGTGTGGCCTCGAGCAGCACGTCCGTGCTGTCGCGCACCAGCCGCCACGCGCCGACCAGGATCAGCAGGGCAATGCCGATCGAAATGAGCGGATCGGCAACCACCCAGCCGCTCACGAGGATGATCACGCCGGCCGCCAGGGCCCCCAGCGAGCCGAGCAGGTCGCCGAGGACGTGGAAGTAGGCGCCCCGAACGTTGAGGGATTCGCGATGGCCTCGATGGAGCATCCAGGCGCCGAACAGGTTCACCATCAGACCCAGGCCGGCGACGCCGATCAGGACGGTGGCATCGACCGCCGGAGGCATCGCGAGGCGGTGCAGGGCGTCCCGCACGATGAGCCCCGCGACCACCATGAGCGCCGCTCCGTTCACCAGGGCCGCGAGGATCTCGAGTCGCAGGTAGCCGTACGTCTTCTCCGACGTCGCCGGCTTTCTCGCGAACCAGGCGGCGAACAGCGCCAGGGCCAGGGCACCCACATCGGCGAACATGTGCCCGGCGTCGGCGAGGAGCGCGAGCGAGTTGGCCAGCAGCCCGCCGATCACTTCGACGACCATGAACGCCAGCGTGATCACCAGAACGAGCGTGAGCGCGCGCCCGCTCACGCTGCGGTCGGGTGGGTGGTGCAGGCAGTGGAGCGCCTGGTCCCCAGAGTCGGGCTCCCGGACGCCGGTCACGGGCCGCCGCCGGACGTCGGGACCGCCCGCTTTGCCGTCATGGTCAGACTCTGTAGCTTTTGCAGCACGACACCATGGAAGAAATCACAGTTTCGTCGTTCATCATCCGAGTCGTGGCGGTGCTCCTGCTCGTCGCCGCAAATGCCTTCTTTGTGGCGGCGGAATTCGCGCTCGTGGCCGCTCGTCGCACGCGGATCGAGTCGTGGGCCCGTCGAGGGGACCTGAAAGCTAAGCTCGCCCTCAAGGCCATTCAATCGATCGACCGCTACATCTCCGCCACGCAACTCGGCATCACCGTGGCGAGCCTCGGCCTCGGGTGGATCGGCGAGCCCGCCGTGGCCGGAGCCATCTCCGCGATCTTCCACGACCTCCCCGCTCCATTCGACGCGATCGCGACCCATACCGTCGCGGGCATCGTCGCGTTCCTGATCATCACGTTTCTCCACATCGTGCTGGGAGAGCTGGCGCCCAAGGCACTGGCGCTGCTTCACCCCGAAGCGACCAGCCGCTGGGTGGTGGCCCCGCTCATCGGATTCACGGTGGCAACCAATCCGTTCATCTGGGCGCTGAACGGCACGGCCAACGGCGTGCTTCGCATGTTCGGGATGCGGGCACCGAGCGAGGCGGAACGGGTCCACCGACCGGAGGAGATCGTGATGCTGGCCCGTCAGAGCCAGCGGTCGGGACACCTCGACCAAGAAGACGTCCGCATGCTCGAGGGCGTGTTCGAGTTCACCGAGAAGAACGTCTCCGACGTCATGACCCCACGGACCGACGTGATCGCGCTTCCGGCAGCGCTCACCATCGCCGATGCCGTGCGGCAGGTCTCCGAGTCACGGCGGTCGCGGTATCCC
>JABAOD010008798.1_pt1 | contig 14587 bp, 12 predicted proteins | sample 7062151 | NCBI WGS metagenome assembly JABAOD01 (sample SAMN14538626, study PRJNA623070) | marine sediment metagenome | biome: marine biome [ENVO:00000428]; feature: marine pelagic biome [ENVO:01000023]; material: deep marine sediment [ENVO:00002113] | place: India: Gulf of Khambhat ... | reverse complement strand
ATCAGCAACACCGTGCTGCACTCGCTGACCGACCTGAACGGCGACGGCGTCGCCGACCTGGTGGTGTTCTCGCTGGAGGGCAGGACGATCTCCAGCAAGCGCTCCGCCTACGAGGTGCATTTCGGCTCGGCTACACCCGAGGGCGGCACCCGGTTCGCGGCGAGCGCCGACCTCGCGATCCGCTCGGACGGCCGAATCCAGCTCGGGATGGACCGGCACGACTTCGATCGCGACGGCCAGGTCGACCTGATGTTCACGACCATCGAGCGCGAATTCCTCGCGAGCAACCCCTTCAGGAACTTCCGGGGGTTCATGGGCGGTTCCATCTTTCTGGACATCGAGTTCTACCGCATGGCAGGCGGTCTCTACCCCGACAAGCCCGACGCCACCCGCAAGATCAAGCTGCACTTTCCGGCCGCCCACAGGGAGCCGGGGTGGATCCCCCTGGACCTGGCGCTTCGCGGGGGTAAGCACGAAGCCCGCAAAACCCAAGATCGTCACCTGCGAGCCTTCAACTCGATCTTGCTGCTCGGGGATGTGATCGGCGACGGCCGCCCGGACCTGATTGTCGAGTGGCACAAGAGACTCCGGGAGGTCTTTTACTTTCGCTCCAAGGTGCAAGATCTCGCTACCCTGGGCGTCTTCATCGGCGTGCCGGGGCCGGACCTGTTCGCCCAGCGGCAACAAAAGGTCACGGTTGCCATCCCCAAAGACGAGGAATACATCTGGGACGAGGATTCCGCCTGGGACGGGGAATACACCTGGCTGGTGGACCTCAACAAGGACGGCAAGCAGGACGTCCTCATGCATCACCCGTCCACCACCGAGCCGCATCGGGTGACGATGCTGATCGCGCATTAGGGGCGCTCCCCCACGAGTCTCTTTACCAATAACGAAAGGGCGTTGTGATGGAAGGCAAGAAACTGGAAGGTATAGGAGGTTGGCTAGTGGTCTACCTCATCTGTTCGATCCCCCTCTTGGTGATCTATTCAATGGGCCTTTCGGGGTGGTTCTTCGACTATCCCGTTGGTCTCATGGTCGCGATCTTCCTCGTGCTTGCGGTTCCACTATTCCTCGTTCTCTCGAGGTCTCCCAAAGCGCCGCGGTGGAACATCGCCGTGCTCTGGATCATCGTGGCCTTGATCACCGCGCGCGCCATCTCGGTCTTCGTGTTTCCGATGCGAGCCGAGGGCCAGCCGCCGATCAGCAGCGAGGAGCTGCCGGGCATAGTCATGATTCTCTCGGCAATCGTGTCCGTCACGCTGGCATGGGCGATCACCTGGACGAAGTACTTCAAGAGGTCGGAGCGGGTTCGAAACACTTTTGGCACGAGGCATCAGACTCAAGTCGAATAGGCCCGGTGTCTGTCCCCGCTCGTTCATGCCGAGGCTTGGTGATAGTCTTGCCGCCTCGAACCAGAGACGGCTGCCCGCAGCACTCACGTGGAGGTCTCCAGGGAGATCGTTCGCGGGTGGCTCCATTGAGGGGCCGGTTGCGGGGTCCGTGGGCAGGGGCGGAGTGCCGCCGGGCCGCGAGGAGGTCGAGATGGAGCCCAGGAAAAAAGTGCGTGCCGCGGTCCGGATGCCCTGTCTCCACCGGATCCTGCTGCTCGCGGCCGCGCTGCCGCCATGCAGCGCCTCCCCGTCCGCAGCCGCCACCATCGAGGTGACGGCGATCGTCGACGACGCCACGAGCAACGGCAACTGCACGCTGCGAGAGGCGATCCGGGCCGCCAACATGAACGTGGCCCAGGACGAGTGCACGGGCGGCGACCCGGGCGCCGACACGATCCTGCTGCCGGCGGGGACCTACCGGCTGACCCTGGCGGGCAGCGATCAGAACGCCGCCCTGGGGGACCTCGACATCCGCGACGACGTCACGATCCTGGGGGCGGGCCGCGATGTAACCGTCATCGACGGCGACGAGATCGACCGCGTCTTCGACGTCGGGCAGGGCGACAACACGATCGTCGTGGCGATCAAGCACCTGACGGTCCGCGACGGTTCGGCGACTGCGGACGGCGGCGGCATTGCCAACCGGGCGGGACAGGGAGGCACCGGATCGCTGAGCCTCTACAACGTGCTCGTCGCCGACAGCAGCGTGCCGGGCGACGCTTTCGGCGGCGGCCTCTGGAACACCGGGCGCCTGTTCCTGCGCCGCACCGAGGTGTCCGGCAGCTCGGGAGGCGACGGCGGCGGCATCTTCAACGAGGCCGGCGCGGACCTCGACGTCCTGCTCTACAGCCGGATCACCGGCAACACCGCGGCTGCCAACGGCGGCGGCATCAGCAACGGCGGCGACCTGTCGCTGGACCGGGTGTTGATCGACGGCAACCAGAGCGGCGCCGCCAACAACGGCGGCGGGCTGATCAACAACGGCGCCGCCAGCCTGATCAACGTCACCTTCGAAGGCAACACCGGCGGCCCCTTCGGCGGCGCGATCCTCAATCAGGCGATGGGAACGCTCAGCCTCGAGCACGTGACGATCACCAACAATTCCGCCACTTCCGGGGGCGGCATCGTCAATGAGAACACCAGCGCGGCGGACGTGATCGAGATCGGCCAGACGCTGCTCGCCGACAACGCCAACGGCAACTGCGTCGGAACCGGCGGCGCAACCCAGTCGTTCGGCTACAACCTCGAAGACGCCAACGACTGCAGCCTGGCGGCAACCGGCGACCAGGTGAACGTGAGCGACGCCAACATCGGCCTTACTCCCCTGCAGGACAACGGCGGCTTCCTGCCCACCCGGGGACTGGCAGACACCAGCTTCGCGGTCGACGCCGGCAATCCGGCGAGCGCCGTCGATGTCGACCAGCGTGGCACCGAGCGGCCGCGAGACGGCGACGGTGACGGCAACGCGGTCGACGACATCGGCGCCTTCGAGCTGCAGGCGCCGATCCTCGTCAACAGCACCGACGACGGTACCGACGTGAACCCGGGCGACGGCGTCTGCGAGACGGCGCCCGGCAACGGCATCTGCACCTTGCGCGCCGCGGTTCAGGAGGGCAACTCCAGCGTCCGCTGGAAGCTGATCACGATCCCGGCGGGGGTCTACGAGCTGTCGCTAGGCGGCAGCGGCGAGGACCTCGCCGCTACCGGCGACCTCGACCTGCGGGAGACGGTCACCATTCGCGGCGCTGGCGTCGGCGCCACGGTGATCGACGGCCAGGACCTCGATCGCGTCTTCGACCTGCCCGACGGCTCCACCGACGACATCGCCATCGAGGACCTCACGATCCGCAATGGCGACAGCGGCATCATCAACGGCGGCTGCCTGCGCTCGGGCCTGCTGAACTCGGACGAGGACCGGCTGCTCCTGTCGCGGGTGCTGATCAGCGACTGCGAAGGCGGTACGGGCGGCGGCGTCGACCTGCAGGCGGGCACCCTCACCGAGATCGTCGACAGCGCGGTGCGCGACAACACCTCCTCCGCCTCGGGCGGTGGCATCTTCGCTGCGTTCCAGAGCCAGCTCCTGCTGCTGCGGACCGAGGTCTCCGACAACGTGGCCCAGGGCTCGGGGGGTGGCGTCTATCCTGGTATCGCCAGCCTCGTCGACAGCACGGTCAGCGGCAACGTCACCGACAACGGCGGCGGCATGTTCACCGACGCCCTCACCGGGCTGGTGAACACGACGATCGCCGGCAACACCGCCACCAGCGGCGAGGCGGGCGGCGTGTTCGTCGTCGGCTTTACCGTCTTCCACAACACGATCGTTGCCGACAACATCGGCGGCGCCGGGATGGACCAGTGCGGCGGCAACACCGGTATCAGCACCTTCTCGCGCGGCGGGAACTTCGAGACGGCGGCCAATACCTGCAATCTCACCAACCCGGTGACGGTTCCCGACCTCTCGGACCCGGTCTCGGGGCTGGCGCCGCTGGCCGACAACGGCGGCCCGACGCGGACCCATGCGCTGTTTTTTGACAGCCCGGCCCTGGACAACGCGGACCCGGCCGGCTGTGCCGACCACGACCAGCGCGGCGAGCCGCGACCGATCGACGGCGACAACGTCCCCGGCGCGGTCTGCGACATCGGTGCCTTCGAGGGCTCCTCCTGCCAGCCGATCGTGCTCGAGAATCACACCGTGACCGGCAGCGTGACCTACGAGTCGTGTGACTGGATCTTTGGCGGTCCCGGCCTCGCCTTCGACGCCGGCGCCGACGCCACGCTCCTGGCGCGCACCTTCGTGGCGCTCGGTGAGGACGTCGTGTTCGAGAACGGAACCGAGGTCGCGATCGGCACCGACCCGTCGGCGGCGACGCCTCCGCCATGAGCGCCGGCCGTCTCCGCTTTGTGGTTCTCCCGCTCCCTCCGGATCAGGAGGAAGCCTTCACATGGCTCGACATCAGGGGCGGAAGCCCGCATTGGTCAGGTCGACGAGGTCGTCCACGGCCGTCCACTGAGCGGGGGCGGAGGCGCGGCGGCTACTCGTCGGACCCGGAGGCGGGTCGCTCCGACGCGAACCGTCCTTGCAGGAATCGGCGCCACCCGCCTTCCAGCTCGGCGAGGTCCTTGCCGTAGATCTCCTCGGCGGCGGCAGGGTCGGCGGCGTAGAGGCGGAGGAAGCGGTCGAGGCCGTGGGTCTCGACCAGGTGCTTGGTGAAGGAGGCCTGGGCGAGGTAGGCGAGGCGGGTGTCGCCGTGCTCGCGGTGGATCTCGGCCTCGAGCACCGGCCAGATGGGCTCGCCCTTCTCCTCCCGCAGCTGCCAGTAGGCGGCGTGGGTCTCCTCGCCGAAGTTGGGCCAGACCCGCGGGCCTTCGCCGGTCAGCTTCTCCTCGACGTAGACGGCGAAGCCCTCGTCGAAGAGGCGGTTGCCGGAGGAGAGCCGTACGCCGTTGCGCTCGCGCTCGTGGCGCGACAGCCAGCTCAGCCCCAGGAGGTTGTGGGTCAGCTCGTGGACCAGGGAGAAGCCGTAGTCGAGCTTCGCCGAGCGGGTCGGGACCAGGATGAAGGCCTCGGGGCCGGGCTGGGTGGCGTACGGGCTGTCGTGGCCGCCGACGTTGACGTGCAGGCGGTAGCCGTCGGCGAAGGAGCGGCCGAGGTAGGCCCGGGTCTTCTCGTACCAGTGCTCGAGCGTCTCGCCGAGGCGCGCCGCCTCCTCGGACGGTAGCTCGGACTCGAAGTAGACGACCTCGAAGTGCGCGGTCTCCAGCCGGCCGTCGCCGTCGACCGGCTTCCACATCCGTCGGCGCCGGAAGTCGTCGAGCCAGGAGACGACCCGGGGCGCCTCGCCGGCGGTTTCGAACCGGAGCTCGATCGAGAACCGCATCTCCATCCTGCGGCCGCTCTCGGCGTCCGTCCAGCCCCAGCTGCCGCGGACGTCGGCATGGTCGGCGGAGGCGCCGGTCCAGGCGATCTTCAGCTGCCGGTCGGTCTCGCCGGCACCCATCTCGCTGGCCAGCTCGAGGAAGCCGGCGAGGTCCAGGTGCTGGTCCAGCTTCGGGTCGCGGAACACCAGCCCCGGCGCCAGGTGCGGCCGCAGGGCCTCGACGTCGCCGGCGTGATAGGCGCGGACGAGGCGGGCGGCGAGCTCGGCGACCGTGCCGGTGGGCGCGGCCGGGTCGGCGGCTGCCGCGACGGCAGAGCCGAACCCAAGAGCGCAGAGGAGGGCGAGCGCGGAGCCGCTGATGAGGCGCATCCGCGGATCGTATCGCGGCGGCGTCGACCGCGGATTCGCCGCACCCCGCCACAGGCCTTGGACCCGTCCGGCCGCCTCACTCCCAGCGGAAGATCCACGTCGCGATGGCGGTGGCGACGGCCAGGGTCAGGAGCAGGGCGCCGACCTCGGGCAGGTAGTCCCACCAGGAGCCGCCCTCCCAGATGCCCATGAGCAGCGACACGGCGTGGGTCACCGGCAGGGCGTTGGCGATGCCGCGCCAGACCGGCGGGAACTGCTCTACCGGCGCGAACAGGCCCGAGATCCCGAGCATCGGATAGAGGATCATGGTGCCCAGCGGCTGCGCGAAGCGCGCCGTCGGGACGACGCTGGCGATGATGAAGCCGAGCGAGCAGATGCTCAGGGTGCTGAGCAGCAGCGCCAGGCAGAAGCTCAGCATGTCGGCCTCGAGATCGACCGGGTAGAGGCGGCGGCCGGCCAGCACCATGAGCGCCAGGGTCGCGGCGGTGAGGCCCAGCTTGAGCGTCACGTGGACGCCGAGGATGGTGTGCGGCCGGAGCGGCGTCGCCCGCAGCCGCTTGAGGATGCCGCCCTCGCGGTAGATCGAGATGATGGCGACGAGCGACAGCACGGCGGAGAAGGCGATGATGACGGCGGCCAGCACCGGCAGCCGCGAGCCGACGAACGTCGCCAGCGAGGCGGAGCGGTCGACGCGGCCGGCGAACGAGCGCCCCAGCAGCAGGAAGACCAGTACCGGCGCGCCGACGGTGCCGAACAGCCCCAGCGGCTCGCGCACGAAGATTTTGAGCTCGAGCCAGGTCAGCTTCCAGAAGCCGCGCAGCATGGTCCTCAGTCCCGGATGCGATGGCCGGTCAGCTCGAGGAAGACGTCCTCGAGGTTCGGCAGGACGGTGCGGAAGTCGGTCACCTGGAGCGAGGCCTCCGACAACAGGCGGATGACCTCGGTGACGAAGTCCTCGCCGGCGCCGGTCAGGGTGTAGGTGGCGCCGTCGCGGCGGACGGTCTGGACGCCGGCGAGCGAGCCGAAGACCTCGTCGCCGCCGGGCGTGGCGAGCGACAGGACGACGGTGCGCTGCGGGCAGTGCCGGCGCACCAGCCCGGCCGGGGTGTCGACGTCGATCACCGCCCCATGCTCCATGATGGCGACCCGGTCGCAGAGCCGCTCGGCCTCCTCCATCAGGTGGGTGGTCAGGAAGACGGTCTTGCCGCGCTCGCGGATGCCGGTCACCAGCTCCCAGATCGCGCGCCGCGCCTGCGGGTCGAGCCCGGTGGTCAGCTCGTCGAGGAAGACCAGCTCGGGGTCGTTGATCAGCGCCAGGGCGATGAACAGCCGCTGCTTCTGGCCGCCGGACAGCGTCATGAACCAGGCGCTCCGCTTCTCCTCGAGCCCCAGGCTCCGCAGCAGCTCGTCGCCGTCGACCGCGGCCGGGTAGAGCGACGCCCACAGGTCGACCGCCTCCCAGACCTTGATCCGCTTCTGCAGCTGCGCCTCCTGGAGCTGCACGCCGATGCGCTCCTGCAGGGCGTAGACGTCCTTGTGGGGATCGAGGCCGAGGACCGAGATCTCGCCGCGGTCGGCGCGCCGCACCCCTTCGACGCACTCCATCGTCGTCGTCTTGCCGGCGCCGTTGGGCCCGATGAGGCCGAAGATCTCGCCCCGCCGCACCTCGAAGGAGACGTCGTCGACCGCCACGGTCGAGCCGTAGGTCTTGCGCAGGTTGCGGACCTGGACGACCGGGGGCGCATCCATGTCGCGAGGAGTATAGGGGCGGTGACGCTCAGGAGCGCGGGCCGTCCCGTCAGCGGATGGCGAGGAGAACCACGCGCGAGACGCGGAGGGTCCGGTCGCGCGTCAGCAGGGGGACCCGGTGAACTACGCTGGTGGCCCCGATCAGCTGGTCGGCGCCGCTCAGAAGCCCCGCAGCAGCCGGCGCTCGCCGGCGCGGCTCAAGCGCTGGCGGGCCGCGGCGGGGGTCAGCCAGACGAGCCGGTCGACCTCGTCGTTGGGCTCGAAGGGGCCCTCCTCGACTGCCCTCATGTGCCAGTAGAGGACCACCTTGGGATGCTCGCCCACGGCGTAGAAGGTGCCGCCGGCGAAGCGGTCGATCTCCACCCGGCAGGCGGTCTCCTCGAGGACCTCGCGCAGGGCCGTCTCCTGCCACGACTCGCCGCGCTTGCGCTTGCCCTTCGGGAACGACCAGTCGGCGTGGTGCGGGCGGTGGATCACCGCCACCTCGCCGGCCCCGGGCTCGCCACGCCAGACGACGCCGCCGGCGGCCTCGATGACGCGGGGGTGGGGCGGCGCCGGCATCGTCAGCCGGACCGGTCCGCCGCGGCATCCCCGCCCAGCAGCTCCGCCAGCGTCCTCGGGTCCAGGTTGCCGCCGCAGAGAACGACCGCGACCCGGCCGCCGGCGAAGCGCTCGCCGCTGTCGAGGCAGGCCGCCACCGCGACCGCGGCCGCCCCTTCGATGACCAGCCGGTGGGCGGCGACGAACTCCGTCAGCACCGGGGCGATCGTCTCCTCCTCCACCGTCTGGTAGTCGTCCACCAGCCGCGTGCAGAGCGGCAGGGTGATGGCGTCCTCCTCGACGCCGCCGGCGGTGCCGTCGGACAGCGTCGGCAGCGACGGCATCTCGACGATCCGCCCGGCCCGCACCGACTCGATCATCACCGCCGAGTTGGCCGGCGAGCAGCCGATGATCTTCGCCGGCGAGCCGACCGACTCGAGCCAGGCGGCGATCCCCGCGATGAGGCCGCCGCCGCCGAGGGCGACGTAGACCGCGTCCAGCTCCGGGCACTGGCGGGACAGCTCCCAGCCGACCGTTCCCTGGCCGGCCACAACCTGCCAGTCGTTGTACGGCGAGACGAACGACCGGCCGGACGCGGCGGCGTCTTCCCGGGCGGCGATCTCCGCCCGCACCGGATCGCCGGGCACCCGGCGGAGCTCGGCGCCCAGGCGCTCGATGGCCCGCAGCTTCGACGCCGCGGCCGCCTCCGGTACGAAGATCCGCACCGGAATCCCCAGCCGCCGGCCGCCCCACGCCAGGGCGGCGCCATGGTTGCCGGTCGAGGCGCCGACCACCCCCCGCGAGCGCGCCTCGGCGTCCAGCGACAGGAGCTTGTTGACCGCGCCGCGGAGCTTGAACGAGCCGGTGTGCTGGAGGTTCTCGAGCTTCAGGAAGACCTCGGCGCCGAGCCGCTGGGAGAGGGCCGGCGACGGCATCACCCAGGTCTCGAGGACGTGGCCGTGGAGGCGCCGCGCCGCCGCCGCGATCCCCGCCGGCAGCGCCTCCGCCTGCTGCGCGGCGGTCTCGCTCACCGCCCGTGCCCCGGCACCATGCCGCCTTTCTATCAGGAGACGACCGTCGGCCTCGCCACCCGGCCTCCGCGACGGCTCGCGCTGCGGGCGTCGAGATTCCCGCCTGCCCGAAGAGGCCGCCGCCGTACCCTCCGATGTCGTCCGGGGGACGGCCGGACGCAGGCTNNAGCGACGGCTCGATCAGCTCGAGCTCCATGATTGCGGGGCGCCCGTCCGGGCCGGGCGCCAGGTCGACGCGCGCGTACATCAGCGGCGTCCCCGCCGCCCGCGCGGCGTGCGCCACGGCCCGCGCCGCGACCGCGGCCTCGGCCGCGGCGATCGCCACCGCCGGCGAGACCGCCTCGTCCTCGCCGGCGAAGCGCGGGCTCTTGCGCACCGCGTGGGTCAGCTCGCCGTCGATCCAGACCAGCGCCCGCTCGCCGTAGGTCTCGACCGAGGGCAGGTACTGCTGGACCAGCACGTCGCCGTCGCGCGCCAGCTCGCGCAGGTGAGCCTCGGCGGACGCACAGGTGGCCTGCTCCACCCGTCGCGTCCCGTACGACGCCGCCGACACGGCGGGCTTGACGACCGCCTGCCGCCAGCCGCGCCGGGCGAGCAGCTCCGCCAGCGGCCGCTCGGAGCCTCGCCGCACCAGCTCGGTCGGCGCCACCTCGACGCCGGCGTCTTCGAGCTCGAGCAGGTAGCGCTTGTGCAGGTTCCAGCGCACCGCCGGCAGCGGGTTCCAGAGCTCGGAGACCCGCGCCGTCGCCTCCGCCCAGGCCAGGAAGGCGTCTGGGGCTCGCGGGTAGTTCCAGGTCGACCGCAGCAGCGTCATGCGAGCCGCCGACCAGTCGACCTCCGGGTCGTCCCAGTCCAGGACCGCCGCGCTCAGGCCGGCCGCGGCAAGCGCCGCCGTCAGCGGCGCCGCGTCGAGGTCCGGCTCCGGCAGCTCCCGGCAGGAGGCGAGCGCCACGTCCATCGGGCGATTCTAGAGGCCCGCGCGCAGGCCGCGCCGTCGGAGGGACCGCGGTGCCGGGCGCGGCCGCCGTCAGCCGGGGCTCGGCCTCAGGAACCCGATGATCGCCGGCAGCACCACCAGGTCGAACACCAGCGCCAGAGCGATCACCGTGGCCGACAGGATGCCGAAGTGGATCATCGAGTTGAAGCTGGCGAGGACCAGCACCAGGAAGCCGAGGCTCAGCGCCACGCTGGTGTAGACGACCGGCCGGCCGACGGTGACGAGCGCCCGCGCCATGGCCCGCCGGGCATCGCCCAGCCGCGCCAGCTCGACCCTGAAGCGCGACAACAGATGAATCGAGTCGTCGACCACGAGCCCCAGGGCGATGACGGCGATCATGACGGTGCCCACGTCGAGGGGAATCCCCAGCACCGGCATCAGCGCCAGCGTGAAGACGATCGGCGACAGGTTGGCAATCAGCGCCACCAGCCCCAGCCGCACGGACCGCAGCATCCAGAGCATCAGCAGGCTGATGACGACGAACGCCAGCGACAGGCTCTTGATCTGGCTGGAGAGGAGATAGACCTCCATCCGTTGCATGAGGCGCACCATGCCGGTCGGCGTGACCCTGGCCAGCTCGCCGAAGATCTGCGCGCTGCGCCGCTCGGTCTCGGGCATCTGGTGCGACAGCTCCTGCGAGTGCGCCATCTCGACCCGGGCGACGATTCTCGCCGTGGCGTAGTCGTCGGTGACCAGCTCCTCGATCTCCTCGCTCCCCTCCACCAGGAACAGCTCCTGGGCAACCGCCTCGAAGGAGGTTGGGATCGCGAAGTATCTCTGGTCGCCGGCGTGGAACGCCCGGTTCAGGGACTTCACCATGTCCGCCGCCGAATAGACGCCGGTCACCCCCTCTGCGGTGCGCAGGAACTGCTGGAACGCCTCCATCGCGCGCAGCAGCTCCGGCCGCTTGAGGGCATCCTCTTCCCCGGCCTCGACGAGGAACTCCAGGGAGGCGGTGCCGCCGATCGTGCGGTCGATCCACTCCGTCGAGCGGCGGACGGGATCGTCCGGCTTCAGATAGTCCAGGGAGTTCGTGCCGATCGTCAGCCGGGTGAGCAGGACCAGGGCCGGCACGGCCAGCAGGAGCACCCCGGCAACCACCGCGGCCGCCCATGCCTGGCGCCAATGCCCCAGCCAGGCGAGCAGCCGGGCGAGAAGCCCGCCCCGCACCCGCGCACGATGGTCCCTGGAGTACGGAATGACCGAGAGCAGGACCGGCACCAGCAGGACGGTCGCCAGGAATGCCGACAGCACGCCGAAGGCCGCCACCAGCCCGAACTCCCGGATCGGTGCGAGGTCGGCGGTGAGGAGCGCCAGCAGCCCCGCCGCCGTCGTGACGCTGGTCATGAAGCAGGGCGCCAGGACGTTCTCGAACGAGCGCTCGATGGCCCCGACCCTGTCGCCCGGGCCTCCCGCGGCCTCGTGCAGGTAGTCGGCGATGAAGTGCATCGAGTCCGCGATGGCGACGGCCAGGAGGAGTGGCGAGAGAATCGTCGAGACGATGTTGATGCGGTATCCGAGCAGACCGAGAAAGCCGTACGTCCAGGCCATCGCCACCAGGACGACGGCGACCGGCACCGCCACCATCCTGAGGCTGCGAAACATGGCGAAGACGAGGCCGGTGATGATCAACGCCATCAACGGCAGATAGACGGCCTGGTCGCGCTGCGTGTAGCGCAGCAGCGCGTCGTCGATCACCGCCGTGCCGCCGATCCGGAATCGCCTGCCGGTCTCCGCCTCCAGCTCGCCGAGGAACGCGCGGACGCGGCCGATCAACTCGGCCTTGTAATCGAACTCGCCAATCAGGTGATCGATCTCCGCCACCACCGCGGCGGTCCTCGTGTCCCCCGACATCACGATGCCCGGAACGAACGGGTCGGCCAGGGCCCGCCTCCGGATCGCGGTCAGCGCTTCGGGACTCGATGGCACCTCCCTGATCAGAGGGTCGAAGTAGACCGCCTCCTCGTCTCCGAACACGACCTTCGCCGTGGTCAGGCTGAGCACGCGCCGCACGTGCGGCAGCTCCTCGAGCCGCTCGCTGATGCGGTCGATGAGCCGCAGGGTCGCCGGCGCGAAGACGTCGGCGTCGTCGAAGGCGACGGCGATGATCTCGTCGGTGCCGAACAGATCGAGAAAGCGACGGTACTGCTCGATGTCGTCTTCCTGGAAGTAGGTCTCGATCGAGTTGTCGAAGCCGACGCGCGCCGCCTGCCAGCCGAGGACGGCGGTTGTCAGGATCACCAGGCCCGAGACCAGGATCCGCCACCTCAGAATGAAGCGCACCAGCTCGAGCTTCTTCCGTCCCATGCGGTTCGCCTCGGCGGTGGCGCCTCAATAGGAGATGCGGGCGAAGACCCGGAGGCGATCGTTGTCGCGCCAGCGGCCGAAGAACGAGCCCGTGTCGCCGGCGAGCAGATCGATGTCGGCGCCCAGGCGGACGGTGTCGCCGAGCGGCCATGACCCGGAGATCCGCACCAGGCCGTCGCCGTCCTCGGTGCCGACCCACGCTTTGAGACTGACCTCCCACTCGGTGGGGACCGAGCGCCCGACGTAGAGGAACGCCGCCGGGAGGAAGCCGAGATCGAGGGACGCGGTGGCCGCTGCCCCGCCGCCGGCCGCGGATCCCCCGCCGGAGACTGCGCCGGCGCCGACCGCCCCGGCGCCCGAGACGTCGGCGTAGCCGGCGATGAGCCGCCAGCTCCCTCGCGTCCACTCGGCGTCCAGCTCGTAGAGCAGGAAGTCGTCGTCGAGACCTTCGGGGAACCGGAAGTGGCCGGCCTCGCCGCGCAGCGCCCAGGTCCCGACCAGCAGGACGCCGTCCGCGCCGGCGACCTCGAGCCGGGGGAAGCGGGGCCGCAGGGTGAGGGGCAGGGTCGCCGACGCCGGGTCCGGCAGCCCCACGGACAGCTCGAGGTGCGGCGCATCGTCGAAGCCGCGGTAGTAGGACAGAGCCCACTCGCCGCGCCCGCCGCGGCGGCCGACGCGGACGCCGGCCTGGACGTTGTCGAGGGTGGTGCCCGGATAGCGGGGGTCCGCGAGGCCGAGCTCGATCTCGAGCCCCGGCGGCACCGCCGGATCGGCGAGGGACTCCGGCGCGAGCAAGACCCAGCGGCCACCGAGCGGGGGCAGACGCGACGCGGCGTAGCGCGGCACCAGGGCCAGCTCTCCCTCCCAACGCCGCTTCTCGACGTTGATGCGCACCGCCCAGGGTGACAGCCGGACCTCCCGCAGCGGGTCGGTCCAGTCGCGCGGCGCCAGATTGTCGGTCGGGTTGATGGCTTCGGTGCGGCCCCAGGTCAGCGGCTGCTTGCCGATCTCGAGCTTGACCGTCCCCAGGTCGAAGCGCAGCGAGAGCCGGTCGAGCCGCAGCGGCGCGCGGCGGCGATCGCGGTCGTCGCCGTAGAGCCGTCGCCGGCCGACGTCGCCGTGGGTGTCCGCCTCCAGCACCGGGGCCGCGGTGAGGACGACTCTGGGCGACAGGTGCCAGCTCACCCGCGGCGCGATCCGCAGCCACCCCTGGGCACCGGGGTCGCCCTCCGCAAACAGGTCGCCGATGAGATCGATCTCGACGACGGCGTCGGCGGCGCCGGCCGGCTGCCACGGGCCGATGAGCAGCAACAGCAACAACCGCCACGCGCTCCGCCGATTCACCCGCTCTACCCCGCTGCTCCGAGCACCGACCTCTCGGCTGCCTCGAGCCCCCGCTAGGGCGGAGAGTGGAGCACCCGCATCGCCTCCCGGGCGAAGAGCGTCTCGTCGAGCCCGAGGCGATGGCGGATGTTGCGCAACACCAGGGTGGTCCGGCCGCTGCGCTTCGTGTCGTCTACCTGCCAGCGGTGTGCGGTCGCGATGCCGTCGGTGACCCTCACCTCCGAGCCGGCGAACGTGCGCCGGAGCTTGCCGTCGACGTAGCCCTCGTAGCGCAGAATCACCAGAGGATCCCGGCCCACCCAGTAGATCAGCCGCGAGTACTGCGATTCGGTCTGCGGTCTGGGGCGGGCCTCGATCCGGTAGCAGACGGCGCCGTCCAGCTCGTCGTCCTCGAGGCGCCGGTACTCGTGGTCGTCGAGGTCGCGGGACTGCATGTCCTCGTAGGTGAAGTGCGTGCCGAGGAAGCGCGTCGACTTCTCCACCCGCGCGATCCGGCGGTGGCGATCGATCGCCGGGGTGTAGAACCACTGCTCGTCGGCACGCTCGCCGTGCCCGATGGTCAGCAGACCGACTCCCCTCACCTCCGGCGGCTCGAGAAACTGCACCAGGCTCCGCGCNNGCGCCACTCGCGCCACGCCTTCTCGCGCACCCGTCCCTTGTCCTCGACGGTGACGAGCCCCTCGGCGTAGCGGTCCTCGGTGCGCTGGCTCTCGTCGAGCATCTCCATCAGGCGCCGTCCGTCGAGCTGCTGCGCGGCAACGGGCGTCGCGCCGCCGGGCGCCAGCCGGACCAGGGCCGGGACGCCGGCAAGAACGAGGACCGCGAAGAGCGAGCGTCGCATCGGCCTCTCCTTCATTCGTACACCAGGGCCTCGGCCGGCGAGACGCGCAGGGCCAGCCTGGCCGGATAGACGGCCGCCACCACCGTCACCAGCGCCAGCAGGAGAAGGAGGCTGGCGGCGATGCCCCAGGGGAAGGC
>JABAOD010000137.1_pt1 | contig 14591 bp, 21 predicted proteins | sample 7062151 | NCBI WGS metagenome assembly JABAOD01 (sample SAMN14538626, study PRJNA623070) | marine sediment metagenome | biome: marine biome [ENVO:00000428]; feature: marine pelagic biome [ENVO:01000023]; material: deep marine sediment [ENVO:00002113] | place: India: Gulf of Khambhat ... | reverse complement strand
CCGGACCTGTGGCGGGAGTTCTACCAGGACCCGGAGGCCCGGACCTACTACTTCCTGGGGAAGGACAACATCCCCTTCCACACGATCTTCTGGCCCGCGGTGCTCCTGGGGGTGGGGGACCTGAACCTCCCGTACGACGTGCCCGCGAACGAGTACATGCTCATCGGGGGCGCGATCTTCTCCAAGTCCCGCGGGGTCACCGTGAACCTGAACGACCTCCTGCGGCACTTCCCCCCCGACGCCGTCCGGTACTACCTCGCGGCCCGGATGCCGGAGACCCGGGACACGGAGTTCAGCTGGGAGGAGTTCGTCGCCCGGAACAACGGGGAGCTCCTGGCCGCCTACGGCAACTTCGTCCACCGCGTCCTCACGTTCACCGCGAAGCACTTCGACGGCGTGCCGGAGGGTGCGGAGGCGGAGGACGGGGAGGTCCTGGAGGCGATCGAGAAGACCTACGCCACCGTCACGGAAGGGCTAGAGGCCTGCCGGTTCCGGGACTCCCTCAACGAGATCCTGGCCCTCGCCCGGTTCGGGAACCGCCACTTCGACGCGAGGGCCCCCTGGTCCCTGGTGAAGGAGGACAAGGCCGCGTGCGGCCGGGTCCTCCACGCCTGCCTCCGTCTCGTGAAGGCCCTGGGGGTCATGGCGAGCCCCTTCTTGCCGTTCTCCTCCGAGCGGCTGTGGGGCATGCTGGCCGAGCCGGGCGCGATGACCTGGGAGGCGGCCACGGAGGACCTCCCGCCCGGTCGCGGCCTGGTGGACGTCCGACCCCTCTTCGAGAAGATCGCCCTCCCGGAGGAGGAGCCGTCCGTCGCGGACCGCCTGGACCTCCGGGTGGCGGAGGTGGAGGCGGTGACGGCCCATCCCGACGCCGACCGCCTGTACGTCCTCCAGATCGCCCTGGGGGAGGAGCGCCGCCAGCTCGTGGCGGGGCTCAAGAAGTACTACACGCCGGAGGAGCTGACGGGCCGGCGGATCGTGGTCCTGAGGAACCTGGAGCCCGCGCAGCTACGGGGCGTGGAGTCCCGCGGCATGCTCCTGGCGGCCCAGGCGGGAGGCCTCGTGACCCTCCTCACCCCTCCCGAGGACGCCCCCTCGGGCGCGCAGGTCCTGGGGAGCCCGGACGCCCCGGAGCTCCCCTTCGAGGACTTCAAGAAGCTGAAGCTCCGGGTGGGCCGCGGCGTCGAGGGCGGCGTGGACATCGGCGAGGAGACCGTCGCGGGGGACCTGGAGGAGGGTCGCATGGGGGTCGTCCTCGTGACCGAGCCCGGGACGGGGACGGTCCTCCAGGTGGGCGGGGAGCCCGTAGGCCTCGACCGGGATCTGCCTCCGGGGTCGGAGGTGAGCTAGGCCCGTGCGCCTCGACCTGCACATCCACTCGGACCACTCGCCGGACTCCTCCGTGCCCGTCGCCGAGATCGTCCGGGCCGTGAAGGCGGCGGGGCTGGACGGGTTCGCCCTGACGGACCACAACGCCGTCAGCGGCACCGCCACCGCCGTGGAGCTCGCCCGCGACCACGGACTGCTGGCCATCCCCGCCACGGAGGTCTCCGCCCTCGAAGGGCACGTCCTGGCCTACGGCGTCAGGGACCCCATCCCCCGGGATCTCGAGGCCGCCGTCGTCGTGGGCCGTATCCATGACCAGGGCGGGGTCGCGGTGGCCGCCCACCCCTTCCGGATCTGGTCGGGCATCGGGGGGAACGTCCTTCGCCAGGTGAAGTTCGACGGGGTGGAGGTGGCCAACGGCCGCACCGCGGAAGGCGCGAACCGGGAGGCCGCCCGCGCTTCCGGGGGCCGCCCCGCCACGGGGGGCAGCGACTCCCATCGGGCCGAGCGCATCGGGAGCTGCGTCACCGTGGTCCCGGACGAGGGGGGGGTGGACGATGTGTTGGAGCAGATTCGTCGTGGGAGGACGGTCGCGGAGGGGCGGGGCCGTACCCTCCTGGAAACGCCTCGCTACGCGGTCAAGACGATCGGAGAATGGATGCTCCGGGGCTTCCGCCGCATGTGATCAGAGGAGGGCCTCGACCTCCGGGCTCATCTCTTTCACCCTAGCCAAGATCGCCTCCACGTCGGCGTCCCGGCGGATCCGCAGGGCGTAGAGGGCCTTCGGCCCGTCCTGGATGACCAGGATGCGGGACTTCTCCATGCTCAGGACGATCTCCTTGAGGGACTCCCGCATCTCCGTTACCACCGTGTCGGCGGAGCCCACCAGGGTGGCCATCATGGCGGCGTAGGTGTCCGCGTCCGCCGAGGGCGGCACGCTTCCCGCGATGAATTTCCCGCCGCGGGAGACCAGGACGGCGCCTCCCACCCCCTCGATGGCCTTAATCTCCTCCAGCTTCGCCGTGATGGCCTCCACGTCCGCCATGGCTGCACCCCCTCAGCTCGCGGGGTCCCTATCGAGGGACGCCCGGCCCATGCTCCGGGGGCGATAAACACTTTTCCCCGCTCAGGAGACGGCGGCGAGGGCCCGGTGGGTCTTCACCGCCGCCTCGACGGCGGCCTTCGCCCGGTCCACCCGGCGCATCGCCTGGGCGCGGCTCATCCCCGGCCCGGTGATCCCCAGGCCCACGGGCTTCCCCGACTGCACGGCGATGTCGCTGATGAGGCGGGTCGCCTGGGCCATGATCACGTCGTCGTGCTCCGTCTCCCCCTCGATGACGGCCCCAAGGACGACGGCGGCGTCCACGTCGTCCCGGCCCAGCACCGCCTTCAGGGCGATGGGGATGTCGTAGGTCCCGGGCACCTTCACCACGGGACCGACCTGGGCGCCCAGGAACTCCGCGTGGTCCACCGCCCGCTCCAGCATCACCGACGTCACGTCGTAGTTGTACTCGCTCGCCACTACCGCCAGTTTCATTTCCTCACCTCGATGGGCCCGACGTCCTCGAACCCTTGACGCTGCCCGGTGCCCGCCTGTTTCCGGAGGGCCTCGGGCTTGAAAAGGAGATGGTAGGCGTTGACGGCGTGCTCCCGGGCGCGCCGCTCCGCGAGCCACGCCAGGTCCACCAGGGTGTCCACCTCGTCCTCGTGGACGATCACCCCGATCACGTGGCGGTTCGTCATGAGCTGGACCTGCTGCAGGCCGATGTCCATGGCGAGGACGGTCTGCTTGTCCACGGTCTCCGGGCCCGCCATGCCGAGGGCCATCGCCAGGTCGCAGCCCCGCTCCTCCAGGAGGATCTTGCAGGCCACGGGGAGGTCCTTCACCCCGGGGACGGTGTAGCGCTCGACGCGGAAGCCCCCGCCGCACGCCTTCAGCTCATCGATGGCGGCGCCGGCCATGTCGAACCGCGCGAAGGTGGTGTCAGCGACCCCGATCCGCTTCATCGCCCCGCCCCTCCACCTCCTTCAGACGCTCCTGGAGATGGTACCAGTCGACCACCTTGCGGATGATCTTCCGGGTGCCGTCCAGGTCGGTCTCCAGCCGGGAGAGGCGGATGACCTCCGCGGGGAGGCCCCGCTTCTTCGCTTCTTCCCGAACCAGGGCCTCGTCGTGGGCCTGGTCGTAGCCGAGGGCGATGACGTCGGGGCGGACCTCGTCGAGGATGTCGAAGATGTTCCCCTCGTTCCCGAGGAGGGCCACGTCCACGGCCTTGAGGGCGGCGACCATGTCCCGCCGCTCGTCCTCGGCGGTGATGGGGACGTGCTTGAGGCGCCTCGCCGTGGAGTCCCGGGCGACCACGACCCACAGCTCGTCCCCCAGCTTCCGGGCTTCCTCCAGGTAGTGGACGTGTCCCAGATGCATGAGGTCGAAGACGCCAGTCGCCATCACCCGGACCATGAGCCCCACGCCTCGACGATCTCCTCCCCGCGGAGGAAGACCGTATGATGGTGTCGGGCATAGGCTTTTGCCTCCTCCACCCCGAGGGCCTTCCCGTCCGGGCCCAGCATCTCGCACAGGGTGGCGGTGGGCGTCAGGTCGGCCATCATCAGCAGGACGGTGACGAGCTCCGTGTGGCCCCGCCGCTCGTCGAGGAGGCCGGGGGCGGCGTTCAGCAGGGGCACGTGCCCCGGGGCGCGGAACGCGTCGCCGAAGGCGGTGGGGTCCCAGCCGTTGGAGGAGGTGAGCGTGTTGTGGACGAAGCCCGCGAGCTTCCGGATGGTCAGGGAGCGGTCGGCGTCGGTGATGCCCGTATAGGTCTCCGCGTGGTTCACGGACAGGCTGAAGGCGCTCCGCTGGTCGTAGGGAAGGGTGTCCCGCACGAGGCCGCGCAGGGAGGGGTACGCCGCGGTGGCGTGGGCGAGGACGTCGTCCATGTACGGGAGGCCCATGCGCTTCCAGGCCGCGGGGGGCACCGTGGCGCAGACGAGGCCGCCGGCGTCCGTCCGCATGGCGCGGATGGCCTCCGGGGTGATGAACTGGGAGGCGACGACGAGGTCCGTCTCTCCCTCGCGGCCGGGGGCATCGTAGACGAGGATGGGTCGGCCGTCCTTCAGGAGGGTGATGGCCTCGGTGATGCTGGACACGATCCCGGGGAGCGGCCCCCTTGTATATTACCATTTTTGTAGCTACCATGAAACAGGTAGTCAGTCGCTCGGGAAAGTCCTATTACCCCGACCCCGGTTGTCGCATGGGTCCCATGCCGCCTCCTTCTACCTCGCTCCAGTTGATGAGGGATGCCGTCCGGGGACTCCCGCGGCAACTGGAGGAGGGGCTGGAATTGGCGGTGGAGCCTCCTGTGTCCCGCGGAGCAATCGACTCGTTGATCGTGGTGGGGATGGGCGGCAGCGCCATTGGGGCCGACATGTTGGTGGAGTGGCTCTGGGACCGGCTGGAGGTCCCGGTTGCCGTGCTACGCGGCGAGAGGCTCCCCAGGTGGGTCGGAGAGAAGACCCTCGTCGTGGCCGTCTCCTACTCGGGCAATACCCGGGAAACCCTGACGGCCGCGGCGTCGGCCATCGAGGGCGGGCACCCTCTTGTCGCCATCACATCGGACGGGAGGCTCGCGGAGCTCTGCCAGGACGCCATCCCGCTCATTCGCGTCCCGGGGGGTCTGCCCCCGCGGGCGGCCTTGGGCTACCTGCTGTCCACGAGCGCGCGTCTGGTCGAGGAGCTAGGTCTCGCCGACACCTCGCGAGACGTCCTGGAGGGGGCGAGGGAACTACAGGAGGCCCTGCCGGGACTCGCTCAGGATGCCGACCGCTTGGCGGAGGCCCTAGAGGGAACGCTGCCCACGGTCTACGGGCACCCGCCCTTCACGTCCGTCGCCCGGCGATGGGCAGCCCAGCTGAATGAGAACGCGAAACTCATGGCCTGGTGGGGGGAGCTGCCGGAAGGCAGCCACAACCAGGTGGAAGGCTGGTCCGGGTCGCTGGAGGGTGGGCCCCTCGCCGCGATCTTCCTGAGGGACCCCGGCGAATCGCCGACAGTCGCACGTTTCATGGATGAGGTGACGGCGGTTGTGTCGCGCGAGGCCGCCTGCCATACCGCGACGGCGGTGGGCGAGACCCGCCTCGGACGGATGCTGACCTGCGTGGCACTTGGGGACCTCCTGAGTCTAGAACTGGCGGAGCGTCGCGGCATGGAGCCGTTGGAGGTGCCGGTCATCGAGGCCATCAAGAACGCGCGTGGGTGAGCCGCCAAGGTCGATCCCCGACCTCCGTGCGACCCCTGCCCTCCGATACCTACTTACTGTCTGGGGAGTTCCCCCACCCAGGGTATCGTCATCCACTGATGTGGCAGATCTCCCCGACCGCCAAGTGGAGAGGTCCATGGATGCATCGCGGTCCCAGGTGGCCGTTCAGCAGACCGTCCCCGCGCCTCCGAGGCTGGGGGACCTGCGCGGGACGGACATCTTCTCTCTCCTGCGGGCCCACCACGAAGAACTTGANNCAATACTACATGAACTACACCACCGACCGCCTGGTGCAGTACATCAAGGACTTGAGTGCTGTGGCCAGACCCTCCGGTCGGGTCTTGAGCATCGGGTGCGGGCACGGCCTCAACGAGGTCCTGATGGCCGACATGTGCGAGGACGTCGAGACGATCCTCGGGGTCGACATCCTGACGAGCAAGATTGCCAGCCTGAACGTGATTGCGTCGTTGCTCAGGAGTAATCGGGTGGTAGGCGTGGTCGGTGACGGAACGGCGCTACCCGCGGCCGACGAGGGTTTTGACGGAGTGCTTCTCATCGAATCCCTCAGCCACATCCCCGACGCAGGGGCGGTCCTGCGCGAGGCCCTACGCGTGCTCAAGCGAGGCGGCTGGATCTTCGTGTTCGACGCCAACAACGCAGCGAATCCACTGATCTGGGTGCGCCACCGCCGCGAGCGCCAGTTCGAGTACGAGATCCCTGTGAATCCCTACGCGCTCCGGAACCGCCTGCGGTCCCTTGGAGCGGTGAAGGTGGCCCTCTCTCCCTACGTCTACACGCCGTTCTTCAGGAGAATCGGCGGTCGCTTCACCCTCCGTCCGGAGTCCCTCCCGTCCTCGATGCGCCTCCTGGTGACCGCAGGATTCATGCTCCGAGCGGAGAAGGGATGACTCGACTCCTGAATCTCCCGCCCAAACCGACACCGGGCGGGGCCGACTACTGCAAGAAGGGAGGGTGAGCGCCGAGGGGGAGATTCGAACTCCCGAGGGGATTGCTCCCCACGAGCTCTCCAGGCTCGCGCCGTACCAGACTGAGCCACCTCGGCCTGGTCGCTGGAAGATTCGCGACTTATATAACGCCTGTCCCCTCGCTCCCCTCTACTTCCGCTTCCAGAGGCGGGGATACGTCCCCGGCTCCATGAGCACCCGGAACACCTGAGCGGCGAGGCCGCTGTCGGCCCGCAGCACCTCGTCGCTGGACTGGGCGGCGGCCGCGAGGGCGATGCCCTCCCCCTTCGAGGTCATCAAGGCCAGCCAATCGCCCTTCTGGAACTCCTGACTCCCCAGGACCCCGGGGACGGCCAGGTCCGCCCCGTGGCAGAGGGAGTCCACCGCCGTGTCCTTCACGAGGACCTTCGGCAGGTGGTCCAAGAGCCGCTCCCCGGGCAGGAGGACCTGGGTGAGGGGCTCCGCGTCCTCATCCTCCCGCCACGCCACATAGGCGTCCCGCAGGGCGTGAAGGGGGACCGCGTCGTCCTCGGTGAAGCTCCCCACGTGCGTCCGCCGCAGGTCCTGCAGGTGTGCGCCGACGCCCAACGCGTCCCCGATGTCGACGCACAGGGTTCGGATGTACGTCCCCGCCTGGCAGCGGACCCTCAGGAGAATATCGCGGCTACGGCGCTCCAGCATCTCCAACTCATAGATGGTCCGCGTGCGGGACTCCCGCTTCACCGCGGATCGCACGGGCGGGGTCTGGAGGATCTCCCCCACAAATCGGGCCAGGGTGGCCTCCAGCTTCCGCTTCGGAACCTCCCCATGGAGCCGCATGACGCCCACGTACTGCTTGGAGCCCTGGTGGAGGGCGTCCAGGGCCCGGACGGCGTCGCTGGTGGCCACAGGGAGGACGCCCGTGACCCTCGGGTCGAGGGTGCCCCCGTGGCCCGCCTTCTGGATCCCCAGGATGCCCCGGACCCACGCCGTGACCTGGTGGCTGGAGGGGCCCTGGGGTTTGTCGACGTTCACCACACCGAACCGGAGGCGCTCCGCGAGGGTGCGCTCTTCGGGGGCCTTCCCCACGCCGCGCATGGCCTGGGCCGCGGCCAGGGCGTTCTCGAAGCTCACGAGCCGAGCCTCCCCAGGATCGCGTTCACGAGGGCCTCGGGGGTGGCGTGGGTGGCGTCCAGGATGAGGTCGTAGTGGCGGTCGTCCTGGGCGTCCAGGTCGTAGATGGCCGCGTACCGCTCTCGCTCCAGGGCCTGGCGCTCCTCGATGGCGGCCGCCACCTCCGCGGGGTCCTCGGCTTCCCGCCCCGCGATGCGGGCCACCCGCACCTCCAAGGGCGCGTCGAGGCGGACGGCGAACACGGCCAGGCCTTCCCGCTTCAGGTACGGCCCCGCGAGGCGGCCCTCGATGATCACGTCCTCCCCGGCGACTTCCGCCTCCCGGGCCACGCTGAGGACCCGGTGGTCCAGCTCCTTGTCCAACGTGTGGTCCTCCGTGGCCAGGCGGCCGAACTCGTTCAGGGTCATCCCCCGCGCCGCGGCCATCTCCCGGAACAGGAGGCCCGTCGCGATGAGGCGGCGGCCGAGGCGCTCCGCGAGCAGGCGGGCGACGGTGGTCTTGCCGCTCCCGGGGGGGCCGCCGATGGCCACGATCATGGGCTCACCCCGCCGACGCCTCGGCTTCCCGGCGCTCCAGGGCGCGGGTGAAGGAGAAGTACTTCAGGGCCCGCCCGAAGAGCATCCCGAAGGGGCTGGAGAAGAGGCCGTAGAGGAGGATCCAGTGGGGGAGGACCGTGGCCGCGTTGAGGTCCACCGACGCCGCCCACGGCACGGAGACCAGGGGGCTCGCCGCCTGGGTCGCCACGAAGGTGGCCATCCAGCTGAAGATGATGAGGATGAGGAACAGGGTGACCGCCATGGACTTCATCTGAGAGCCCAGGTTCTTGAAGCTCGCCTGGGCCATCTCCGCCTGGTGCTCCTTGAGCTTGTTAAGCTTCGCCATGTTCCCGGACTTCATGGCGTCCCACCGCTCCTTGTTGAGGGCGCTGGAGGTCTTCTGGAACCGGGCCATCTGCACCCAGTCCATGAAGTAGTGGCGGGTCGCGGTGGACACGAGGCTCGTGAGAAGGGCGGCCCCGAGGAACGTGAAGACGGGGAAGGTCCCGCCGAACCCCAGGACGGGGTCGAGGATCACCGAGGCGCCCCCCGCGAGGGCGGACCGGGCGCCAGGGTCGAACATCATCAGGAGGACGAGCATCCCCAGGGTGATGAGGACGAACCGCTGCACGGGAAAGACGGGGCGCGGGGCCGTGTCCTCCATGGGCGCGAATACCTCCAGGTTGCGATAAAAGGTTTATCCCGCGGCCGGCTCCGACCCGCCCAGGGCCTTCGAGAGCTGCTCCTGGAGCCGCTGGAACCGCTCGGAGAGGGTCTTCTCCTGCTTCTTCAGGGCCTCGATCCGGATCCCCAAGGCCTCCTTGTGCTCCTCCAGCTCCGCCTGCAGCGCCTTCCGGTCCTCCGCCTCGATGAGGAGGGCGCCGATGCTCCGGTAGATGACGGTCTTCTTCCCGGCCTTCCCCAGCTCCTCGAGGGTCAGGTCGATCTCCCGCAGGTTCGTCTCCAGCTGNNTGGGCGGCCACGACCTGGAGCTGCTGCTGCAACTGCTGGTACTGGGCGAGCTGGTTCTGCACCTGGGGCGGGAGCTCATTCATTGGAGACGCTCTCCCGGACGCCCGCGGCCACCGCCGCCCACCGCAGGTAGGAGTTGATGGCGGCTCTGAGGGCCGCCGTGTCCTCCGCTTCGATGGCCAGGCGCAGCTCCTCCCCCACCCGCTCCATGGACACCGTGGCTCGCGAGAGGGGCTTGGCGGTCTCCGGCCGGAGGGCGGCCTCCACGACCGCCGCCTCCTCCCCCGTGAGAGTGATCTCCGCTTTCCTCATCGCGCCCTCACCAGCTTCTTCACGTTGACGTGGGCCTTGTAGAAGATCTTCGACCCGCACCGCTCGCACTGGATCCCCACGGTGTCGATGTTCGCCCGGATGGGCTCCTTGCACACGGCGCAGTGGTACACCTCACTCCTCCTCCGCCATGGCCTCCTCGGAGAGGGCCCACAGCTCGTCCTCCTCCAGGGCCTCCCAGTCCAGGTCCCGGCGGCTCACCTCGCGGCGGAAGCCCCGGGCGACCACGGGGCGGTACGCGCCGCCCGCGAAGGTGGTGCCGCACTTGCGGCAGTGCCAGACGCCGGTGCTCTTCCGCCGCACGGAGCGGTGGTGGCACTGGGGGCACCGATGGCGGCGGCTGGTGTGCTCCCCCACGTCCTTGAGGCGCTTCCGCACCCGCACGCCGTAGCGGACGCCGTACTTCCCGGCGATCCCCACCTTCTTCGTCCGTCGGGCCATGGTCACGTCACGATCTTGTCGCGGATGCCCGCGCCCATGTCCCGGGCCAGGGTCACGATCTGGGCGACCTCGTCCCGGGTGAAGGCCCCCATGAGGCCCTTCTGCATGGCGCGGATGTCCCCGTTCTCGTCCGCGGCCACCGTCAGGCGGGCGTCGGCTATCAATTCTTCGTCCAGGGTGGGGTCCACCAGGAGCGTCTCCTGGACTTTCGCGGTCGTCAGGGAGACGGGGTAGTGTTCCACGGGCAGGGGGTAGTCCTCCCCGTCGTCCATCTTCGCCGCCGCGGGGACCACGGCGTTCACCATGGCCGCGAGGGAGGCGTAAGACGCGCAGTCGAACAGGTTCCCGTCGTAGTCCAGGACGTGGAGGTCCAGGAAGAGGATCCAAACGCTCTCCCCCTCTTCCACGACGAGCTGGGACATGTCCACGGTCTTGGCCTCACGGATCCCCCGGTCCACGACCCGGGCGATCTCGATGGCCTCCTCCCGCGGGGGCCCCAGCTCGAAGGTCGGGGAGGCCAGGGGCCGGAGCTCCGCGCTCGTGATCAGGACGCCGCTGTCCGGGGTGTCCGGGTAGGGCGTGCCCAGGTCGAGCTTCACCCCCGCCATGACGTCCGTCTTGCCGAGGCGGACCCGGGCGGACCCGTCGGCGTTCCCCGCCACCCCCTTCTCCACGGTGAGGGCGCGCGGCTCCGTGAGCCCCCGACCGTCGGGCCGCTTGCCGGACGCGATGAGGCGCTGGAGGTAGGCCCGCATCAGGTCGGAGACGACCTCGCTCGTCATCTCAATCCTCCTCCTCCGCCGCCTCCACGGGGTAGTGGCTCCGCAGGGCCTCCGCCTGCACCTGGTAGATCTGCTGGCAGGCGCCCATGGCCAGGTCCAAGGCCTGGTAGAACTCGTCCTCGGTGAAGTGGCCGTCCATCTGGAGGAGGACGATCTCCCCCGTCCGGGGGGCGATGGCGGTGGGGAGGTCCGCCTCCCCATAGTTGTCCTCCTCGCCGTTCAGGTCCAAGACGACCTGCCCGCCCACCTTGCCGGCGGCGCAGGAGGCCACCAGGTCCGTCATGGGGATCCCCGCGTCCGCCACGGCCACGGCGGCGGCGGTGAGCCCGGCGCACCGGGTCCCCGCGTCCGCCTGGAGGATCTCCACGAACACGTCCACCGTCGCCCTGGGGAAGTGCTCCCGCTGGACCACGCGGCTCAGGGCCTCCGAGCTGATCTTGGAGATCTCCATGGAACGGCGGTCGGGGCCGGGCCGCTTCCGATCCGTCACGGAGAACGGCGCCATGTTGTAGCGGCACTGCACGAGGGACCGCACGGGGTCCTGGCGGTGCCGCGGATGGGCCTCCCGGGGACCGTACGCCCCCGCGATGACCCGGTTGTTCCCCCATTCCAAGTACGCGCTCCCGTCCGGCCGGTTCAGCACCCCGGCCTCGATGCGCAGGGGCCGGAGCTCGTCGACCTTCCGGCCGTCGAGGCGCAGCCCCTTGTCATCGAAGAATTGAATGTCTTTCTTCGCACCCATGTCGTCACACTCCAGGATGGTGGGCGGCCTCAGGCCTTCGGGCCGTACATCCCCTCCAGGAAGTCCCGCACGGACTCCGTGAGTCCAGCGACCTGGGACTCCTCGGAGATCTTCCGCACGACCTCCGCCGTGCGGGCGATGTCCTCCATCTCCCCATCGATCCAGATGCGGCCGTTCTGGCCCACCATCAAGCGGCACTTCGTATAGTCCTTGATCATGTTGATCATGCTCCCGCGGCGTCCGATGACCCGGGGCACCTTCATCGGGGAGACCTCCACGATCTGGCCTCCGGTCAGCCGCCGGAGACCGTGCTCCTTCAGCGTGAGGGAGACCCGCTTCGTCTCGTCCACGTCGGAGATCTTCGCGAGGATGGCGTCCTCTATGTCCAGGAACCGCTTCGTGTCCCCGAAGTCCACCTTCCACGGCACGTCGTTCACGTGGAGGGTCGCCGGGTACGCGGAGCCCACGTCCACCAGCCAGTGGGAGGGCCCCAGGTCCAGGACGAGTCCGATGATCTGATCGCCCCGCGAGGGCATGTACCGCCCCTTGAGGGGGATGATCTCCACCCGGTCCCGCCGCTCCACGACGACGCCCAGAACGGAAGAGTATACCTTCTCCCCTTCGGCGAAGGTCCCGCGTCCCGGTTTCACGCGCCCTTCGGCGATGAGCTCCCCAGGTACGGCAACCCGCCTGTTGCCACTGTTACCCATGCTCTCTGACTCGCAGCGCCTCCAACGGAGGTTCTGACTTAATAGTTTCGGGTTCGTCCGGGGGCCCGACTAGTCCTCCTCATCCAGGGACCGGGTCTCGACGGTGCCGTGGGTGCGCTCGTTCAACCGGTCGTACAGGTCCGTCTGCAGCCCCGCGGGGAGCTCCACGACGCCGATCCACGAGCCGTCCCGCTGCCACTCCTCCTGGGTCACCTTCCCGAACGCGAGGATGTCCGCGAAGCACCGGCCGTAGTCCTCCCCGGAGAGCTTCACGGCGATGCGGGCGGTCTCGAACCGGATGGGGAGGATGGGTCGGAGGGCGCTGAGGACCGCCTCCACCTGCTCCTCCGCGGACTTGAAGGGGTCGATGTTCACCTTCGCCTCCTCCATGGCCATCTGGATGCGCTGGGGCGGGTGGGGGGTCCGGGTCTGGGGGTTGATGGCGTTCGCGGCGATGATCCCCACGATCTTCTTCGCCTTCGCCTCCTGCATGGCCCGGCGCTGCTCCGTGGTGAGCTGGATCTCCCCCTTCTTCACGATGATCGTCGCGACCTCGAGGGGGTCCGTGGTGCCGAAGGCCTCCTCCATCTTCTCCTCGGACGCCTTCTCGCCCTTCTTCACGTCGCGGAAGATGCGGTCGATGGCCATGTGCTCCCCCAGGTCCACGGGCTTCCCCGCGCGGAGGGGCTGCACGATGTCCGGCTTCACGAGGACCTCGAAGCGCTCCCCGTGGCTCTCCATGTGGGCGATGACGCGGTCCTTCGTCAGGTCCAGGCGGCTCTCCCGCTTGATGTCGCCTCCGCGGGCGCCTTGGGACATCGGGTCCTCCTCAGGAGGCCTGGCCCAGGCGACCCAGGTAGGCGCCGACCTGGTCTTCGGGGAGCCGTCGGAACGCCTCGCCCTCGCGGATGACGCCGATCTCCACCGCGGCGGCGTCCAGCCCGTCCTCGGAGGCCCCCTGGAGGCCCTCCAGGCCCAGGAGGATCGCGTCGTCCATGGGCGCGTTCTCGTCGTAGCGCTCCTCGAAGAGCTCCATCACCGTGTTCCGTCCGGACCCGATGCTCCCCGCCTTGTAGGACACGAGGGCGCCGCTGGGGTCCGTCTCGAAGAGGTGGATCCCCGACTCGTCCACCCCGGCCACGAGCATCGCCGTGCCGAAGGGTCGGACGCCCCCGTACTGGGTGTAGTTCTGCTTGAAGTCGCAGATCCGCTTGACGAGGAGGTCGACGGGGATGATTTCGTCGTAGGTGACCTTGTTGATCTGGGACACGAGGCGGGCGTAGTCCACGAGGACCCGCGCGTCCGCCACCAGGCCCGACGTGGCGCACCCGACGTGCGCGTCGATCTGGAAGATCTTCTCGATCGAGGAGGCCTCCATGAGGCGGGACACGATCTTCTTGTCCGCCATGAGCACGATGCCGTCCTTGAACTTCAAGCCCGCCGTGGTCGTCCCCCGGGTGACCGCGACGCGCGCGTACTCCACCTGAAACAGGCGGCCGTCGGGGGAGAAGACTGTGATAGCCCTATCATAGGCCATCTGTCCTGGTTGCATTGAGAACCACCTTTCGACATCAACATCGGAGGCTTTTATAAACCTTTGTCAGTGCTCCCGGGGGCCTTCTCCCCCTGGAAAACGCGGGGTCTCGGGCGGGTCACGGGCGGTACTTGCGGCGGGCCTTGCGGAGGGTCCCCGACGTGCCCACGGTGACCACGCGGACCGCCTCCCCGTCCACTGCCCGCAACCCGCGGAGGGCGGCGATGGCCTCGTCTTTGAGGGTGTGGGCGCAACGGAGGATCCCCCACGCGCCGTCGAACTCGATGACCCGCGGCTGGACGCGGTCCCGCAGCACGGGCCCGAGGGCCTCATCCAGGGCGGCCGCCAGGGCGGTCGGGGAGGGCGGGCGCTCCGCCTCGACGGTGAACGCGATGTAGCGGGAACGTCCCGTCGCGTCCTTCACGACCACGAGGGGCGCATCGGCCCCGGGAGAGTAAAGGCTTCGGTCAGTGGACGACGTCGATGTCGTCGGAGACGGGGGCCGGGAGGCCGTCCTTCCCCAGGAGGGACTTGGACTTCACGCCGGTGAGGACCAGCAGGACCCGGACGCTGCGCTCCAGCTCGGGCTCGACGCTGCAGCCCCAGATGATGCGGGCCTGGGGGTTCACCTTCTCGCTGACGAGCTCCGCCGCCCGCTCCGCCTCGGAGACGGTCATGTCGGGGCCGCCGACGATGCGGATGAGGGCGCCGCGGGCGTGGGTGAAGTCCACCTCCCCCAGGAGGGGCGACTCCAACGCCTCGTTCACCGCGAAGTCCACCCGGTCCCTCTCCTCGTCGCTCTCGCCGATGCCCACCATGGCGACGCCGCCGCCCTTCATGATGGTCATCAGGTCTGTATAGTCCAGGTTCACGAGGCCAGGCTT
>JABAOD010041779.1_pt1 | contig 14626 bp, 12 predicted proteins | sample 7062151 | NCBI WGS metagenome assembly JABAOD01 (sample SAMN14538626, study PRJNA623070) | marine sediment metagenome | biome: marine biome [ENVO:00000428]; feature: marine pelagic biome [ENVO:01000023]; material: deep marine sediment [ENVO:00002113] | place: India: Gulf of Khambhat ... | reverse complement strand
GGATCCCAGAGCCGAATGGTATCTTCCGCCCGCCATGTCCGCCTTCGCGCGCGCCGCCGCGCGGTTCCGCGCCCGGTCCAGCCGGCTCTCCGACGCCGCCCGACACCTCGTCGCCCAACTCCCCCGACTGGGCATCGACGAAACCACGCTCCTGCTCATTCTCGCCGTCGCCATCGGCTCGGCAGTGGGCCTCTCGGTGCTCGTGTTCTACTGGCTGATCGACCTCGTGCAGGAGGGCTCGCTCACGGCGGTGGGGCGGGTGACCGAGTTCGCCAATCTCGCCATCGTCGCGGTGGTGGTTGCGGGGCTCGGGATGGCCCGACTGTTGGTCCGCCACGGTACCCGGGATTCCGACGGCGAGAACGTGGCCGACGTGATGCTCGCCGTAGCCAAGCGGGGCGGCACGGTGCACACACGCCCGGTGTTGGTCAAGACCGCGGCAACCGCCCTCGCCATCGGGACCGGCGGCTCCGTGGGTGCGGAGGGACCCGTGGCCGTGCTCGGCTCGGCGCTGGGCTCGAAGATCGGCCGGTTCTTCCGCTCGGGTCCCGATCGACTGCGCCTGCTGGTCGCCTGCGGCGCGGCCGCCGGCATCTCGGCAGCGTTCAACGCGCCCATCGCCGGCGTGTTCTTCTCGCTCGAGAAGGTGATCGGCAGCTTCGGCGTGCGGGCGTTCCCCCCGGTGCTCGTGGCAAGCGTCATCGCCGCCGCCATCTCCCGCACGGCCTTCGGCGACTCCCCGGTGATCGAGATTCCGATGGAGTACGGCATGGGCGCGCCGAGTGAGTTGGTCCTGTACGCCCTACTGGGGATTGCCACGGGAGCGGTCGCGGTGTTCTACACCCGTACCGTGTACCGGACGCAGGATCTCCTGGAGCGCATGCGGTCCCGCCGGCTCCAGGTGGCGCTCGGCGCACTCGTGGTCGGCGCCTTCGGTGCCCTGTTCAAGGCCGACCTGTGGGGACAGGGCCATGAAACGCTTACGATCGGGATGATCAGCGCGCGGACCGGCACCTTCCTGCTGGCACTCTCGTTCGCCAAGGTGCTGGTGACGGCGGCCACCCTGGCCGTCGCCCGAGCCGGTGGCGTGTTCACACCGGCCCTGGTGATCGGGGCCACGTTGGGGGGTGGCCTCGCCGCGTCCGCGGCGACCCTTCTCCCGGGTCTCGGGATCGTGCCCGAGGCCTTCGCCCTGGTGGGGATGGCGGGACTCGTGGCCGGCAGCACGCACGCCCCGCTCACCGCCATCATGATCGTGTTCGAGATGACCAGCGACTACGCGCTCATCCTGCCGCTCATGCTGTGCGGCGCCATCGCCTACATCACCGCGCGGCGACTCCATTCCGAGTCGATCTATTCCCAATGGCTGGTGCGCCGCGGCGAGGTGATCCACATGGGGCGCGACGCCGCGGTGATGGAACGGCTGCGCGTAGGCGAGTTCTTCAATCGGGATCCGCACATCATCAGCGAAGAGGCGAACGTGCAGCAGATCCTCGACGCCCTTGGGGCGAGCGCGCAGGTCGAGTTCCCAGTGCTGGACGGCGACTTGCGACTGGTCGGCATGATCACCTACGACGATCTCCGCACCGTCCTGAGCGACGCCGATCGCTACGCCGACGTCATTCTGGCGGGGGACCTGGCCAGTCAGCAGTTCGAGCGGGTCACGCCGGACGATACCCTGGCCACGGCCCTGCAGCGGATCGGCGTGCGAGGCAGGCACTACGTGCCCGTGGTGGATGCCGCCGATCCCGCGCGACTCCTGGGCGTGATCGGGCGGCAGGAGATCCTCACCGCGTACGAGAGAGATCTGCTCACGGCCCGCCAGGCCTGAGACCTCACCACGCAGACCCTGTCTCAGGCGCGGATTCCCGTCTCGTTGACAATTGCCGTAGCTGTCAATAACGTCGGGACTTATCACACCACACAGTGGGGATGCGATGCCACGATCGATACTGGGAATGGCGGTGGCGGCGGCACTGCTGGCCGCACCGGGAACCCTGTTCGCCCAGGGGTTCCAGGTCAATGAGCACGGGACGTGCGTGATGGGTCGTGCGGGCGTCGCGACCCCCAAGCCCTGCGAAGATGGGTCAGCCGTGTTCTACAACCCCGCCGGGATTGCCGGCAAGCAAGGGATGACCGTGACCCTCGGCGCCACCGGGATCTACGCGTACGGCGACTTCACCGATGACTACACCGGTGACGTGACCGAACTTCAGAATCCACTCATCCCCGTACCGCACGCGTACGTCACGTACGGCATCACGCCGCAGCTCACCGCGGGTCTGGGCTTCTTCGTGCCGTACGGACTGGGGACGAAGTGGCCCGACACGTTCGAGGGCCGGTTCAACGGCTACGACAACGATCTTCGATCGCTGTACTTCCAGCCGACCCTTGCCTATCGGATCCATCCGATGGTCTCGGTCGGCGCCGGGTTCGATTTCGTGCTCGGCTCGGTCGAGTTGAACCAGCGGTTGGACCTGTCGGAGTTCCCGGCACCGGCGCCGGCGCCGACCGGAACCACGCTGGGTCAGGCGGGCATTCCGTTTCACACGGACTTCGCCAACGTGAACCTGACCGCACACGGCGCGACCGGATTCGGCGGCAACTTCGGGCTGCTGCTCACGCCGCACGAGCGGGTGAGCATCGGCGTCCGCTACCTCTCGCGCGTCAAGCTGAGCTACGAAGGCGAAGCGGTGTTCGATCAGGTCGAGACCGGCATCACGCTCCCGGCAGGCAACCCGTTCGGCGTCCCGGCCGGCACCCCGCTCGACGCGGTGATCGCCGGGCTCGGGGTCTTCGCCGACGGCGGCCCGCTCGCGGATCAGGGCGGGGACGCCAGCATCATCATGCCGGACCAGATATCGGCCGGCGTGGCGGTGAGTCCCATCGAGACGGTCACGTTCCTGGCCGAGTGGCAGTGGGTGCACTGGGCGTTATTCGACGAGCTGGAGCTGACGTTCGAGAACGCCGGCACTGAGATCATCGAAGAGAACTACGGGAACACCAACGGGTTCCGCACGGGAGTGGAGGTGGTGGCCAACCCCCGGTTCACGGTACGGGCCGGGTATCTCTACCACCAGGGCGCTGCACCGCCTGAGACCGTGACGCCCCTCCTGCCCGAGGGCTCCCGGAACGAGTTCACCGGGGGATTGGGCATCCGGATCAACGACCAGTTCCACGCGGACATTGCCTATCAGTACATCCACCAGAACAAGCGCCGCGGCCGTGTCCGCGAGCCGGTGCCCGGCACGGCTCCGTCGGTGGCGCTAAACAGCGGCCTGTACAAGTTCAACGCGCATCTGTTCGGTCTCACGCTCACCGCGACGTTCTGACCATGACGATCCACGGAAAGAGGGGAGATCCCCATATGGTTCGCCGACTCACGATTGGCCGTCTGACGGGCGTGGTGGCCGTGCTGGCCGTGCCGCTCCTCGGCGGCTGCGATAACGAGCTTCTCAATCCGCCGACGCCGGTGGACCCGCTGTTCGCCCGCTACGTCGCGATTGGGAACAGCGTCACCGCCGGTGTCCAGTCCGGCGGCATCAACGACAGCCTGCAGGTCCGGTCGTATGCCAACCTCCTGGCGACGCAGATGGGCACGGACTTCAACATTCCGTTGCTGAACTCGCCCGGGTGCCCCGCCCCGTACACCAACATTTTCACCGGGGAGCGGATCGCCGGGACGGGCCCGACGTTCTGCGCGCTGCGCCGGGCCCCGATCCCGACCGTGATCAACAATGTCGCGGTCCCGTCCGCCGAGTCCATCGACCCGACCAACAACCTCGATCCGTCGAGCAACGCCAACGCCCTCACGACCATCCTGCTCGGAGGCCGCACCCAGATCGAGGCCGCTGCAGCCGTCAAGCCAACGTTCGTGAGCGTGTGGATCGGGAACAACGACGTGCTCGCATCCGCGCTGGCCGGCACCGACCAGGGCCTGACGCCGACTGGCACTTTCGCGACGAACTACGACGCGATAATGACCGCGCTCGACAACATGGGCGTCCAGGGCGGCATCCTGATCGGCGTGGTCAAGGTCACGAACGCGCCCAACTTGTCGCCTGGCGTGGCGTATTTCGGGGCCAAGGCCCAGGGTGCACTGCCGCCCACGTTCAACGTGGACAACAGCTGCGCGCCTGCGGCTATGGGCGGCGTTGGGGAGTCGACCCTCGTACCGTTCGCGTACGGGTTCGGCGTGTTGCTGGCCCAGGCGTCGCAGGGCATGTCCGTCACGCTCAACTGCGCCACCGATCCACCGGTGCTCAACGGCACCGAGATCACGAACATCCTCACCGCCGTCGCCGGGTACAACCAGACGATCCAGACGGCTGCCACCGCGCGTGGCTGGGCGTTCTGGGATCCGAACGCCGTGCTCGACTCGCTCAAAGCTGCGGGTGACATCCCGCTGTTCCCGAACCCGGCCAATCCAGCGGCGCCGTTCGGTCAGTGGCTGAGCGCCGACGGCGTGCACCCCAGCACGCTGACGCACCAGGTGGTGGCGCAGCGCCTCTGGAACGCGATCGCCGCAGAATACGGGATCACGCCGTAGACCGGCACGCGCTGGAAGCGACAACACGGGAGGCTCACCTTGGTGGGCCTCCCGCTTCGCTGTAGATTGAGCGCCAATGTTTCCCCTCAGGCGGTTAGGCGGTTTGGCGGTTAGGCGGGTGGGCGGTTGGGCGGTTGCCGCATGCTACCGTCCTACCGTCCTACCGTCCTACCGCCTCCTCGCGGTGACCATCGTGGGGTGCCTAGCACCGTTCGCGAGTCAGGCGCACGCGCAATACCCCGACGCGCGCCTGCTCCCAAGCGGTGCGCTCAGCGTGAGCTTCGAGCCCCGGTATGTGAGCTATCGCGAGCGCTTCAATGCCGGCGGCAACCCGGAGCCGCTCGGCACCGACTTCTCCGACAGCACGGCGGGCGCGCGGCTCTTCCCCACCCTGACGACCTCGCAGGATGCCGTGCGTGCCATCCTGGGAGACGATGCGTACGCAATGAGCGCCGGCGCGTTTCAGACCGCGCTGGACGCCGACATGCGCACGTTCCCGTTCAACTTCAGGTTTGGCCTCGCGCGCCGTCTCACCGTCACCGCGTCCATCCCGGTCGTCACGACCCGGTCGCAGGTGAGCTTCGCCGTGGACTCGACGGGGGCGAACGTCGGGTGGAACCAGGCGGCGGCGGCAGCGGGGAACGCGCAGGCGGCGAGCCAGATTCGGACCCTTTTGCAGGAGCTCGAATCCGCGGCCCAATTCGTCGAGACACAGATCGCCGCCGGGGCGTACGGCTGCCCGTCGAGCCCGAGCTGCGCCGCCGCTCAGGACGCCGTGACGCGAGCGCGCTCCATGGCGATCAATCTGAGCGGCCTGTCCGGCCTCGACGCCACCGGCGCCGTCGTGACCGAGCTGCCACCGTTTGCGCCCCTCGCATCGTCAGCGACGGGAGCGGCCATCGCCCAGGCGATCGCCACGCTCGCCGCTGATCTGCAATCGTTGGGCGCGCCGGCCTTCGGCGGCTCGTTCCCGCTGCCCGGCGCACGGCTCGACGCGGAAGACATCGGCACCGTGCTGAGCGATCCCGAATTCGGCTACGAGGCCCTCCCCCTCGGGTTCACCAAGTACCGCCAGAAGCTTGGCGATATCGAGGTGGGGTTGCGGTTCGGGCTGGTGCAAGGCACCGCCACCCGCGCCGTCGTGTTCGCGACGGCCCGCCTCCCGACCGGCACCCTGGACGATCCGGACAATTTCGTCGACATCGGGACCGGCGACCGTCAGCCCGACCTGGATGTCGGATTCGAGGGGTACGTGCAAGCGGGGTCGTTCGTCGCCCTGGCGGCGTCGGCGACGTACCGCTTCCAGTTTTCGCAGCAGCTGCCGCGTCGCGTCACGTCACACGATCGCCCCTTTGCCCCGCTCTCGAACCTGACCGACGTGAACCGCAATCTCGGCGACGTGCTTCACGTGGGGGTGTATCCGTCCCTGCGGCTGGCCCCGGCGTTCATCGCGTACGGGTCGGCCACGTATCTACGCCGCTCCGCGGACCGCGTGACCCTGGCGGGCGCGGCGGGGGGCGGAGCGCTCGATGCCACGGCCCTCGAATTCGAGACGTCGATGGAGATGACCAGCTTCGGTGGCGGAATCGCGTATCACGCCGTCCGCGGCAGCGGACTTCCCGTCGAGGCCGGCGTCGACTACCGGGCGGTGTTCAGCGGCTCGGGTGGTCAGGCACCAAAGAGCGCGAGCGTCAACTTCTACCTGCGACTGTCCTGGAGGCTGTTCGGTGGTGGTGGCGAACCCACGCCGGCCGCCCCGCCGCCCACCGCCCAGCCGATCGGGTCCGCTAGCTTCTGACGCCCGAGACCCGGGCGCGTCCACCCTTCCCCACCAACTCTTCCGCGTGCCGGCGCACCACACGGTCCTTCGCGTCGCCGAGCATGCGGGCGACTTCGTCCACGCGTCGCTCGCCCGTCAGGACCGTGACATCGGCGGTGGCGATCCCGCCGCGCGCGCGCTTGGCGATCGACACGTGATGCGACGCGCGAGCCGCAATCGCGGGCAGGTGGGTGATGACCAGCACCTGCCGTGAGGTCCCCACCTCGGCAAGCGCGTCGGCGACCTTCACCGCCACCTCGCCGCCGATCCCCTGATCCACCTCGTCGAACACCAGTGTGGGAATGGCGTCGTGTCCGGCAAGCACCACCTTGAGCGCGAGCATGAGGCGTGACAACTCACCGCCGCTCGCCACCTGAGCCAGTGGGCGCGCCTCGAGCCCCGGATTGAGCTGGACCATGAACACGACGTCGTCGGCGCCGAACGCCGTTGTCGTCGCCGCCGAGCGCACCTCCGTTTGGAACCGGCCCTCGGGCATGCCCAGACCGGGTAACAGGCGCTCGACGGTCTTCGACAGCGCGCCCGCGACCTTCTTCCGCTTGGCCGACAGGTCCTTGGCGGCAGCCGCCAAGCTTTGGTCGGCCTCCACGCGCCGCTCACGCAGCCGCTCCAAGTCGAACTCCGCCGTGTCGAGCAGCTCCAGCTCTCTCGCGGCGTCCGCACCGGTCCCCAGGACATCCTCCACCGTCGGCCCGTACTTCTGCGTGAGCCGATACAACTGGTCCCGTCGCCGCTCGACCGTGGCCAGCCGGTCCGGATCGGACTCAAGCTCGGAGGCGTACTGCTGCACCGCCAGCGCCAGCTCCTGAACGTTGGCCTGTGCCACGTCGAGCAGCTCCCGCCAGCTTCCGACGCTCGGATCGAGACGCTCCAGCTGGGCCAGCGCCTTGGCCGCCTGCGCCAGCGCGTCCAGTACCGCGTGCTCCTCCGCCGTCTCCAGCACCTCCGACAGGCGCTCCGCCAACCGAGTGATCTCTTCCACGTTTCCCAACCGGCGCGCTTCGGTCTCCAAATCCTCGTCCTCACCGGGCCGGAGCCGCGCATCGGTGATCTCCTTCGTCACGTGGCGCAAGTAGTCCGCACGTCGCTCCACATCGTCCCGCCTGGCCACCAGCTCGGCCTCTTCGCTCCGGAGACGGCTGGCCTCGACGTGGGCCACCCGCACCCGGTCGCGTTCCCGTTCGGCATCGCCGTACGCGTCCAGGATGTCCCGCTGTGCGGTGGCCTTGAGCAGCGACTGGGCCTCGTGCTGGCCGTGCAGATCCACCAGCCACTGCCCCAGCTCGGCCAGGGCCGCCACGGTGGTGGGGCTCCCGTTGGCCCACGCGCGATTGCGGCCCTCGACGTTGATCTCGCGGCGCACGATCAGGCGGTCGTCCTCGAGGTCCATGCCGAGTCGGTCGGCGGCTTCGCGGAGTCCGGGCACGTCGCCGANNCGCACGATCAGTCGGTCGTCTTCGAGATCCATGCCGAGGCGATCCGCCGCCTCGCGAAGTCCGGGCACGTCGCCGACGTCGAAGGCGGCCTCGACGATCGCGCGCTCGGCGCCCGAGCGCACGAGATCCGCACTGGCGCGCTCTCCCAGCAGCAGGGCGAGCGCGTCCACCAGCAGCGACTTCCCCGCCCCGGTCTCGCCGGTGAGCACGTTCAGTCCGGATGTGAGGGGGAGCGTGACGTCCGCAATGACCGCGAGGTCGCGGACGCGAAGCTCAGTCAACACGAAACAGGAGCTCCCGATCGCTGAGGTCGCCCCATTCTAGCTTCCGCCGCATCCTCGAGAAGAACCCTTCTTCGCCGAGCCGTACCAGAAGTACCGAGAACTCGCCCCGTCGCACCTCGACCCGGTCGCCTTTCTCGACCGGTCCCACGAGCTGCCCGTCGAGCGATACCAGCGCGCCGTCACGACCGCGCCCGCCCACCTCCAACGAGACCTGCGCCGCTCCAGGTACGACGATCGGGCGCACGCGCAGGGTGTGCGGTGAGATCGCCGTCACCACCATCGCCTCGACGTCCGGCAGCACCACGGGACCACCGGCACTCATGGAGTAGGCCGTGGACCCCGTCGGCGTCGCGACGATGATGCCGTCGGCCGTGTACTGGCCCACCTCTTCGCCGTCCACCGAGACGCGGACACGAATGATGCGCACCGCTTCGGCCTTGTGGATCACGAGATCGTTGACGGCGTGTCCCACCGGGCGCGGGATCCCGGCGGACGAGACGATCTCACCGTGGATCGTGAACCGTCGCTCGATCCGGTGGTCCCCGCGGCCGAAGGCTTCGATCGCCTCCTCGAAGTCACCGGGCACCACCGACGTGAGGAACCCGATCTGCCCGAGGTTGATACCGAGGATCGGCACTTCGTGTCCGTCGAGCTGCCGCACCGCGCGGAGCAGCGTGCCGTCGCCGCCGCAGCTCAGCACGAGGTCCAGCTTGGGGTCGGACCGTCCCCACTCCTCGATCGCGCTCTTCCAATAGCTCTGGAGATCCGGTTCGGAGACCAGTGTGTGGCCGTGGCGCGCGGCGTGGCTCCCGAGCCGACCCAGCACTCCGGCAAGCTCACGGTATCGCTGGTTGCCGACGACGCCGATTCTCATCCCGCCGTCACGCTCTCCTTGGCCATCCAGGCACGGACACGTTCCGCCAGACCGGCTGCGGTGAGGCCGACTTCGGCCAGCTGATCCGAGCGGGCGGCGTGCTCGAAGGTCCGGTCCGGCGCTCCCGCAATCACCACGCGGATCTCCGGCGCCAACTCCTCGACCACCGCGGCCACGTGCGCGCCGAACCCGTTGACGGCCGTCCCGTCCTCGACGGTGAGCAGGAACCGGTGGCTCTCGACCAGCGACTCGAGCCTGGTCCGGTCCAGCGGCTTGATGAAGCGGCAGTTCACCACCGACGCATCGATCCCGTCCGCCGCCAGCAGTTCGGCCGCCTCGAGCGCCGGCTCGCACATCACGCCGACCGCGAGGATTGCGGCGTCGCGGCCCTCTCGCAAGGTCTCCCAGGTCCCGTACGGCACCGCCGGTACGTCGGCCGTCACCGGGACCTGGCCCGGCACGACATCGCGCGGATACCGGGTGCAGAATGGGCCCGCATGCGCCAGGGCGCAGCGGAGCAGCCCGACCAGTTCGGCCCCGTCCCTCGGCGCCGTTACGGTCATGTTGGGCACCGCCAGCATGTAGGCGATGTCGTAGAGCCCCATGTGGGTCTGGCCGTCCGCGCCCACCATCCCCGCGCGGTCCATACAGAAGATCACGGGCAGGTTCTGGATCGCCACGTCGTGGATGATGTTGTCGTAGGCCCGCTGCAGGAACGTCGAGTAGATCGCCACGACCGGCTTCAACCCCTGGGTCGCCATGCCCGCCGCGAACGTGGTGGCGTGCCCTTCGGCGATGCCCACGTCGAAGAACCGGTCGGGCCACCGCTTCTGAAACTGGTCCGTGCCGGTTCCCGAGGGCATGGCCGCGGTGATGACCACCAGGTTGGGGTNNCGGTCCCCGACGGCATCGCCGCGGTGATGACCACCAGATTCGGGTGCTCCGCAGCCAGATCGCCGATGGCAGTGCCGAACACCTTGGTCCACGCCGGTCCCTTGGCCGGCATCGCGCGCAGGACGCCCGTATCAGGATCGTACGGATTGCGGGCGTGGAACTTCTCGGGGTGCGGCTCTTTCAGGGGAAAGCCTCGACCCTTCTCGGTCACGACGTGCACCACGCGCGGGCCCTGCAGCGTCTTCACGAACTCGAACGTGCGGTTCAGCGCCTCGATGTTGTGTCCGTCGATGGGCCCGAAATACCGGAACCCCAGCTCCTCGAACAGCATGCCGGGCGACCACAGGTTCTTGATGCTCTCTTCGACCGTGCGGGCAAAATCCACCATCGCCTTGCCGCCCACGTAGTGCGACGCACGCTCGATCAGATGCTTGACGTGAGTGCGGACGCGATTGGTGAACGGGCTCGCGATGGCCGAGCCCAGGTACTTGTTGATANNTGGTGGTGATCCGCGTCAGGTAGTGGGAGATCGCGCCGACGTTGGGCGCGATCGACATGCCGTTGTCGTTGAGCACCACGATCACGTCGCGACCCGAATGGCCGGCGTTGTTCATCGCCTCGTACGACAGCCCGCATGTCATCGCGCCGTCACCCACGACGGCCACGACGTGATACGTGTCGCCGCCCAGATCGCGGGCGGCGGCGATCCCAAACGCGGCCGACATCGCCGTCCCTGCGTGGCCCGCACCGAAGATGTCGTGCTCGCTCTCGGTCCGCCGCAGAAACCCCGAGAGGCCTCCCTTCTGTCGCAAGGTCGGCAGGTGCTCGTTGCGGCCGGTGAGGACCTTCCAGGGATATCCCTGATGACCCACATCCCACAGGATCTTGTCGGTGGGCGAGTCGAAGCAATGCGCCAGGGACACGGTCAGCTCCACCACCCCCAAGCCGGCGCCGATGTGTCCGCCGGTTTTCGACACCACGTCGATCAACCGGGCTCGGATCTCATCCGCCAGGGGCTGCAGGGCCTCGAGCGGGAGCGCGCGGACGTCCGCCGGGCTCCGGATGTGATCCAGCACCGGCGACGGGGGCAGGGAGCCGTCGTCCCCGGCCTCGGATCTCCCTCGCTTCGATCCTCTGATGGTCACGAATCCCGCTCCACAATGAAACGCGTCAAGCCCGCGAGCAGGCTTGAATCTAGTCCCTGGTCCCGGAGGACGGCTACGGCGCGGTCGGCATGCTCACGTGCCGCCTGGCGCGCCCCGTCGATCCCCAGGAGCGCGGTGTACGTCGCCTTGTGCTGGGCGGTGTCCTTCCCGGCCGTCTTGCCGAGCGCGGCGGTGCTCGCCGTGTCGTCGAGCACGTCATCGACGATTTGGAATGTGAGTCCGATCTCGTGACCGTAGACCCGAACGGCCTCCACCGTCGCCGCTTCGGCTCCAGCGGCCACGGCTCCCACCACGGCGGCGGCGGCAATGAGCACGCCGGTCTTGGCGCGATGAATGGCGGTGAGCTGCGCGAGATCAATCTCCCGCCCCTCCGCCTCGAGATCCAGCACTTGCCCACCCACCATGCCCCCCGCGCCCGCTGCGGAGTACAGCTCGCTCGCGATGGTGCGCTGCGCCTCTGCCGCCAGGCCTAACCGCGTCATGCCGGCGGCAAGGACCTGCCCGGAGACCTCGACCAGGCGGAACCCGGCCTCAGTGGCAACCTCGACGCCGAACGCCTTGTGCGTCGTCGCGCGGCCACGCCGCAGGTCGTCGTCGTCCATGCACGGGAGATCGTCGTGCACCAACGAGTAGCTGTGCACCACCTCGATGGCCGTGGCCAACTCGGTGGCATCACCCGCACCACCCAGCTCCCGGTACGTCGCGAGCACCAGCGCGGGGCGGAACCGCTTGCCGGGGGTCCGGAGGCTGTACGCCATCGCCCGACCCAGCGCACCGCGGTACGCGGATTCGATGCGCGCGCACCACACCTCGAGCACGCCGTTGACTGCCTCGCGGCTCTGCTCGAGAAACGCGTCGAGGTCAGGCGTCGAGCTTGGCAGTCTTGATCGTCCCGTCGGCCTGCTCGATCACGCGCTTCACCTCCACCTGGGCATGCTGCAGCAGTGATCGCGCGCTCTTGAGCCGGGCGACACCTTCCTCGAACAGCTCGAGGGCGTCGTCGAGATCGATATCCCGTTCCTCCAGGGCTCGCACGATCGCCTCGAGGCGCTCCAGCTCCTCCCGAAACGTCGGTGGCTTCTTCGTCACGCGTCCCCCTCGGTCACGCGGGCATCGACGTCACCATCGGCCACGGTGAGGCGGAACGCCAGACCAGGCGTGAACGCCTCCACCCGCTTGAGCACGCGACCCTTCCGGTCCCGGGCCACCGCATAGCCGCGAGCGAGGACATTGAGTGGGCTCAGGGCGTCGAGCCGCGCCGCGACGGCATCGAGCTGCGAGCTCCGGCGCTCCAGCAGCTGCCCGACGATGCCTGTCAGGCGGTCCCCAGTGCGGGCGAGGCGCTCGGTCCCCATGTCCAGTTGCCCGCTCAGCGACCGGCCGAGCCGACGGGCCAACGTGTCCACCGCGGCCAGCACGGCGGAGCGATCAGGGACGGCCGCCTCGGCCGCCGCCGACGGCGTGGGCGCCCGCACGTCGGCCACCAGGTCCGTGAGCGTGATGTCCGTCTCGTGTCCCACCGCAGAGATCGTCGGGACGGGTGCGGCCGCGAGGGCACGGGCCACCCGCTCGCTGTTGAACACCCAGAGATCCTCTCGCGACCCACCGCCGCGGCCCACGATGGCCACGTCGATGTCCGGAAGCCGATGGAGCCGCTCGATCGCCGCGCATACCTCGTCTTCCGCGCCCTCGCCCTGCACCCGCGTCGGCACCACCAACAACTCCAGCGCAGGCCACCGCCGCTTCACGACCGACACGATGTCCCGCAGCGCCGCGCCGTCGGGGCTGGTGACCACCGCGATGCGCCGTGGAAACGGCGGGAGCGGCCGCTTGCGTGCGGGATCCAGGAGACCGTCGCGTTGGAGCGCCGCCTTGGCCCGCTCCAACTGCAGCTGCCACAAGCCGCCCGCCGCCGTCGGGATGAGGGCCTTGATGGTGAGGCGGAACTCGCCGCGCTCTTCCCACACGGTGGGTCGCGCCTCAACGAACACATCGGTGCCGTCCTCCGGCGGCGGCCCGACCCGTTGGTTGTCGGTCCGCCACATGACGCACCGCACCTGGGCCCGGGCGTCGCGCAGCGTGAAGTACCAGTGTCCGCTCTGATAGGCCTTGAGCCCGCTCACCTCGCCGCGCACCCAGCAACGATGGAGCCCGGACTCGATCAGCTGTCGAGCCCGGCGGGTGACCTCGCTGACGCTCCAGGCGCTCTCGGCCGACGCCGAATCGGTCGTGTCGAAGAGATCTATCCCGCCCACTGGCGCGCGGCCTGGACGGTGTTGTACAGCAGCATCGTGATGGTCATGGGGCCGACGCCGCCGGGAACCGGCGTGATCGCCGAGGCCACGCCCTTGGCCGCCTCGAAGTCCACGTCACCCACGAGCCGATACCCCTTCTTGTTCGTGGGATCGTCGACGCGGTTGACGCCGACGTCGATGACGACCGCCCCGGGGCGAATCCAGTCGCCTTTGACGAACTCCGGCTGACCGATCGCCGCGATCAGGATGTCCGCCTGGCGCGTGATGGTCGGCAGATCCCGCGTGCGGGAGTGGCAGACGGTCACCGTGGCGTTGCCGCCCTTTCCCTTGTGCAGCAGCAGCGAGGCCATCGGGCGACCCACGATGTTGGACCGCCCCACGATCACGACGTGCTGGCCCGACGGATCGACACCACTGCGAATCAGCATCTGTTGGACGCCGTAGGGCGTGGCGGGCCGAAACCCGGTCGGATCGCCGATCGACACCTTCCCCACGTTCTCGGGATGGAACCCGTCGACGTCCTTGTCGGGCCGGATACTGTGCAACACCCGCTGCTCGTTGATCTGGTCGGGAAGCGGCAGCTGCACCAGGATGCCGTGCACGGCATCGTCGGCGTTGAGTCGCTGGATCACCGACAGCAGCTCGGCCTCGGCCGTGTCGGCCGCCATGGTGATCGTCTCCGAATGCATCCCGGCCTCGTCGCATGCCCGTCCCTTCATGCGCACGTATACCTGGCTGGCGGGATTCTCACCCACCAGCACGACGCTGAGCCCCGGCGTGATACCGCGTTTCTTCAAGGCTTTCACCTGGGGCGCCAGCTCCGCGCGCATGGCTTCGGCAATCGCTTTGCCGTCGATGATGTTACTTGGCAAAATCCACCGCTCTTGTTTCTCTGATGACCACGATCTTGATCTGTCCCGGATACTGCAGCTCGCCCTCGACGCGGCGTGCGATCTGCTCCGACAGCTCGGCGGCCGTTGTGTCGCTCACCTCGTCCGGCAGCACGGCGATCCGCACCTCCCGCCCCGCCTGGATCGCGTAGGCTTTTTCCACCCCGGCGAAGCTCTGCGCGATCTCCTCGAGCGCACTCAACCGCTTCACGTAGGTCTCGAACGCCTCGCGCCGCGCCCCGGGCCGAGCCCCGCTGATCGCGTCGGCCGCCTGCACGATCACCGACACCGGGGTCTCGTGCGGCACGTCGTCGTGATGCGCCGCGATCGCACTGACGATCACCGGGTTTTCGTTGTACCGGGTGGCCACCTCGACGCCGAGCTGCACGTGCGTGCCCTCGTGCTGATGCGTGAGCACCTTGCCGATGTCGTGGAGCAGCG
>JABAOD010009362.1_pt2 | contig 14628 bp, 16 predicted proteins | sample 7062151 | NCBI WGS metagenome assembly JABAOD01 (sample SAMN14538626, study PRJNA623070) | marine sediment metagenome | biome: marine biome [ENVO:00000428]; feature: marine pelagic biome [ENVO:01000023]; material: deep marine sediment [ENVO:00002113] | place: India: Gulf of Khambhat ... | reverse complement strand
CCGAGCAGCGCCGAGGCGGCGCCGGCGCGGGTCGGGAACGGGCCGAGCGCGCCGGCCATCGCGTTCGGCAGTACGAATCCGACGCCGAACATGTAGACCATCATCGGCCCCAGCACCGTCCACACCGTCTCGATACCGGCAAGGGCGATGCCGGCCATCGCAAGGCCACCGGCGGCGCACACGGCGGCGCCGAGCGGCACCATGCGCTCCAGCCCGACGCCCCGGACGATGCGGCCGGAAACGACGGCACCGGCGATATAGCCGGCGACGGCGGCGGCGAAGCACAACCCGTACAGGTTCGGCGGCAGCCCCAGCACCTCGATGAACACGAAGGAGGAGCCGGAGATGAAGGCGAACAGCCCGGCGTAGGTCGCGGTGTGGCACAGCACGTAACCGACATAGGCGCGGTGGCGCAAAAAGCCGAGATAGTTGCGCAGCATTTGCGCCGGGCCCGTTGCCTCGCCGATATGCGGATTGGTCTCGGACAGTGCCAGCAGCACGCCGGTGAACACCGTCGCGCCGTATAGGGTCAGCACGACGAAATTGGCCCGCCAGCCGAACCACACGGTCAGATACCCGCCGATGACGGGGCCGATCAGCGGCGCCAGCGCCATCGCCGCGCCGATATAGGACAACATGCGCGCCGCGCCCTCGCGCCCGTAGACATCGCGCACCACGGTGCGGCCGAGCACCGGACCGGCGCAGGCCCCGAGCGCCTGCAGGAAGCGCGCGGCGATCAGCATCTCGATGCTGGTCACCACGGTGCACGCGACCGACGCCAGGGTGAACAGGCCGAACCCGGCCAGCAGCGCCGGCCGCCGCCCGAAGCGGTCGGACAGCGGCCCGTAGACCAGCTGCGCCACCGCGAAGCCGGCGAGGAAGACGCTGAGCGTCAGCTGCACCGTTGCGACGTCGGCGGCCAGATCTTCACCGATCATCGGCAGCGAGGGCAGGTAGAAGTCCGTCGCCATTGGCCCCATGCCGACCGACAGCGTCAGCAGCACCGCGACCAGCAGCGAATCGGGGCGCGGCACCGCCTCAGGCCTCCTCCGGCTCGGGTGTGTCGCCGCCCGGGACCAGCAAGAGGTAGCCGGTGGCGCCGAGCGCGGCCATACCGGTCATTGCAAGCCCAAGGGTGAAGGCGCTACCGTCGTAGACCACCGACAGCAGGAGGCTGCCGACGGCGCCGACCGAGATCTGCAGGAAGCCCATCATCGCCGCGGCGCTGCCGGCGATGCGCGGGAACGGGTGCAGCGCGCGCGCCGTGCTGGCCGGCATCACCAGCCCGAAGCCGAACAGGAACAACATCATCGGCCCAATCACCCGGACCAGCGTGAGGTCCAGCGCAAGCAGGGTCATCAGCAGTGCGCCGAGGCCAAGCGCGGCGAGGCCGAGGCGCAGCACCGTGCGGTCGGCAATCCGTCCCTGCGCCCGCCCGGCCGTAAAGGAGCCGATCGCATAGGCGCTGACGGTGAAGATCGTAAGCATGCCGAAGAGGTCGGGCGACAGGCCGAGCCGGTCGACGATCAGGAACGGCGAGGTCGAAACGTAGGCGAACAGCCCACCGAAACCGAACACGCCGGGCGCGAGATGGCCGATATAGTGGCGGTGCCGGAGCAGCGCCCCGTAATTCTGGACCAGGCGCAGCGGGCTGGTCGCCATCGGGTCGCGTTCGGGCACGGATTCCTTGAGCCATGTCAGCGCCAACCACAGCATCAGCCCGCCATAGCCCATCAGGAACACGAAGGCCGACTGCCAGCCGAGCCAGACCTCGAGGAACCCGCCGATCAGCGGTCCCAGCGCCGGGGCCAGGGCGATCGCGGTGCCGATGAAGGCGAAGGCGCGGGCGGCATCGCGGCGGGCGAAGCTGTCGCGCACGATGGCACGGCCGATCACCGGCCCCGCGCAGGCGCCGATCCCCTGGGCGAGACGCGCCGCAAGGAATCCCTCGATCGTCGTCGACAGGGCGCAGGCCAGGCTTGCCGCGATATAGAGCAGCAGCCCGCCGACCAGGACCGGACGGCGACCGAAGCGGTCGGACAGCGGCCCGTAGACCAGCTGCGTCGAGGCAAAGCCGAGCATGAAGATGGTGAAGCTGCGCTGCACCAGCGCCGAGTCGGTGCCGAACTCGACCACCAGCCGCGGCATCGACGGTATGTAGAGCGAGGTCGAGATCGGCCCCAGTGCCACCAGCGCGGTCAGCAGGATGGTCAGCGGGCGCTCCGCGCGCGTTGTCATGGCCGGCCGACCTGCATCATCAGCCGTAGCGGTGCAGGGCAATGCCGTGACGGCGCAGCCAGGCACGACCGGTCCGGTGGTCGGCGGTCAGCCGGTCGACGACGCGCCAGAAGGCTCGGGAATGGTTGGCCTCGGCGATGTGGGCCACCTCGTGCGCGACGACGTAGTCCATGACGTTCGGCGGCGCCAGCACCAGCCGCCAGCTGAACGACAGGCGGCCGCCGGGCGCGCAGCTGCCCCAGCGGCTCCTCTGGTCGCGCACCGTAATGCGGGTGACGCGCGCGCCGATGATCGCGGCCTTGTCGTGGGCCAGCGGCGCGATCCGGCGTTTTGCCTCGGCACGCAGCCAGTCGCCGAGCCGCCGCGCCATGTGCTCTGGGCGCCCCGAGATCCGGATTTCGCCGCCATCGACCACGACGGGCACGCCACCACCGCCGGGCACGAGGCGCAGGCGATGTGGTACACCGCCGAGCGGCCACTCGGCACCGTCGACGAAGGATACGCGCCGCGGCAAGCGGTCGAGCCGCGCCAGCACCCAGCCGGCCCTTGATTGGAGGAACGCCAATCCGTCCGTCTCGGTCGCGCGCGCGGGCAGCACCAGCTCGACCGAATCGTCATGGCCCGGGATGCGCAGGGCGAGGCGCCGCGCCCGCCGGCTGCGCCGCACCACCAGCGCCACCGCGCGGCCGCCGAGCTCGATTGTCCGGTTGTCGGGCATCCATCCCTGATAGCCGCCGGCGCCCGGCCGGGCAAGCGCGAACATCGGCGCTGGCGCCACAGACGGCTTTGCCCTATGTGACTGCCATGGCCACTGAGTCCCCGACACCGCCAATTGCCACAGGGACGGTCTCGCCGGTCCTGCCGCTGGCGATGATCCTCGCGCTCGGCAGCCTGTGGGGCCTCGCCTTCTCGTTCTCGAAGATGGCGACCGTCGGCGGCGTGCATCCGGTCTCCTACACCTTCTGGCAAGGGCTGGGGGCGGGGCTGGTAGTGGCGGCGATCTGCCGCCTGCGCGGGTGGCGGATTCCGGTGAGTCGCGCCTATCTCGGCTACTACCTTACCATCGGGCTGATCGGCATCGCGATCCCGAACGTCAATCTCGTGGCCGCCATCGCCCATCTGCCGGCCGGAGTCATGGTGCTCACGATTCCCTTTGTGCCGCTGATGACTTATGTCATCGCCATCGCCCTGAAGATGGAGCGGTTCTCGCCGCTGCGTTTCGCCGGCGTGCTGTGCGGCCTCGCCGGCGTCGGATTGATCGTGCTGCCGAAGGCAAGCCTGCCCGACGCCGCTGCGGCACCGTGGTTCCTGCTGGCGCTGCTGACACCGGCCTTTTACGCTGCGACCAACGTCGTCGCGGCGCGGCTGCGGCCGCCCGATTCGCGCTCGGCACCGCTGGCCGCCGGAATGCTGCTCGCCGCCGCCCTCTTGCTGGCGCCGGTGGTGTGGCAGCTTGACGTACTGTACTGGCCGCGCCTGCCCGCAGGCCCGGCGGAGATCGGCATCGGCGGCCAGATCGTGGTGTCCAGCATCGCCTATTTCATCTTTTTCGAGGTGCTGCGCCTCGCCGGCCCGGTGTTCATGAGCTTCACCGGCTACATCGTCACGCTGACCGGCATCGGTTGGGGCGTGCTGCTGTTCGGCGAGCGGCACAGCCCGTGGGTGTGGGGCGCGGCGGCGCTGATCTTCACCGGCCTCGCGCTGGTCAACCTGCGCCGTAACGCTTCTTCGGCGCCCGCCGGATCCGGCCGCCCGGCCGGACCCACTGGATGACGTACTCCTCGAGGTCTTGCGACGGATCCTCCGGGATCGCCCGGCCGCGCGCGGAGATGCCGGCCTTGTGCACGCTCTCCGGGTCGCCGGAGACCAGCGGGTGCCACCAGGCGAGGTCCCGCCCCTCGGCGACCAGCCGATAGCCGCAGGTCTCCGGCAGCCAGTGCATGCGGCGCAGCCGTTCCGGCGTCAGCGCGACGCAGTCGGGCACGTTGTCCTGCCGGTTCTCATAGTCGGTGCAGCGGCAGGCGCCGATGTCGAGGTACTTGCAGGCGGAGCGCGTAAACACGATCTCGCCGGTGTCCTCGTCCTCCAGCTTGTTAAGGCAGCACAGTCCGCAGCCGTCGCACAGCGACTCCCATTCGGGCTCGCTCATCGCCTCGAGGCTCTTGGTTTTCCAGAAGGGGCGATCGTCGCTCATTGCGCCGAGTCTATCAGATGGATGAATGATCCGGCGACCCGGCCGTCGACCAGGCCGACCGGACCGCGATCGACCCCGCACGCATCCGAGACGGTGAACAGTGGCGCCCCGGGCCCTTCCGCCGTGACCGTCGCGTAATGAAACTCGTGCCCGGTAAAAGCCGTGCTGCGGCGACCCAAAGGCGCGTCGCACTGCAGCACCGCGCGGCGGTAGCCGAGATGCAGCCGCCGGTTCGCAAACGAGCTTTCCAGCGGTAGAAGGCCGGCCATACCGTGTCGCGCGCCGTTGTCGTCGACGAGACCCCGCCCCATGACCATGTAACCGCCGCATTCGCCGAACACCGCCGCGCCACGCGCCGCCGCCGTGCGCAGCCCTTCGAGGAAGTGGCGGTTCGCGGCCAGCCGCCCGCCATGCAGCTCGGGATAGCCGCCGGGCAAGTAAACCGCGTCGGCGCGCCCGTCCGGCGCCTCGTCCTGCAGCGGTGCGAAGAAGGACAACTCGGCGCCCTGCGCGCGCCAACCTGCCAGCACCGAGGCGTAGCTGAAGGCGAAAGCCTCGTCGCGCGCCACCGCGATGTGCTGGCCGAGCGGTGGCAGCGGCACCGCCACGCCGTCCGCCGCCGTGCCGGCGCGCGCCGCGTCGCGCACGGCGTCGAGGTCGGCGTTCTCGGCCAGCAGGACGGCGGCACGATCGAGAAACGCATCGAGGTCGCGGTGCTCGCCGGCCTGAACGAGGCCGAGATGCCGGTTCGGCAAGACCAGCGAGTCATCCCGCGGCAACATCCCGAGGAGCCGCACGTTCGGCACGATTCGCGCCAGTGCGTCCGCGAGGATGCGGCGGTGGCCTTCGCCGCCGACCCGATTCAGCAGCACGCCGGCGAACGGCAGGTCGCTGCGCAATGCCGAAAAACCATAGACCAGGGCGGCAGCCGAGGCGCCCTTGCCCCGGACGTCGTCGACGAACAGGACCGGCCAGCCGGTCGCCGCGGCGAGATCCGCGGTCGATCCCTTCCCGTCGGCGGCGGCGTCGTATAGCCCCATCACACCCTCGCAGATGACGATGTCGGCGTCGGCGGCCAGCGAGCCGGCGAGCGCCGAGAGCGTGTTCTCGCGCATCGCCCAGATGTCGAGGTTGAAGCAGGGGTCGGCGCCGGCGGCGGCGTGGTAGGCAAGATCGATGTAATCCGGCCCGGCCTTGGCCGCGGCCACGCGCAGACCCTTGCGTACCAGCGCCCGGATCAGCGCCATAGTGACCAGGGTCTTGCCGATGCCGCTGGCTTGGGCGGCAACGATGAGTCCCGGGGCCGGATTGCGCGCGGCCATCGGTCAGGCGACCAGCCGCCAGGCGGCGAAGCCGAGCATTGCGGCGTTGACGGCCATCAGGGACGGTGCGGCCACCGCCGCGACCCGGCGCCAGCGGCCGGCCGCGACGTGACCGGTGAGACCGACGGTGACAAGCCCGGGCACGGTGCCGAGGACGAACGCCGCCATGGCCGTCGCGCCGCCGCGCGCGCCGCCGCTGCCCGCGGCCACGGCGAGCGCCGCGTACAACAGGGCGCAGGGCAGGAAACCCAGCATCAGCCCCAGCGCGTAGCCGCGCAGGCCGGTCGGCCGCGCGAACAGGGGTCGCGCGGTCCCGGACAGGATCCGCGCCAGCCTGCCCTCGCCGCCGCTGCCGCGCAGCAGGCCGCTGCCGAAAACGGCATGGGCCAGGAACATGATTGCCGCCAGCGTGAGCCAACCGGCGGCGACCCAGTCGAGTCCGGGGATCGAACGGACGCTCTGTCCCGCTGCCCCGGCAAGGGCGCCGAGCGCGACATAGGTGGTGGCGCGGCCGAGATGGTAGGGCATCAGCGCCGCCCCGGCGAGGCGGTGGAACTCCCACATCTGCGACGCCGGAACCGATTCGAGGCGCGCCGTCGTCTGGGCCAGCACGAACGGTCCGCACATGCCGACGCAGTGCGTGAAACCGCCGACCGTCCCCGCAAGCAGCATCGCCGCGATGAGGGCGAGGCCCGCGACGTTGCCATGCGGGAGATAGGCAAACGCCGTCATGGCGAGACCGTCATGCATGATGGCGTGCTTTTACACCGACCGGTGCGGCGGAGCCAAGTGCGCCGGTGCCGATTTCGCGCAACGGGACAATGCTCTAAACTGCCGCCATGTCACGGAAACCGGATGGCAGGCTGCGACGCGGCTGGACGACGGGCGCCTGCGCCACGGCGGCGACACGGGCGGCGTGGCAGGCGCTGCTTAGCGGGACCTTCCCTGATCCCGTGCGGATCACTCTGCCGCGCGGCGAGACACCCGATTTCCCGCTCGCCGAAAAGCGCCTCGACGGCGAGACGGCGACCGCCGGCGTGGTCAAGGATGCCGGCGACGATCCGGACGTCACCCATGGCGCGCTGATCCTTGCAACGGTGCGGCGCGGCGCCGCCGGCAGTGGTATCGTCTTCCGGGCCGGCGAGGGCGTCGGCACGGTCACCAAGCCGGGGTTGCCGGTACCGGTCGGCGCGGCGGCCATAAACCCGGCACCGCGGGCGATGATCGAAGCGGTGATCTTCGAGGTGGCGGCTGCATACGGTGCGACCGCCGATGCGATCGTCACCATCGCCGTTCCCGGCGGGGACTCGATCGCCGAACGGACCTGGAATCCGAGGCTCGGCATTATCGGCGGCCTCTCCATCCTCGGCACCACCGGGATCGTCATCCCGTATTCGTGCAGCGCCTGGATCCGGTCGATCCACTCCGGCATCGACGTGGCGCGTGCGATGGGGCTGACGCACATCGCCGGGGCCACCGGCAAGACCTCGGAGGCGGCAGTGGCGGCGCATTACGGCCTGAGTGAATCGGCGTTGATCGACATGGGCGACTTCGTCGGCGGCATGCTGAAGTATCTCCGCGACCATCCGGTGCCGCGGGTCACGATCGCCGGCGGATTCGCCAAGATGGTCAAGCTGGCGCAGGGCCATGCGGATCTCCATTCATCGCGCAGTCAGGTCGATTTCGCGAAACTGGCCGGATGGCTGAAGGATCTCGATGCCGATGCGCACACGGCGGCGGCGGCCGCCAACGCGAACACTGCGGCGGAGGTGCTGGTGCTGGCCGGCGGCCTGCCGCTGGCGTCGCTGGTGGCACGCCGCGCCCGCACCGCTGCCCTCGCCTTGCTCGCCGGCGGCATCGAGCTCGACACGCTGGTGGTCGACCGCCGCGGCCGCATCGTCGGTACGAGCGCGGCATGACGCGCCTTCTGATCCTCGGCGGCACCGGCGAGGCCGCGGCCCTCGCGAAGGCGGCCGGGAAACGCTTCGGGGCACGGGTCGAGGTCATCACCTCGCTCGCCGGCCGCACCCGGCAGCCGCGTGCCGTGCCCGGCACGGTACGGACCGGCGGATTCGGAGGAGTCCGGGGGTTGGAGCAGTATCTGCGCGACGCACGAGTCGATCTCGTGGTGGACGCCACGCATCCCTATGCCACCAGGATCTCGGCCAATGCACGGGTAGCCTGTGCCGAAGCCATCGTCCCTCGGGCCATGCTCCTGCGGTTGCCGTGGACGCGGGAACCAGCGGACCGCTGGATCGCCGTCCGCGATGTTGCCGAAGCGGCACGGCGGCTTCCCGACGTCGGCCGTCGCGCCTTTGTTGCCATCGGCTCGGGGGAGCTGTCCGCATTTGCCAACGTCGAGGGCGTATACCTGCTGATGCGGGTGGCCGAGGCGCCGCAAGGACCTCCATTGTCGGGCGCCGATTGGATCGTCGGTCGTGGTCCGTTCCGAGATGCCGACGAGCTGCGCCTGCTCCGGGACCGGCGCATCGATGTCGTCGTCAGCCGGAACAGCGGCGGGACGGCCACGGCCGGGAAAATCGCCGCAGCGCGGCGGCTTGCCATACCGGTTATAATGATTGATCGTCCGATGCCAGAACCTGGCCCGTGCACGCTTACAATCGAGGAGACAATCGAGTGGATCGCTGGACAATTGGCATGACGGCCAAATTCGCGAAGTTGGTGATGGCGGCGTTGGTGGCCGCAGCGACTACGGCGCTCGGCCCCGTATCGGCCCAGACAACGCTGTTTCAGGAGCCGGAGATCACGGTCGCGGCAGCCGAGGGCAACATTACGAGAATTCGCCAGCTGCTGGCCCAGAACACGCATGTCAACAGGCAGGACAGCAAGGGGCGCACTGCGCTGATCACTGCTGCCATTGCCGGGCAGTCCGATGTCGCGGTGATGCTGCTGGAGGCCGGCGCGCGAACCGATATTCTGGACAAGCTGGGCAACAGCGCGTTGAGCTGGGCGGCCGCGCAGGGCGAGGCAGAGATCGTCCGGCGACTGATCGGGGCCGGCGCCGATGTCGACAGCCAGAACCGGCAGGGGCAAACACCGCTGATGCTTGCCGCCGCCAAGGGGCAGTTGCAGCCGGTGCAATTGTTGCTGGAAGCCGGTGCCGACGTCGCGATTCTGGATTATACCGGTCGCGGTGTACTGGGGTGGGCCCGCGACGGGCGCGACCCGCGTGTCGAGCGGATGCTGGAGGACGCGGGCGCGACGGACTGAACGGCTCGGCTCAGCCTGCGCTGTCCTTGCGCGGGCGCAGCACGTGATGGTGGTCGGCGGCGTAGAGGCGGCTCTCGCGGAACGCCGTGTCGCCCAGCGCCCGCCCGACCAGGATGAGGGCGGTGCGCGTGATGCCGGCGGCTTTGACCTTGTCGCGGATATCGGCCAGGGTGCCGCGGATCATCTGCTGGTCCGGCCAGCTGACGCGAAAGGCGACGGCGACCGGGCAGTCGGCACCGTAGAGCGGGGTCAACTCGCGGACCACGCGGGCAAGGTTGTTGATTGAAAGGTGGATCGCCAGCGTCGCGCCGCTGCGCCCGAGGGTCTCCAGGTCCTCGTCCGCCGGCATCGACGAGGCGCGCACCGCGGTGCGGGTCAGGATCACCGTCTGGCTGATCTCCGGCAGCGTCAGCTCCGTTGCCAGCGCCGCCGCCGCCGCGGCGAAGGCCGGCACGCCGGGGGTCACGTCGTACGGGATACCCAGCGCATCGAGCCGGCGCATCTGCTCGGCGATTGCACCATACAGTGACGGATCGCCCGAATGCACGCGCGCGACGTCGTGGCCGTCCGCATGCGCCCGCGCCATCTCGGCGACGATCTCGTCCAACGTCATCGACGCGGTATCGACCACCCTGGCGCCGGCGGGCGCTTCTCCTATCACGGCCTGCGGCACCAGCGAGCCGGCATAGAGCACGACCGGACAGCGCCGAATCAGCTCCCGTCCACGCACCGTGATCAGGTCCGCCGCCCCTGGCCCCGCCCCGATGAAATGGATGGTCATAACGACCTCTGCGTCCCCGGATGTTGCGTCACGTCGGGATCCTGTCACCGTATCCGCGCGGCGTGAAGACATGCCCCGTCCGAGTCCGGCGGGTTCGCGAATTGCCGACGATGATTAGAGTGAACATATCGATCGCTTCGGTCTCGAACGCTTCGAGCGAGGTCACGGTCAAGGACTCGCCGTCGCGGCCGAGATTGCGGGCAATGACGACCGGGGTTTCCGGGGGGCGGGCGGCGGCAAGGATTTCCTTCGCGCGAGGCAGCAGTACCCGGCGCGTTGCACTCTGCGGGTTATAGAGGGCGACGACGAAATCGGCCGTCGCGGCCGCCTCTATACGCCGCACGATGTTCGTCTGCGGTGTCAACAAGTCGGACAGCGAGATCGCGCAGAAGTCGTGGCCGAGCGGTGCTCCGGCTCGGGCTGCCGCCGCTTGCAGTGCGGAGATGCCGGGAACGACGGCGACGTCTACGCGCCGCCAGTCCTCCCGGGCCTCGCAGTCCAGAAGCTCGAACACCAGTGCCGCGAGGGCATAGATCCCGGGATCGCCGGAGCAGACGAGCGCAACCGTCTTGCCCGCTGCGGCAAGCTCGAGGGCGATGCGCACGCGCGCCTCTTCGGCGCCCAGTTCCGAACCGTGCCGCGGTTTGCCGGCGATCAAGTCGCCGGCGAGCTCGAGATAGAGCCGGTAGCCGACCACCGCCTCAGCCTCGGCCAGTGCCATCGTCGCCTCTGGCGTGCGCCATTCCGCCGCGCCGGGCCCGATGCCGACGACGGTAAGGCGGCCCCGGGCCAGCCCGCGATTCGCCGCGGCGATCGGCTGCCTGCCGCGGGCGACGGCGCAGGTGGCGCGTGCCGACTTGCGCTTCGGCACGATTAGATCGCCTTCGGATCCGGTCAGCGCCAGAGCCGCCGCCTCGGCGACGCCGTGGCAGCCGACCTCACGGAACACCGCGTCCGACGGGTTGGCGAGGCGCGGCGTCTCGGCCTCCAGGTCCGCCGCCGCGAAGAACCGCGCCGGCCGCCCCAGCGTCGCGGCAAGGCGCACGACCGCGGGTTCGTCAGCCTTGAGGTCGAGGGACGCGACGGCGGCAACGGCACCTTCGGCAAGCCCCGCCTCGGCCAGCGTGGTACGGGCCAGCCGGTCGAGCTCCTCCGCGTCGGTGCCGCGCTCGCAGCCGACGCCGAGCGCCAACACCGGCGGATGTACCACGAGTGTCGTGCCGTCGTGCGGCGCTGCGCGGTCGGTCACACGCAGCGTCAGCGCGCCCTCCGCGTTGAACAGGGCCGGGTCCGGCCACGATCCGTCGCCGGCCTCGACGACCAGCCGCACCGGCTCGCCGGCAAGCAGCGATGCGGCCAGCTTGCCGACGCACGCGGGGTTGGCGACGACCCAACCTTCGGGCGGTTCGTCGAGCGCGAGACCGAGGCCAACATCGCCCGCGGTGGTGATCGCCGCCGTCCCGCCCGTCGCCCGGGCGATTCGGCGCGCCAGCACGTTGCCGCCGTGATGCCCGCCGAGCAGCGGTACGACGGCCGATCCGTCCTCGGCGAGCGCCAGCACCGGCGGCTCGGCCCGCTTGTCGGCCAGTACGGGCGCCAGGGCGCGAACGAGAATGCCGGCCGCACAGATGCCGACGATGGCGTGGCCTTCCGCGAACAGCACGCGCAGATGCGCCGTCGTGTCCGAGAACGGCACGTCAACGTCCTCGGCGCGCCCCGTCAGGCCGTGCACGACCGCGCCGGCCAGCCCCGGCTGGATGCGTCGGGCAAGCGCCAGCCCGCCCCGGCTCAGCACGACGATCGCCGTCCTCATCGCCATGCATCCCCGCGACGGTGGACCAGAACTATCGAAAAATACGGCGCCGCCTCGCCCGCGATCTCTGCGAACGGCCGGACGATCTGCTCCGGCATCGTTGCGTATTCGACGTAGCGCGCGCGGTCGGCGAGGTCGAGCCGCTCGAGCACCCGGCGGAGCTTGCCGAGATGCCGGCCGACCTTGATGACAACCGCGGCGTCGGCGGCCGCAAGACGTTGTTCGAGCAGATCTTCCGGCAGCGGCGCCGGTATCACCGACAATACGTCGTGGCGGGCCGCCAGCGGCGCGCCGAGCGCCGCCGCCCCCGCCGTTAGCGAGGAGATGCCGGGTACCACCCGGACGTCGAAGCGCCCGGCCATGCGCGCGAACAGATACATGAATGAGCCATATACGAAGGGGTCGCCCTCGCACAGCACGGCGACGTCCCGGCCGGCAGCGAGATGCTCGCCCAGCAACTTCCCGGCCGCATCGTAAACGTCCTCCACCGGGAAGCGATCGGCGCTGAGCGGCATTCGGATCGGCACTTCGATCCGTCCGTCGGGCAAGTGCGGCGCCGCGATTCTGCGCGCCATGCTCTCGCCTTCCAGCGGCGCCGGCCAGGCGACCACCGGCACGGTCTGCAGTATCCGGTGCGCCTTCAGCGTGATCAGCTCCGGGTCGCCCGGGCCGACGCCTATTCCATACAGGGTTCCTGTCATGGCTTGGTCACCTGCCACTGCGTGACCGGCATCAGGGGCTTCAAGCCGTGCAGGTTCCCGACAGACGACAACCGCGAAACGGCCAGCCGCACTAGCTGGCCTCCGTGTTCATTGTGGTATTTCGCCAGCGCCGATTCGCCCTCGATCGTCACGGTGTTCGCGACGAGCGTTCCGCCCGACGCCAGTGCCGCCCAGCTGGCGTCGAACACGCCTGGGGTGGCGAGGCCGCCGCCGATGAAGACGGCGTCGGGCGCGTCCAGCCCGGCCAGCGTCGCGGGCGCGGCGCCGATCACGATCTCCAGATTTGGCACGCCCAGGGCCGCGGCATTGCGGGCTGCCATGGCGGCGCGCTCAGGATTCCCTTCGAATCCGATCGCCCTGCCGCCGGCGCGCATCCATTCGATGGCGACCGAGCCGCAGCCGGCGCCGACATCCCACAGCAATTGTCCGGGCAGCGGCGCCAGCGCCGCCAGCGTCGCGGCGCGCACCTCGCGCTTGGTCATCATGCCGTCGTGCTCGAAGACGTCGTCCGGCAGCCCCGGCAGCCGCGGCAATACCGTCGCACCGGCCGTCGCGACGCAGGCGACGGCGATCGTGTTGAGGTCCGCCGCCGGACCGTCGCCCCATTCGCGCGCCAGCCCGTCGCGGCGCGATTCGCGCGGGCCGCCAATGTGCTCCAGCACGCTAACGCGGCTGGCGCCGAAGCCGCGCGCCGCCAGCAGGGCGGCGATCCGCGCCGGCGTGCCGCCGTCCTCGGAGAGAATGAGCAACCGGGCGCCCGGGACGACGTGCAGGTAGAGCGACTCCGCGGGGCGCCCATGCAAGGACAGGCAAGTCACGTCCTGGAGCGGCCAGCGCAAGCATGCGGCGGCGAGCGAAAACGCCCCCGGCGCCGGGATGACGGCGGCGATCGCCTCCGGCATCTCGCGCGCCAGCGTCGCGCCGACCCCGTAATGCATCGGATCGCCGCTCGCCAGCACGACGATGCGGCGGCCTTCGGTGCCCGCCAGGTCGCGGAGCGACTCTCGGAACGGCGTCCGCCAGGCGATACGATCGGCCGGATGGCCGTCGGGGACCATTGCCAGGTGCCGCTCGCCGCCGGCCAGCACCTCGGCCGAGTCGATCAGCGCCCGTGCCGCTGCCGACAGGCCGTCGAGCCCATCCTCGCCGATGCCGACGATGCTGATCCAGCCGCTCATGCGTCCCGTCCGGCCAGCGCGTTGACGGCGGCCGCGGCGATGGCGCTGCCGCCGCGCCGCCCCCGCAGTGTCACATAGGGAATGCCGCCGGCATCGGCGATCAACGCCTCCTTCGATTCCGCGGCGCCGACGAAGCCGACGGGGAAGCCGAGGATGAGGGCCGGCGGCGGCCAGCCCGCGGCCAGCCCTTCCAGCAGATGGAACAGCGCCGTCGGCGCATTGCCGATGGCGACCACCGCGCCCGCCAGCATGTCCTGCCACAGTTCGACGGCGGCCGCGGAGCGGGTGGTTCCGAGTTGCCGTGCGAGGTCGGGCACCCGCGGGTCGGTCAGGGTGCAGACCAGGGGATTGCCCGCTGGCAGATGGACACGCGAGATGCCGCTCTCGACCATGCGCGAGTCGCACAGGATGCTGGCGCCGGCGGCCAGCGCCACTCGTCCGGCGGTTGCCGCCCCATCGACCCCGACGAGGTCGACGACGACGCTTGGCTCGCCGCAGGCGTGAACGATGCGGAGCGCCAGCGGATGCAGATCTTCGGGCAGCCGCGAGAGGTCGGCCTCGCGGCGGATTATTGCGAACGACTTGCTGTAGATCGCGTCGGGATCGCGCAGATAGTCGTGGCGGCGCGGTGTCATGTCGCTGGGGCCCCGGTGACGCCGAGGATCCAGGCCTCCTCCGACTCGATGGCGGTCCGGGACCGCCGATCCAGCGCCGGGTCGCCCGCCAGCAGTCCGGCAAGCCGGCCCTCCATATCGGATCCGCCCAGGACGCGCGCGGCCGCGGTCACCTGCCCCGCGTCCTTCGGTAGCCCGGCGAGCCGGTCGGCCCCGAACAGCGAAGGATAGACCTCGGCGAGAACGATCTGCGCCGCGGCATCGTCGCCGAGCCCGGTCTCCAGAGGCCAGACGCGGGTCGCATCGCGAAGCCGCGGGTCATTCCGTATCTGGCGCACGCGCGGGATTCCGGTCAACGCCTGGCTGCCGGCGGACCCCGTATAGGCGAGTTTCCAGACCGGCTGGGCGCGCACCGCCCGGCGTTCGCACAGGCGCCGCTCGGCCGGTTCATGCCGGCGGTGGCGACGCGGCTTGCGCGGTCCCAGATAGTTCCGGCGCTGGTGCGGCGGATGGCCCCAGAAGGGGAAGGCCGCAC
>JABAOD010002177.1_pt1 | contig 14635 bp, 13 predicted proteins | sample 7062151 | NCBI WGS metagenome assembly JABAOD01 (sample SAMN14538626, study PRJNA623070) | marine sediment metagenome | biome: marine biome [ENVO:00000428]; feature: marine pelagic biome [ENVO:01000023]; material: deep marine sediment [ENVO:00002113] | place: India: Gulf of Khambhat ... | reverse complement strand
TCTGTGGGAGGAGGGGATGAGGAAGCTGACTACGGCGGACCTGCTGCGACTTGCAGGAGAGAGGCTCGGGGATGAAAGCTCCCTCCTCCACTGGTGCGCCAAGAGGAAGGTTCCTGTCATCGTCCCCGCCATAACCGACGGCGCCTTCGGCTATCACCTCTGGAGCTTCTGGCAGGAGCATCAAGAGTTTGTCATGGACGTCATGGGAGACGAGTCGCTACTGGCCGACCTCGTGTTTACCTCCCGGGAGACGGGGGCTCTGGTGCTGGGGGGTGGGGTGTCGAAGCACCATGTCATCTGGTGGAACCAGTTCAAGGACGGGCTGGACTACGCTGTGTACATCACCACGGCCGTGGAGTACGATGGCAGCCTTTCAGGGGCGAGGGTTCGGGAGGCCATCTCCTGGGGCAAGGTGAAGGAGGGGGCCAAGAGGGTAACGGTGGAGGGCGACGCGAGTCTTCTCCTCCCCCTGCTCTTCGCAGCTCTCGTGGAGGAACTTTCCTGAGGTGGGTGCCTTGAAGATGCCCGATGAGCTCCGGCGGGTTGTTGAGAGCTACGGAGACGTCCCCCTTTTCATCAGGACTCTGAAGGTGCCCGGGACCACTGTGGAAGCTTTCAAGGCGGTGAAGGGCGGGAACTTCGGCGCCGCGGCGCTCCTGTGGAATGAGGAAGGGCAGGTACTCCTCGTGAGGGAAGAACCCTCCTCCGACTGGGGAGAGAACTGGGTCACCCCTGGCGGCCGGGCTAGGCCGGGTGAGGAGCCCGAGGAGACCTTGCTCAGGGAGGTGTGGGAGGAGGTCGGCATCGAGGCGCGAATCCTCGAGCTGTCACGGGTGTTCGAGCTGACGGTAACGGATGGCAAGACCAGTGTCACAGGTTTCTTCTTCCAGTTCGAAGCCCTGGCACGGGGGTCAGAAACCCGCCCCGGACCAAGGATCGCCGAAGCACGATGGTTTGACCACCTGCCCAGCAACATGGCTTTCCGCGATGATTATTTGGAGACCTTCCGCATCCGGCGAGGGGAGCGTCAAGGGACGAGACGGCTGGACAGGTGAAGTTTTCCTCCGAGGAAAGGGGCGGCGACGTTTTATATACATCCGTTTTCTCTTTTCATTCCCAGGAAAGGCCTGGACCATGCCCGAGTTGCGAAAAGACTACGTCACGGACACCTGGGTCGTGTTCTCGGCACTGAGGTCCGAGAGGCCAATTGAAGTCAAGAGGGACGTATCTCCGCCGAGCTCCACCACCCCCTGCCCCTTCTGCCTCGGCAACGAGCACATGACCCCTCCAGAGATTCTGGCCTACAGATCGGACGGGAAGGCGAACAGCCCCGGTTGGTGGGTCCGCTGCATCCCTAACAAGTATCCTGCCCTGACCATCGAGGGAGAGGTGAAGAGGACCGTCAACCAGATCTTCCACACGGTCAGCGGGGTGGGAGCTCACGAGATCATCATAGAGACACCGGACCACAAGGGCCACATCGCCTCCCTCGACGAGAAGCAGATCTACGAATTCGTCTGCGCCTATCGAGACCGCTACGTGGACCTCACCAAGGATTCCAGGTTCAAGTACATCCTGATCTTCAAGAACCACGGTGCTGAGGCCGGCGCATCCATGTTACATCCCCACAGCCAGCTTATCGCCACACCGATCATACCCCGCCGCATCATGGACGAGCTTAGGGCCTCAAGGGACTTTTACGACCAGACTGGAGGCTCCTGCCTCTACGATGAGATACTGAAGGAAGAGAGAGAGGCATCGGTAAGGCTGGTCACCGAGAACGAGTTCTTCGTGGCCATCTGTCCCTACGCGTCCAGGTATCCCTTCGAGATTTGGATACTGCCTAAGGAGCACGAGGTCCACTTCGAGGACATGAGCTACGATGAAAGGCGTGCCTTGGCCCGGATGCTAAAGGATACCTTCACTCGGCTGGAAAGTCTCATGAACGATCCGCCCTTCAACTACTACATCCACACAGCGCCCTGTGACAGAAGGGACCACAGGTACTACCACTGGCACATCGAGATAACCCCCAGACTGTCGAGTACGGCCGGGTTCGAGCGGGGAACCGGCTTCTACATCAATTCCGTGCCCCCGGAGGACGCCGCCAGGCTTCTCAGGCAGGCTGGCCAGGGACCTCGTGGATGAGACTCCCGTATATCTCTTCGTATGTCCGTGCAGACCTTTCCCAAGAGAAATCCTGATTGAATCCGTTCGCCTGCAAGCGTCTCCAGGCCGGGCCTCTCTTGTGGACCTCCAAAGCCCTGTCGATGGCCTCCAGCAAGGCCTCGGGAACAGGCTTATCGAAGGTGAACCCCGTCGCCTTCCCGGGATCCACGGAGTAGTCCTGGACGGTGTCAGCCAAGCCTCCCGTCTTCCTGACGATGGGTATGGTCCCATACCTCATGCTGATGATTTGCCCCAGGCCGCAAGGCTCGAAGCGAGAGGGCATCAGGAACATGTCCGCCCCTGCGTATACGCGATGGGCGAGAGCCTCGTCGTGCCCCAAGTGGACCACGAGGTTCGGGTTCCTACCGATCAAAGAACTCAGGGCCTCTTCCGTGGCCTCCTTGCCTGCTCCCAGAATGACCACCTGGACCTTCCGGGACAGAATCTCTGCAAGGGCTTGGAGAAGGACGTCCACGCCCTTCTGCTCCACCAGGCGGCCTATGAAGGCCATCACGGGCATCCTGGACCTCGGAAGACCCAGTTCCCGCTGCAGGGCTCGCTTGTTGGCCTCCTTACCCCGAAGATCCGAGGGCTCATACCGACTATAGAGAAAGGCATCCGTTCGCGGGTCCCAGACCTCGAGGTCGATTCCGTTCAGAACGCCATAGAGGCTATCCCTTCTCTTCCGGAGGACATCGTGGAGGCCAGACCCGTACTCGGGCGTCTGAATCTCCCGAGCATAGGTCTCGCTGACGGTGTTGATGGCGTCGGAGAGCGTAATGCCAGCCTTCAGGATGTTCACCTTGTCGTGATGGAGCAGAGACTTCTTCGACAGCTCTTCCGGAAGGTCCAGGTAATCGAGGAGTTCCCGCGGGAACTGGCCCTGGTGGTGCATGTTGTGGATGGTGAGAAGCGTTCCTGTCCTTGAGAAATGCTTATCCTGGCTGTAGTGGGCCCTTAGGTAGGCAGGGATGAGGGCGGTGTGCCAGTCATTGCAGTGGATGATGTCCGGACGGAAGTCCACGTATCTGCATGCCTCAAGGACAGCTCGGGAGAAGAAGGCGAACCTCTTCCCGTCGTCCTCATAGCCATAGACGGCTCCCCGATCGAAGAAGCCGAGGTGATCCACCATGAGAACTGGGACGCTGTGGGAGAGATTGCCCTCCTTGAGGGCTGCCACCTCCTTCCGATCTCCCATGGGGACGTTGAAGGGCCCCAGGTCCACCCTCCAGCGGTCCATGCCTCGGTGACGGGGCATGACGACATTGACCTCGTGACCCAGCCTGGCCAGGGCCTTCGGCAGGGAGCCTGCCACGTCCCCCAGGCCGCCCACCTTTGCGAAGGGGTACGCCTCGATGGAAGTGAAGAGGATTCTCATCTAATTCAAGACCCGTTAGATGGCGAGTCCACTTAACCCTGAGGGTGACCCCGGATGGGGCTGAAGCATGCCTTCACTCAGCCCATCTCTCGGAAAAAAGGGAAGCACCTGAGATTGTGTCCCCCAGACCCACCGTATGCTTTGGGTCGTCCACGACCTTGGTGGGCACCGCCACCAGGTTTTCCTCCGGGCACCAGCCTTCCTGCAGGAAAGCGGTAGAGTCATGCCCTTCCAGCTTCAGGAGTTCGGAAAGCCGCTCCAGCTCCTCCAGGCCTCTCGAGGAAATGGGCACTTCGAGGGCCCTAGACAGGTCTTCCGATAGGGGAGGGCGGCCCAACTTCGCCCGGGCAACGCCTATCAGGGCTGCGAAGATCAGGCTGTTTCGTACAATCTCTGGGGGGTTCGGGCTCAGGGCCAGGTAGTATCCCAGGGTGTGCATGTTCACCCGCTTCACCCCTAGGGCCCTGACCAGGTGCATCGCCTCCAGCTGGTGCACGGAATTCCTACGGACCTCCTGCCACTGCGGAAGCCCCATGAGAAAGGCCAGGTCGGCCAGCTCCGTCTCGTTGACGCCCACGCTGTCCACCAGGGGCATTATGTCGTCCAGAATCGCCTCTCTCTTCCTCAGGTCTGGCACTGAGGTGACCTCTAGGTGGATGGTCAGGGAGGGGTTGGAGGCCTTGGCTGTCCTGATGTGCTGCCGAACCCTCTGAAAGCTCTCCTCGAAGTCCTCTCCCATGTGGTTAAGGCCTGCGATGAAGAATGCGTCGCACTGCTTGCTGACGGTGGGAAGAGCCTCCTCCCACTCCTTATGGAAGAGGATTCTCGTCGTGGGCGCGGCGATAAACCTGTTGGCCCTGGGCGCCGGGTTCCCTCCGAATGAGAGGCCCGACGGGTATTCTAGGATGTAGTGGACCTCGGGGAAGCAGTCCCAGTAGAACTCCTCCGCCTTCATGTACTCCACTGTTTCCCCTCGTTGGAGAGGGACCAGGGCCTCGCTTCCCTCGTAAAGGGATGCCAGCCTCCGGTCAAATCTGTCAGGATGCACCAAGACCCTTGTGGCCCCGAAATCAGAGAGGAGGCGGGCGATGATGGCAACCTGCCCGCCCAGGTGCTCTCTGTAACCCCCGATCTCCTCGAGAAACCGGATGACCCGCGGGGAGCAGATTACCTCAAGGGCCAGGCCGTTGGAGATGGAGTAGGAAAGGCCCTCGCCAAGGTCTTCCAGGTCCTTGGCGGCCTTCCCGTAGATCGGGGGTACCACCTCAGGCCTCTTCAGTCGACCCAGCAAGTCCTCGCTAATCGTCCTGACCTTGTCGACCACAGAGTTGTAGGCAAGGAGGGCTCTAACCCCCTGCAATGGATTGCCTTTCGAAACGCTCCCGTAGAGTTCGTCCCAGCGCGCCCTGATGGCATTCCTCAAGGAAACCGACCAACTACCTGGTGGAGCTTTGAACAGGAGGAAATCCCTTAACGTTTTCCTAAGGCTCGAGCGCAAGCTCTGCCCTTCTGGCCCTCCGCAGGTCCCAGAAGATGGCGAAGGCTATCCCGGGGACCAGGATCGGGAGCATATCGATCACCGCTGAGAGCCGGAAGGGGCCCAAGATGAGAATGGCTGAGAGGAGAAGGACGTAGGACAGCCATCCGAAGGCCCTCGCCCGCACCTCACGCAGTCCAAGCCTGAGGAGAGCCTCGGGGACGAGGAAGAGGGGGATGAAGAGTGATGCAAACCAGGCCAGGGCGATAATGAGATGAGGAAAAAGGTCCTCCAGCATCTGTCCAGCTGAACGCCTTGTTCGGATAAAAGCGTTCATGCAGGGGGCAGGCCTGCCTCGGCATACGTTTAAGGTCTGGCCTCATGATGGGTGAACGTGAAGGTCTCCCTCTTCACCTACGAGTTCCCGCCCAGGATATATGGTGGGGCTGGAGTGCACGCCCTTCACATGGTGAAGCACCTTCGTGACCTTGTGGACTTGGAAGTGAGAACCCTCCACCCCGCGGAGGACCTCGAGGGCGTTCGAGTGCGCCGCTACTACCCCTCCCTGCCTAAAGGGCCCGAGGACCCGGAGGGCAAGGCCTTGGAGGTCCTCTCCCTCAACGTCAACATGCTATCAGACCCCCTCCACGCGGACGTAGTCCACACTCACACGTGGTACATGAGCTTAGCGGGTCTCCTGGCGAAGGAGCTGTACGACTGCAAGCTTGTTACAACGGTCCACTCCCTGGAACCCCTCAGGCCCTGGAAGGAAGAGCAGCTGGGCAGAGGCTACAATCTGAGCTCCTGGGTAGAGGGGACAGGCTTGCAGGCTTGCGATGCCGTCATCGCCGTGTCCAAGGAAATGGCCGCCGACATTCACCGTCACTACGCCATCCCTGCCGAAAGGATTCACGTCATCGGCAACGGCGTTGATGCTTCGGCCTTCCGCAGGAGGGAGGACCCCGCCCTCTTGGACAGACTGGGTGTCAGGACGCCCTATCTCCTCTTCCTGGGTCGGCTGAGCAAGCAGAAGGGCGTCTTCGACCTGTTGGAGGCATTCAAGGCCCTAGACGCGAAGGTGAATCTCGTCCTCGTCACGGGGGCTGCAGACACAGAGGGGCTGGTGAAGGATCTGTCGAGCGCCCTCAGAGGCATGCGGAGGGTTCTTTGGATCAACAGAATAGTGACTCATGAGGAAGCAGTGGCCCTTTACTCATCCTGCGAGGTTTTTGTGTGCCCGTCCCGCTACGAGCCATTCGGCATCATCAACCTTGAGGCCATGGCGTGTGAGAGGCCCGTGGTGGCCACCAACATCGGGGGCATCGTAGAGGTCGTCGAAGATAGCGTCACGGGCATTTTGGTTCCCCCCGAGGACCCAGGATCCCTAGCGAAGGCCATCGACGCCCTCATCAAGGACTCGCAATCCCGCAATGAAATGGGAAGGAGGGGTAGGGAGAGGGTTGAGAAGGAGTTCAGATGGGAGCGGGTGGCGGCGAGGACTCGTCAGCTGTATGAGGGCCTTCTGGATTGACAGACAATCGAAATCACTAAGAGGGTGGCCAGCCTCATGTCAGTGATTACCATGGAGTTCATGAGGGGGGTTCACGTCATAGAGACGCTGGCCAACTGTGCTCTCCTAACGGATGACCGGTTGATTCTGGTGGATACTAGCGCCGATGGTTCGGCCTCGGAGGTGCTCTCCTATCTGAAGAAGATACGGTACAAGCCGACGGACATATCGAGCATTGTCATCACCCACACTCATCCCGATCATGTGGGCGGGCTAGCGACTTTGAAGGACAGGTCCGGGGCAGAGGTGGCCGCCCATCGCATAGAGGCGGACTACATCTCTAGGAAGGCCGCATATCCGGGCCCCCCGGGGCCTCTGAGGCATAGGCCATGCCCGGTGGACGTCTTGTTGGAGGACGGGGATAGGTACCAGGAACTGCTGGTCATACATACCCCGGGGCACACCCCTGGCAACATTGCCCTGCTGGACGAGTCAAGGAGTCTCCTTCTGGCGGGAGACACCGTCCAGACCGAGGGTGGGGCCATAGGCCCCATGAGCGATGTCTACAACATCGACCCGAGGCAGCACAGGCATTCCATCAGGAAGGTATCCGCCTACGAATTCGAGGCCTTAATCGTCGGTCACGGAAGGGCCATATCTTCAGGAGCCTCCAGGATCCTGCGGGAAGTGGTCACTAAGCTGTGAGGAGTCTTCGCCTGCACTTCCGCAGGGGCCCTCAAGCAGGTGGAACTGCGGTCACACCAATTCCGAAGTGCCCTCGGACCACGAAGAGGTATATCAGGATGATCACGGCCAGGGCCAGGCTCGGTGCAGACCCAACTATCCCAGCAGGGTTGACCGCAACCTGGGCTATGCTCGTCGCCAGGGATATCACGATCGCTATGACAGCTAGCCACCAACCCCATGGGGCTAGCTTGAAGAGGCCTATGCCTCCGACCAAGAGGAGTACGCCCATCACTGTCATCACTGCGCCAATGGCTTGAAAGAAGGGAACGAAAGGTTCCAGGGTCGGATCCACCTCCGATATCAGGCCAGCGCCCAGCAAAAGGGTGGGGCCGGCAATGAGGAAGAGGATGGCTCCGAGTATCGCCAGAATGGCTAGTATCGTGACGCCAATGGGCCTTCGCTTGGGAGGTGCAGGGGCAGCATGTTCGACTTCCATTGGATTGAGCTCCTTTGGGCTATTGGGGTCGATGAATCACAGGCAATATTATGATTGCGGTGGGCTGATGCCTGACTCTTCGAAGATCGCGACACATCTCCTTTGACCACGGAACCCGTGCACAGATAGCTTTAAGTACGTGAGGGACTATCTGACGTTTGTCAGACACATACCGCACTAACGTCGGACACAAGTGACAACAACATGGCATCGGAGACAGAGAGGCTCACAGTGAGGTTGCCCATTCGAAACCTAGAGCGACTACAGACACTGGTGGACAAGGGCGATTACGACACAATCTCCGATGCCGTCAGAGCTGCCATTGACCGTCTTCTGGCTGTGAAGTTTCCCCCCGAGCACCTAGAGCGGATAACCATCGACCTACCAAAGGGGAAGGCCGTGGAACTAGAACACCTGGTTCGTCGGGGAGACTCCATATCCTTGGAAGACGCCATCAGGAACGCCGTGCGGGAATACGTGCGCACACAACTCGGGAAGTCGGAGGCTAGAGAGAGGGTGTGAGGCCTCCTCACAATGACTCCTCCCCCAAAGGGTGGCCCTCGGGCCACCCGCCTTTTATTCTAACTCAGTGCATCTCAGCGGAAGACCGGTCTCCGGCTGAGCTCCCGCGGAAGGGGCAAAGGCTTGAAGGGCTTTCCTCTCACATCCTTCGCCAGGCTTTTCCTGAGGTCTTTGACAGAGATCTCCTCCTGGTGCTGAGGGGAGCGGAACCGGACGTTCACCGTTCCCGCCTCCACCTCCCTCTTCCCGACGACGGCGATGTAGGGAATCCACTCCTTCTCCGCCCGCCGTATCTTCTTATTCAGGGTGTCTGAAGTATCGTCAAGATCTACTCGAAACTCGCTGAGCTCTTCCACCACCTCCCTTGACCTTGGGAGCTGATCCGCTGTTACAGGAATGACACGCACCTGGGTGGGGGATAGCCACACTGGGAACATGGGAGGCTCTCCGGCCTCCTTCCGCAAATGAGCCCGCTCAAGAAGGGCGTAAATCACCCGCTCGATGGCCCCGCTGGGGGAGAGGTGCAGGATGAGGGGGTGGACCTTCTCGCCCTTCGCGTCCACGTAGGCGATGTCGTACCGCGCCGCGTTCTCGACGTCGATCTGGTCGGTGTTCAGGGCGGCTGCCTTGGCAAGGGCGTCCACGAAGTTCCATTCATACTTCAGGACGAAGTAGAAGAACTGCTCGTCCCATGTCTCCAGCAGAGCGGGTTTCCCCCAGCGCTTCGCCAGCTCCTTTACGAACTCCTGGTGGTCCTCCCAAATATCCCTTGTGACGCGGAGTCCTACCTCCAAGTCCCCGGGGAGCTCGAAGCCCAGACCGGTGAGGAGCTCGTGGGAGAGGTCCCACCTCCTTAGCATCTCTTCCTTGGCCATCGCCATGTCCGCTACCAGGGCGTGACAGTCGGGCATGGTGAAAGCTCGCAGCCTCCGCAGACCGGAGAGCTCCCCCCGCTGTTCTGCCCTGAAGGAGTAGCGGGTCATCTCGTATATGCGGACTGGCAGGTCCTTGTAGGAGATGGTCATGTCGTGGGCCGCGAGGAACTGACCGAAGCAGGCAGCGAACCGCAGGAAAGCCCGCTTGTTGGGCGTCTCCACCGTGTACTGGCGGGCCGGAAAGCGCTCCAGGTACGCCTTCAGAGTGGGGTGCTCGAAGTCGTACATGATGGGCGTCTCCATCTCCATGGCCCCGTACTCCACGGTCCTCCGACTCACGTAATCCTCCAGAAGGGCCTTGAGCAGGCGTCCCTTGGGATAGAAGCGGAAGTTGCCTGGGTCCGATCCGGGCTCGTACCCCACAAGCTCGAGATCCTGCATGAGGCGTATGTGCGGTGCCTCCTCCTTTGCCTCCCGGACCTTGGCCATTTCGTAGAGGGCGAACTTCTGGAGGCCTGCGTGCCCGGCGAAATCGTAGCCCTCGATGGCACCGTCCCTCAGGGTGATTGGATGCAACTCTCCGTCGGGCTCGAGGATGGACCAGTGGGAGACCAGGGTCTTCTCCGCCGCCACGGCCTGAGATATTGTCTCGGCCTCGGCCCCCACAACGACCTCCCTCGACAACTCTGAAAGGGGATGGCCCTTACAAGCAATGTCGAAGGCCTTGTACCATCCGAAGGGGGAGCTGTGGATGTCGAGGCCCCGGCTGCGGACCTCCGCCTCCAGGCTGGTGAGGATCTCCCGGGCCTTGGAAGGCTTGGCTAGGGAGGGACTCAGGTGGGCATAGGGATAGAGGAGGACCCTCTTCTCCTTCACCTGGCCCGCAACGTCCTCCACCTCGTCCGCCGCCTTGGATGCTACCCCCGCCACATCGGCCTCGTCCCTCTCCTCCGCGCAGACGAAGCACACCAGGACGTCTTCGAAACTGGCCTTGAGCCTATCCTCTGGAACCTCCTCGGCGTACTTCGTCTTGCCCTTGGCCTCGTACTCCATGTGGTCGGCGTGGATGAAGAGGATACGCATCTGGCAGGATAGAAAGCCTGGAGGTTATTAAAAGGACTTGGTTTTGCCGGCTGGTCCTCTCTTCATTGACATAATCCGGAAAGGGGGCCGAACCCCTTCGGGAGTAGCATTATGATGTGGCGAGCTGTAGCCTCTCACAGGCGAATGCATGCGACCCACGGAAGCGCTCAGAGAAGAGCACAGGGTGATCGAGAGGGCCCTCCGCGCTATGGAGATCGCCGCGGAGAGGCTTGACCTTGGCCAAGAAATCCCTAAGGAAGTTCTGGAGAAGATCGTGGACTTCACTCAGGGGTTTGCCGACCGCTGTCACCACCACAAAGAGGAGGGCGTCCTTTTCCCCTACATGGAGGAGCGGGGGCTCCCCCGGGATATGGGCCCCATCGGTGTCATGCTGGAGGAGCACGACATTGGCAGGGGCCACATGAAGGGACTGAAGGAGGCCGTTGACCAGGGCAAGCCGGAAGTCTTCGTCGCCCACGCGCAGGCCTACATCCTGCTCCTGAAGGACCACATATTCAAGGAGGACAACATCCTCTTCCCCATGGCAGAGCGGATGATGGGCGAGGAGGAGGCCGAAAGTCTGATGGAGGAGTTCGAGAGGACGGAGCAGGAGCACGGGCTGAGCCATCAGGAGTATCTGGACATGGTGGCGGAGGTGGAGAAGGCCCTGGGCCTTCCTAGCGCCCCCTGAGAGAGAGGCTTTTAAGCGGGTCCTGGACATGGTAGGTTGATGTTCAACCCCCATGTCCTCGAGTTCTCCAGCGAGGAGGATGTCCAGCTGGCCCTCGAGCGGGTGGGGGTGCAGGCCGAGGGCTTCCCCATACTGGCTCGCAAGGGCCTCTTCAGGGCGGTGAAGCTACAGGATGTGGGCTTCCGCGAAGCCCTCATCGCCAAACAGGAGATGCTGGGCGCTGGCGGGGACGCTGCAACGCCCAAGGGGATGGTGGACTTCTCCAATGAGAGGGGGGATATCATCCTACTAGGGACCATGCTGCACTTCAGGAGGTTCATGACAAAGATGAAATCGCAGCCCTGGCGGTGCAAGGAAATCGCCTCAGATGTGGAGGCCGCCCTGTCAAACTACGACCGGCGCCTCTTCTCCCTCCGCATCAAGGACAGGGACTTACCCCTGAATCGGACCCTCGTCATGGGGGTCCTCAACGTGACCCCTGACTCCTTCTCCGACAGAGGTCAGTACGTGCGACCAGAGGAGGCCATAAAGAGGGCCGAAGAGATAGCAGAAGAAGGGGCCGATCTCCTCGACGTGGGGGCGGAGTCCACCAGGCCTGGAAGCGACCCCCTCAGCCATGAGAAGGAGTGGAAGCGGCTCGAACCCGTCCTGAGCGTCTTGGTGGACCGCCTCGAAATCCCCATCTCGGTGGACACCTACAAGGCTGAGACCGCCGCCAAGGCCTTGGACCTGGGCGCCTCCATGGTGAACGACGTGACTGGCCTGAGAGATCCGGATATGGTGAAGGTGTTGGCCCAGCATGATGTTCCCACCGTCATAATGCATATGCAGGGGAACCCGAAGAACATGCAGCTAAACCCGCAGTACAACGAGGTTGTCGCTGACATCATCCGCTTCCTCCGTGAGAGGATGGATGAGGCGGTTCGGGGCGGAGTCGACGAGGAGAGGATCATCGTGGACCCTGGCATTGGGTTCGGGAAGACCCTGGATCATAACCTGGAGATCCTGCGACGGCTGAGAGAGTTCAGAAGCCTGGGGAGGCCCATCCTACTGGGCACATCAAGGAAGTCCTTTATAGGGAAAGTGCTGGGCCTGGATATCGATGAGCGGCTTGAGGGGAGCTTGGCCGCGGCCGTCCTGGCAGCCTCGAAGGGTGCCCACATCATCAGGGCCCACGACGTGCGGGAGACCGTGAGGGCTGTGCGACTGACCGATGCAATCCTGGGCCGGGGCTCCGACGTAGGCTCTGGATGAGGATGGGGAGGTCGCGATGGTGCCCAGCGCCAAAGACACTCTACTGAAGTGGGGGAACGCCTTTCTGTACGCGGACACCGACGGCAATGTTGCCGGGGAGAGTGGACATGGCCTGTACTATGAGGATACTAGGCACCTCAGCGGGTATGCCATATCCCTTGAAGGGCAGAAACTGAAATGCATTTCGACTTCGACCCCTAACAACTACTCCCTTCGTGTTGATCTCGTAGAAGAGAGAGGGCGACGAGATTCCGACCTCTACGTTAGGCGTGACATCGTCCTCGCGGAAGGATTGTTCGAAAGGACTGAGCTGAGCAATCTCGGCGACAGCAAGAGAACCTTGAGCGCGATCCTCGCCCTAGGCGTCGACTTCAAAGACATCTTCGAAGTCCGCAGCATCGTACCGCCGCGACGACGGCGTCCCAGGACGATGGGTGGAGATGACCAGATCACATGGCTGCGGAGGGGAGAGGACAAGGTCGCCCGGTGGACTAAGATCTCCTTCCAACCAGTGCCTTCCTCGCTTAAAGGGTCCAGAGCCATCTGGAACCTGACTCTTGGACCTAAGGAGACCACCCTCATTAGGACAAGGGTGGATTTCGGCATCGGGACGCCGGAGGAAAAGGCGCGGGCAGCCTCCATGGACCCTTTCATCGAATCAGTGGAAGAAGAGAGGCAAGAGGGAATAGGCCTCTGGGCGAGGATGGAGACTGACAACGGGCCTCTCTCATCGTGGCTGAGCCGATCACTGAACGACAGCGTTGACCTTCTCATAGCGGCGGACGGTTACAGGGTACCTGCCGCTGGCCTACCGTGGTACGCCACGCTCTTTGGCAGGGATAGCCTCGTCGTCGGCCTGGAGACCGTGCACCTCAATCCCCATCTAAGCATGGACATCCTACGAGTTCTGGCCCTCCGTCAGGGTAGAACATTCGACCCGTATAGGGAGGAGGAAACGGGAAGGATCCTGCACGAGCTCAGATGGGGCGAGCTTGCTGGCAGCGGCAACATTCCCCATGGGCCTTACTACGGCAGCGTTGATGCCACACCTCTTTTCCTATGCCTTCTCAGCGAGGTCTACCTCTGGACGGGGGATCTGGGGTTCTGCAAGGAGCTATACCCTTCTGCGCTGGCGGCTGCGCAACACATTGATGACCTCATGGAGAGGAGTCCGAAGGGCTTCCTGAGTTATGTGAGCAGCGACCCACCGGGTCTCATGCATAAGGGCTGGAAGGACAGCAAGTTCGGCGTGGTACATCCCGACGGTTCCCAACCGGAGCCGCCGATCGCCCTCTGCGAAGCCCAAGGCTACGCCTACTGGGGACTGAAGGGGCTGGCGACTATCGCTGAGGCTCTTGGAGATGATGGTAGAGGTCGGGAGCTGGAAACGAGGGCGAGAGAGCTGCAGTTGCGCTTCGAGGAAGCTTTCTGGGTCCCGTCCGCGAGCGGGTACGCAATGGCCTTGGACGGATCTGGGGAGCAAATCAGGACGCGGACTTCGAACCCTGGCCACTTGCTCATGTGCAGAATTCTCGAGCCGGGGAGGGCATCGAAGGTCGCGGAGCGACTGATGGGGGAGGACTCCTTCTCGGGCTGGGGTGTGCGGACTATGTCGGACGAGGAGATTCCATACCATCCCCTGAGCTACCACAACGGGTCTGTTTGGCCCCAGGACAATGCCCTCATCGCTTGGGGTATGTCTCGGTACGGGCTCCAGGAGGAGGCGTCCATGCTCTTCGAAGCAATCTTAGCCGCGTCGCGGGGATTCCATCGATACAGGCTGCCTGAACTCTTCGCTGGCTTTGCCCGGCAGAGGGAACACTCGCCGGTCCCTGTCCCGAGGGCTTGTGACTGGCAGGCATGGTCTGCAGCGGTCTCTTTCCTCATGCTTCGCGGGCTCCTCGGATTGGAGGCCGGCGCCTCAGTCGGGAAGCTCAGAGTGAAACCCTTCTTGCCTCCCATGGTGGACCGCCTCGAGGTAAGGTCGCTTCGGGTGGGGAATGTTCTTCTGGACCTGCTGATCGAAGGTGAGGGGGCGAACTCCGAGTTTAGGATTTTGAAGGAGCAGGGCCCAGGGATTGAATTGTGCCAGGACTTCTGAGGGTTAGTTTCACCCACCCCCTTCCTTCCGCCTTTTATAAGGCATGTCTTCTGAAAGCACCAGAAGCTCTCTGAAGCGGGGGAGAAGAGCGGATGCGAGGCTGGATCATCGACGCCTACGCGGACTACGGGAAGGACTCCATGGTCCTATGGCTCTGGACTCCCCAGGGTGTCCACCGCATCGAGGACCCGACCTTCAGGCCCCGCTTCTACGTCCACAGCAGCAGGTCGGACCTGGAGGAGATGAGGAGGAGGCTGGAGAACCTCGGTCGGGTCGAGAGGGTGGAGTGGACCCGGAGGAAGATCGACATCCAGTCCCCGAAGGCGGTGGACGTCCTGGAGGTGTGGCCTCGAAGCTATGGGGACCTTTCACCCCTGGCCGAACTGGTGAGC
>JABAOD010009869.1_pt5 | contig 14652 bp, 15 predicted proteins | sample 7062151 | NCBI WGS metagenome assembly JABAOD01 (sample SAMN14538626, study PRJNA623070) | marine sediment metagenome | biome: marine biome [ENVO:00000428]; feature: marine pelagic biome [ENVO:01000023]; material: deep marine sediment [ENVO:00002113] | place: India: Gulf of Khambhat ... | reverse complement strand
CTCGTCATCGGGGCTCTGATCGGAGGTATCATATCTGAGATTGCCTTGGCCAACCTGGTCGCAGGCGTACCGGTTCTGAAGGATGTCTTCTCCATCGGGGCAATCAATGCGCTGGTGATCGCCATATTGGCCTACCTGGCGATCGTGGGTATCTGCAGAGCGGCGAAGATCAGCTACACGGCCGGGGTATTCACCCAGAGCCGGACGGGTTTGTGAGGTGATGAAATGGTCGCAGAACAAGTGAGAAGGCGGAACGTGGCCTTCCTTGGCGTGACGGTGCTCCTTAGCTTGATCATCGTGATCCTCGGCTTCCTGTCGGCGGACGGAAGGACCCAGTTCTTCTACGTGCTGGCGGGACTCCCCATCCTGGTGGCCGCTCTGATAGGAATCGCGAGGGTCAGGATGGCCGCCGACGACCGAACTCTGGGGGCAAGGAGCATACAGCACAACTGGATCACCCTCTCTGTCGCCCTGGCGCTCCTCTCCCTAGTGCCCGCGGAGTTCTTCCTGACGAGCATGCTGGTCAGGGCCGCGGCGGGCGTTCTGGCTGGAATCCTAGTCTTAGCCTCCGCTTACCTACTGCTGAACACGAAGAAGGCTACTGGAGTAGATCTGTCGATCTAGCCCACAGATCTCGCGCCCACAACACTGCAGCAGGGTCTCACAGGTGCAGGTCTCCCACCGCTTTGGCTCTGATCCTCACAGCATTGCCTGGCAAGTAAGCCAGCGGAATCTCTTCCAGCTCCACTAAGTCAACCGTGTCGGGGTTCGCCCCTGCCTTCACGGCCTCGCGCCTCACCATCTCCTTCGCCTGGTCCAGGGCCTCCTCCCTGGTCATCTTCTCCAGAGTGAAGATCCGGTCAACTTCCCCACCTACCTGGGCTATGGCGGCCCCGATGGCGTTGGCCACCTCGAAATCCTGGGGCCTGAAAACCTTCGACGCTCCCAGGAGCCTTTCCGGGAGGATGATGCTTCCGCCGCCGACGAGGACAACAGGAATGGGTTCTGGACTGGTCTTCATCCTGTCAATCCCCGCCTCAACCATGGCCGTCGCCCTCCGATCTGCGGCTTCCACCAGGGACTTGTTCAGCCGTTGGGTGGCCTCAGCATTACCAAGGGAGTATCGGCCCACGGCAATGCAGACGTCGGTCATAGTGGTAGTGCCCCCTCCAAAGATGAGGGCCTCCTTGGTGATGCGGTACCCCACGCTCCTGGGGCCCACCTGAGCCTCCCCGTCGACCCCCTTCACGATGGTCCCGCCACCGAGGGCGAGGGAGACCAGGTCGGGCATCCTGAAGTTCGTCTTCACACCGCCCAGCTCCACCGCAACGCCCGACTGCCTGGGGAAGCCGTTGACCAAGATGCCGACGTCCGTGGTGGTCCCCCCGACATCGACCACGACGGCGTCCATTATCTTCGACAGGAAGGCGGCTCCGCGGAGACTGTTGGTGGGTCCCGAGGCGATGGTGAGGACGGGGTAGTTGAGGGCATACTCGGCAGACATGAGGGTCCCGTCGTTCTGGGTAAGGAAGAGACTCGCCTTGATGCCTTCCTGCTTGAGGGCGGTGCTGAAGGCGTTCACTGCCCTGCGGGCGACATCGATGACGGCTGCATTCAGGACGGCCGCGTTCTCCCTCTCCAGGAGTCCGATGCTCCCTATCTGGTGGGAGAGCGTGAGGAGGGCATCGGGCCACTCCTCCCTCACGATCTCCGCCGCCCTTGCTTCGTGATTGGCGTTCACCGGGGAGAAGACACCGGCCAGGGCCAGGGAGCGGACCCCCTTGGACCTCAGCTCCTCCACGGCTTCCGCGACCCCCTTCTCATCCAGGGGCATGATCTCGCGACCATCGTACTCATGCCCGCCCTGGACGATGGACGTGTGACCGCCAATCATCTCCACCAAGTCCTCGGGCCAGGAGGCTAGAGGTGTAATGGCCAGGGTCGCCGGCCTCGCCAGGCGGATGATGCCGACGGGAGTCAGGTCCTTCCGCTCGGCGATGGCGTTGGTGCAGTGGGTCGTCCCCAGCATGGCATAACCGATGCGGCCCGTTGGCTCATCCAAGGCTTCGACGACGAGCTTGATGGCGGTCTCGATGCCCGTGGTGACGTCCTCCGTTGTCGGTGTCTTCGCCCTTGCCAGGAGCCTGTTCTTCTCGTCCAGCACCACGGCGTCTGTGTTGGTGCCCCCCACGTCGATTCCCAGTCGATAGACCATCACCTTCGCCTCCCCATCCTCTCCTCGATGGGAACGTATTCGACATCGTAACCGAAGTAGCGTGGACCCACCAGGTCAAGTCCCGCCTTGGACCTCCACTTGTCGCTGCAAGGCATGGAGATGACCACGCACCTGTATCCGTACCTGAGGCCCTCGGTGGTCACCGGCAGCCCCGTGTCTTCCTCAAGAACGGTGATGAGGTCTGGGACGGAGGCCACCACCTCCCCGTCCATGGTGGCCATCAGGTTCTCATTCTGGAAGTCGATGACGAGCCTCCTTTCCCTGTACTCATCCAGGCCCTCAAACCTGGCCTTTCCTCTGGCGAAGCCTTTGACGGTCCTCCTCTCCACGTCCACAATCTTGCCCCGGAAGATCTCGAATCCCTTCGTCGTCGTCAGAACGGCCTCCACCGGGTCGCGCTTCTTCTCCCGGGCCATGCGGAGATTGCGACCCACCTCCTCGATGTGGCTCATGGAGTTCAGGACACATGCCTTCCGTAGGGTCTTCCCGTCCATGGCGTAGAGGGCGATGATGGCGGACCCGCCCATCTCCACGGTGATGGTCCTGGAGAGCCTCTCGGTCCATACGTTGTCAATGGTGTGAAGAAATACGCTGTTCCCCTTCTCATCCGCCATGCTCATGGGGGTGGCCGATATGCCGTACATGGTGGGGGTCACCATCTGAATCTCAGGGAAAGCCCTCCCCATCCCATCGGCGTCCACCAGGGGTATCTGGAGGGAGGCGGCGACCCCGATGGGCACAGTTGAGTTCAGCCCGCCCGCCTCGATGGACATGGTGGCGTAGGCCTCCCGGCCCATGTAGGCCTCCAGTGCCTTGAAGGCGTTTACAGGCTCATCCCCCTTGGGTATCTTCTCCACCATCACCGTGGGGGCACCCATCATGGCGGAAGGTATGATGAGGGCATCGTCCTCGATCTCCGATGGGTCCACCAAGGTGACGGGACCGTGCTCCTTGATTGCCTGGATGGCCATTAGCTTGCCGATGTAGGGGTCCCCTCCTCCGCCCGTTCCCAGGATGGCCGCTCCGGTGGCTATGTCCTCCAGATTCTCCACATGTATCTTTCGCATGAAATCGCCCCACGATCCTCCTCACGTTGACACGGTGCCCTCTCGGTTCCACGACTTCTCAGTCTTCCCCTTCCAAGGCCTCCCCCGTGTCAATTAATCACACCGTTACTGCGACAAAGACTTAAGACTTAGCCTCCCGCAGCTCGAGAAACGGTCGATCCACTGGGGACACCATGAGCTTCCCAGAAAACGCCTAAATACACAGCCCCTGATGCCAAACCATGTCGACAGAGCCCATCAAGAGCAAGAGCCCAGAGGACCTCGGCTTTCAGGAGATCGTGTACGAGAAGTCCGACTGGGTGGCTCGGGTGACCATCAACAGGCCAGATGTGTACAACGCCTACACGACCCTCACCCTCAGGGAGATGCAGGAGGCATTCAGGGACGCGGCTTACGACGACGCCGTCGCTGTCCTCGTCCTCACGGGAGCGGGGGAGAAGGCTTTCTGCACTGGCGGAGACGTCAAGGAGTATGCTGAGGAATACACGAAGCGGCCCCACGACTACTGGAAGTACATGGTGGAGTTCCAGGGGGCGGTGGACATGCTCAGGGACTGCGGGAAGCCCACCATCGCGCGGCTCAACGGCATCGTGGCCGGCGGCGGCAACGAGCTCCAGATGGCCTGCGACCTGGCCATCGCCGCTGAACACGTGGAGATCATGCAGGTGGGCACCAGGGTGGGTAGCGTCGCCTCCGGAGGAGCGACCCAGTGGCTCCCCATCATCGTTGGAGACCGCCGGGCCCGGGAGATCCTGTACCTGTGTGAGCGGATTCCTGCCAAGAAGGCTTTGGAGTGGGGCCTCGTGAACCAGGTGGTGCCCAAGGGGAAACTGGACGATGCGGTCAGGGAGATGAGTCAGAAGCTTATCGACAGGTTCCCGGAGTGCACCCGCTACACCAAGCAGCAGGTCAACTTCTGGAAGGACCTGGCCTGGTACATGACCATCGGTCACGCTCGGGACTGGCTCTCCACCCACTTCGCCAGTCAGGAGCCGTGGGAGGGCATGAAGGCCTTCGTGGAGAAGAGGCCCGCCGAGTACAGGCGGTTGCGGGAGGAGGCTGCGGCTGGCGGTGCTCCCTCATTCCTGTGGGGGCCCTACGCGAAGGAGTGCGGGAAGTGTGGGGCCAAGGGAATCCCTGCGGGCTTCGCGTACTGTGGCGCCTGCGGCGCAAGACTTGAGTAGAAGACGCTGCAGTTCTATGCGAAGAGCCTGCCCAGCCACCTCCTCTCGAAGAGGACCTTGCCCCAGTGCCAAAGCCGGCTGGGCTTCCTCATCTTGGGTGTCGGGGGCCCCTCCCCGTAGAAATTGCCTCGCACCATACCGGCCTTGCCGAAGCCGGTCTCCAGGAAACAGACGCCATAGCCATCCCACCGGGATTTCTCCCCACCTACCATATCAGAGACGATGTTCTCTGCCGCCACCCTGGCCTGTCCATGGGCAAATACCCCCGCCTTTGGCAGGAAGGGAACCTTGCCCGAGGGTGTGGCGATGCTTGTCACGTCTCCCACGGCGTATACATCATCGGAGGAGGACCTCATGGTATGCCGGTCCACGGGTATCCACGGACCGTCCTTGGTGAGTCCCGATTTCCTGACCGCTTCACACGTGCTGTGGGGCGGTACGGCCACCAAGAGGTCATATTCCGCCTTGGAGCCACCTCTGAAGTGGACCGTCTTCGCCTCGGGGTCAACGTGATCCATCTCCCGTTTCGTGTGGATAGCAATGTCCCGCTCCTTCATCATCGCCTCTGCACCCCTCCCGATGGCCTCTCCAGCCGCGGGAAGGGGGAAGGGCTCGGGTGTGAAGAACTCCATCTCCACCTGGTCCCGAAGGCCCCTCTCCCGGAAGTGGTAGTCCATCAGCAGGGCAGCCTCGTAGGGAGCCGCGGGGCACTTGAAGGGCAGCCGGGATACGCCCACCAGAACCCTGCCCCCTTCGAACTCCCTGAGAGCCTTGGCAAGGCGCCCTGCGCCCTCCAAGTCGTAAAGGTGGTGGGCAGCCTCCTCAAAGCCCTCGATGGAGGAGGGGGCGAGCTGCGCCCCTAGGGCTATCAACAGGTAATCGTAGGAAAGCTCACCATCCCTCGTGATCACCCGCCTCTCCTCCGGGTTGATGGCCGTGACCTCTTCTTGGAGGAGCCTCACACCCCTGGCCTTCAGACTGGAGAGGGGCTTCCATAGCCGGTCCGGGGTCCTCCATCCCATTATGAGCCAGGGATAGGAGGGCGGGAAGTAGTGCCTCCCCTCTTTATCCACGAGGGTGATCTCCGCCTGACCCTTAAGCTTCCTAGAAAGCTCCGTGGCGGCGATTGCTCCGCCAACACCTCCTCCCAATATGGTGACTCGCGCCATGCTACCCCCGGCGGCCATCGCTAGGTGAGCTATTAGGCTTTTCTGATGCCCTCGCTGGGCCTCCTTCCGGGGTTCAGACCCTTCTCCAGGGGGATAAAATATCTAGGATGGGCGCCCTTCCCCCCGAAGGTGCTCAGATGGTGCAGAAAATAATCGACGTGGTGGGCGTCTCGCCCGAGAGCTTCACGAGTGCGGCCACGGATGCCGTGAGAACGGCAGCCATGAGCGTTCGGAATATGAAATGGGCCCGGATAACGGACCTGGAGATGGGGCTGGAGGAGAACAAGATCACAGAGTTCAGAACGACCCTCCGCATATACTTCGACGTAGAGACTCCCTAGGAGCTAGACTGTCGGTCGGTCCGTGGGTCAGGTCCAGCAGGTCCGTTGAGAACCCTCTACCACGGAGCGGTCCAGGTGCAGCTGTGCCCACTGGTAGGTAGAGTCCCTGCAGGGGGCTCATTAGTCCTCGCAGTGAGTCTTAGGCGGGCCTTAAGGAGCTGTGACCTTGAACCTCTCAGAGGTTCCCCCTGGCCATAGGGTCAGGGTTGAAAGCATTCAAGATACTGAGATAAGGACGTATCTTCTCCGCCTGGGCATCGCAGAGGGCACCACCGTCGAGTGCTCGCTTCGCATCACTGTCCCGTGGTCGTCAAGAAGTCGGGGTTGGAGCTTTCCCTTGGTTGGAGGGTTGCCAAGCAGACAGTGGTCTCCGATGAAGGAGATGACTCATGAGCCACCATTCAGCGGGCAACCTTGCATCGCAAGCATCACGGTCATCCACAGGGAAATGGGATTGAAGGGGATACTGGGAATCCTCGGCTTCACCGTGGACGATCCTTCCTTGCAGGCGGCATTGTTTATAGGGCGTTAACCCTCCTCATGGGTGATAAGGGCGAAGGCCATGAGTAGGATCGAAGCTGGCAAAAGGGTTGAGGTTTTCTCGTGGGGTTGAGTAGCACCGAAGCTTGGGCAGAAACCATACAGCGCGTGCCGAGGACCAGGCGGGAAGCAAAGCAGCTCTACGACCACATCAGCACCTTCTACGGCCCCATCACCCAACCCTTCGAGGGGAGCTGCACAGATCGGGGCCTGGAGGTTCTCGCCATCAGGGAAGGCGAGGCCGTCCTGGAGATTGGTTTCGGTCCCGGTCACGCCCTCAGAAGGATTGCCGAACAAGTGGGAGAGGCGGGGAAGGCATATGGCCTCGACATTTCATGGGGGATGGTGAAGCTGGCCATGAAAAGGCTGGTGAGGTGCGGACTCGAAGGCAGAGTTAACGTTTGCTGTGGGGATGCTTTACGGTTGCCCTACCGAAGTTCCGTGTTTGATGCCGCCTTCATGAGCTTCACCCTGGAGCTTTTCGACACTCCCGATATCCCCGTCGTTCTCGGGGAGATCAAGAGGGTTCTCAGGCCAAAGGGCAGGCTCTCCGTCGCTAGCATGTCGAAGGAGGGCCAAGGGAACGCGCTTCTGAAGCTCTACGAATGGGCTCACGATAAGTGGCCAAGGTACTTCGACTGCAGGCCCATCTTCGCGGAGCGATCCCTGCGAAGGGCTGGGTACACAATAGCTCATGCCGAGAGGGTGGATATCTTTGGCAGTCCTGTGGAGATTGTCGTTGCGAAGAAGAGCCAGAAGTGAGGGGCCCACGAGGAAGGACGATTCGCAGCAGGGCTTCCAGGATTCCAGCCCGCGTGAGTCGCCCGCAGACTAGCGTGCATCATGGAGCTTCTGCAGTATGCGGCCATAGAGGTCGCTCTCATCGCCTCCCTTCAAAGCCTGCAGCCTCTGAAGTATGAGTTCTGGCGTGGACCTGGCGATCACGTTTGGCTTCGGCTTCCTGTCCACTATGAGGTTGTAGTCTTCGTCAAGTCCCTGAGCCTCGATTCCATCCACCCTTACGCTTGTAAGCCGGAGTATCGACCTGGCCGCATGGGTCACTGCGACAGCGTAGCTCCTGCCGTTCTTGATCAGTTCCAGAAATGAGGCTATTATGGCACCAGCCGCCTCGGGCTCCGTCATGGCCTCCAGCTCATCCGCCAGGATTATCTTTCTGGACCCGTCGAGGGCCAGGGGCACGAAGGTGGTGAGGAATCCCTCCAGGGCTCCCGCGGTCAGTGACCTCTGCTGGGAGAAGAAGTAGCAAGCTTCGAGGGGTTCGAGAAGAGCCTCCCGGGCGTTAACTGGGAGGCCCAGGGTGGCCAGGATGTAGACCTGCGCCAACGTTTCCAGGAGGGTGGTCTTCCCGCCGCTGTTGGCCCCCGTGAGGATGGCCACCCGCTCTGGGGGCGACAGGGTGTAGTCAACTCTCTGGGCATCCGGCAAACCCACCAAGCTGAGGTGCAAGGCGCCTCTGATCTTTAACCCAATCCCCCATCGAGGGCGCTGCAGGTCGTACTCAAGGGCGAAGGAACCCATGGCCATCTCGAAGTCGAACTCCAGAGCCCTTCTGTATGCGCTCCTGACGTCCTCCTGCCTTGAGATGAGAAGCCTGGCGACTTGCTTCATGGCCTCGAACCCCCGCATCTTAGACTTCTGTCGAATCGTCCTCAGTGCCCTTTCCACCTCTTCTTCCGGCAGCTTTAGGGGGTATGTGGGCTCCAGTCTGATGTTCAGGCCAGACCTCCGCAGGATGTCCTGCTCACCCTCTTCAAGCACCTCGGCGAAGACTTCCTGGAGACGTCGGGGCAGTCCCTTTTGCAGCAGCTCAAGAACCTCATGCCCCTCGAGAGACAATCGGGAGAGCTTCTCCTTAAGCTCTTCATTGGTCCGACGTATCACGTCTTCGAGGGCATCCTCTTTCACGACAGGCGCTTCCAGCCTGACCCCCGATATCAGCTCCAAGACCTCCTCGGCCACGTGGAGCCCGTCCACGTCCGTACACAAATCCTTCAGCACTTGCAGCACCCCCTCGTTGGTCCTGAAGAAGTCGATCACGGACTCGGGGAAGAGCTGCCATGGTTCCGGGTTCCCGAACACGACGTGAACCTGGTCAAGGCCCTCAATGTCCGCCGTTCCCGATGTGCAGACGTAGAGAATGAGGTCGTATTCCTCGGGTCTGTCCAAGTCCTGGGGGAGGAGGATCTCGCAGTAGCGGTTGTACGGCTCCAGCCTGCGGAGGAGCTCTTTGTCCTCAACTACGACGACCTTGGAGGAGTCGAAGACGGGCCTAGAGCGCTTCAAAGGTGGGAGGCGACTCAGAAGGGATCCTAACCGCTCCCTGGGCAGCTGGCGGGCCATATCCTTGGCAGCCATGACCCTCTCGAGGAGGGCCTCCCTTGATTTGAGCTCCGACAAGGGCTTGAGAAGGAGCACCTTGTTCCTGGCGTAGGAGGTCTGGGCATGGGCCTGAATCCTTTGCAGGATGTCCTCGTAGATGGATTGACCGGCCTCCGTCTTCAAGAAAGCGAAGGTGTCCACCCCCACAACCGTGGATATGATCTCCACGGCCTTTCTGTGGGAGATCCCCCGGACGGCGACGAAGCGATCGAGTTCCATGTCCCTCGCTGCCCGGACCAGCTCCTCCTCGGTGCCAAAGGCCTCCAGAAGCTTCTCTCTGGTGCGCGGGCCCACCTCCTCCAGGGGTTTCAGCAGTGTACCACCGGGACGGCCCACCCTCCGCCCTCATAAAAAAGAAAGGGTGGGGGATGTGTGAAAGTGCTTGCCGTCATTCAGGGTACGCTATCAGCTAATCAAACCAGCCACGATAACCACGGGCTAAAGTATATCATCCCCTATTTCAGAGAAACCGCCCATGAAAGCGCGAGTGCTGACAATACTCGCCTGCTTCGGCATAACTCTTCTCATGGTGATGCAAAGCGCCCAGGCAGCCGAGTGGAGCCCGGGCGACGAGGCCGAGGTCCTCGGCCACACCTTCTCCGAGGAATACTGGACAAAAGATGACCTGACAAAGCAGGTGGGCGACAGCAACGTAACCTTCGCCGTATCCTTCGTCAACTACAGCGGGGCCCAGGCCTTCCTGGTGGCCCTCAAGGACGTGCGGAATGGCGACTACGTCTCAACCCTGCCCTACCAGCTCTTCGGGATGCACTACCTGACCCCAGGAGGGCAGGAGGTGTTCATCGGGGCGGTCCTGGCGTTCCTGCTGGCCTACAACGACACCTACAACGGCACGGGTCCGGGGGCCAACGGCATGCCCGACCCTGGCAACGAGCCGTTCTATTATGTGATACCCTTTGGGGTGGGCGAGGCCCTCGACGACGCGAGCTATACGCCCGTGGTGGATGCCCTCCCGGTGCAGAAGCTGGGAGAGGGTCACTACCGGTTCGGCATGCGTTACAGGAACCTGTACGCCAAGATAATCGACGCCAACAACCCCCTCGCATTCCTCCTCTCCCTACAGTTCCCGCTCTACATCGCCAAGTTCAGTGAGTTCACCATCGAGTATGACGTCACCATCGATCCTGTGACCGGGGTGATGAAGGCGGAGACCTTCTACACCCTGGGACAGGTGTCCGACCTGTGGATCTGGGGGGTTCACGGCGACAGGACCTCCATATCAGCCACCTTCGGCATCAGCGTGGTCCACTACGTGGCCCTGTTCACCTCCACGTACGAAGTGGCCACCGCCGACTCAGGCCTCCAAGTGGACACAGGCATACAGCAGGTCCTGGAGGAGGACCTGTCCATCAAGATCGGCGACCGGGCCGAGAGGGCCCTGGAGATAGGGTTCCGAGGAACCTTCGACCTCATCGATGAGGAGACCCAGGAGCCGGTGCGGCAGGACGACCCCGCCTACAACATCCTCGTAGCCGCCAGGCCTGGGGACATCCTCCTCATCAAGTGGCAGGCAGCCTTCAGCCTGCACCTGATGTCCCTCTTCGCCTATGGCTTGAGCAAGGACATCCGAGAGAGGTACGACAGCCCGACGGACCTCGTTCAGAACGGGAGCGATGACTTCACGAAGGCTGCCTTCTGGTACGCGGTGGCCTTCCCAGCATGGCAGGGATACAGGGTGGAGCATGACCCCACCTACACTGCGTTCCTTGCCCCCGTGGCCCCCGATGACGGTCGGGCCAACCTGGGCGGCTTCGCCCTCATAGGTATCATTGGGGCTGCAGCCGTGACCGCGGTCCTCTTCATCAGAAGGCGTAGGAAGAGGGCCACCCGGGCCGAGGGGTCGATCCCGGTCCCTGAGGAATCGGTACCGGTCCTCGAAAGCCAACTTCCGGTACCTGAGGAAGCCGTTCCCGCCCCCGAGGAGAGCCCTCCGACATCAGAAGAGGACGACTTCGACGACATCCCCTGACTTCAGTCTGCCTGCTGCTGGTACCACCACATATCCCTCTCCTGCGGAAACGCTGGTGATGCTCCCAGATTTCCTGAAGGCCCTGTAGGCCTTTCCGCCCTCCATGAAGACGGTGACCAGCTGCGTCTTGTCCTCCTTGGAGGGCATTTCCTCTCCCAGAGTGGCCCGCATTGTCAGGGGCCCCACCGGCAGTCTGGCCATCTTTCGCAGGACGGGTAAGAGGATGTGATAAGCTAGGAGGAGGCAGGAGGCGGGGAACCCTGGCATGCCGAAGACCAGGCCGCCGTCGACACGGCCCAGAAGGAGCGGCTTTCCGGGTTTTGCCGCAACGCCATGAAAGAGGATCTCCCCCAAGGATTCCGTGGCGTCCCTTAGGAAATCCCTCTCCCCAACGGAGGTGCTCCCCGAGAGGACCACCATGTCGTGATCCCGAGCCTGAGCCACAGCGTCCTCTATAGCCTGGAACTCGTCCGGGATGGGATCGAAGAGCTTCACCATCCCTCCTTTCTCCGAGATCAGGCCTGCAAGCGTGAAGGAGTTGATGTCATAGACCTCCCCAGGACCGAGGGTTCCTCCTCGACGAACTTCACGGCCCGTGGCGAAGATGGCCACCCGGGGCTTCCCAAAGACAAGCACTTCTTGGATGCCCAGGGCTGAGATGGCGCCGAGGTGCCCCGGCTTCAGTAGCTTCCCGGCGACGACGAGCTTGTCCCCCTTCCTGATGTCCTCCCCTCGGGGGGAGACGTTTCTCCCTGGCTTCACCTCCTCCATGAGGGTAACCTCGGGCCCCTCGTGCTTCGTGGCCTCCACCTCGATTACGGCGTCGCATCCCTTGGGTACCGGGCCCCCCGTCGCGATCTCCACGCACTCCCCCGGCCCCACCTGCCCTCCGAAGGGCTCCCCGGGATGGGCCTTGCCGATGACCCTAAGCCGAACTCCGCCTCGCCCGTCGAGCGAACGCAGGGCGAAACCGTCCATGGCAGCCTTGTCGAAGGATGGGACGTCGATCGGTGCTACAACGTCTTCCGCCAGGACCCGACGCACGGCCTCCGCCAGCTGAACCTTCTCAACTTGCTCCGTGGGCCTAGCAGCTTCCATGGCGATCTGCAAGGCCTCGTCCAAGGGGATGAGCCGCCGGAAGGGCCTCACTTCCGCACCTCCCATACCAGGTGTCCGAGCTCGGGGATGATCAGCTTCTCCACGGCGAGGCGGACGGCGGCGGTAGAACCCGGAAGGGCGATTACCAGCCTGCCCCTGGAGACGCCAGCGAGGGCCCTGCTCAGCATAGCTGCAGGACCGATGTCCCTGAAGCTGAGGGCCCGGAAGAGTTCCCCGAAGCCAGGCATCGTCTTCTCCAGATACGGCTCCAGGGCCTCGACGGTCACGTCCCTGCTCGAGATGCCGGTCCCTCCGTTGAGAAGGACGACGTCCACGCTCTCGGCATCGAGGGCCTTGCTCATGGCTTCGCGAACCCTCTCCACATCATCCTTCACGACCGCATAGAAGGCCTCCCGATGCCCCGCCCCAGCCAGGGCTTCACGGACCAGTTGACCGGTGGCGTCTTCCTCCGGAGTGCGGCTGTCGCTGACGGTGATGACCGCGAAACCCACGGTCTTGGGCCCATGCCTCCGGTGCTCCTCAACCCCCATGCTCCACCCTCTTCTCCTCCACCCTTATCTCCGAAATCCTTGTGTGGGGGTATTGCCCAGCAGGATCCTTCTCCAGACCCTTCACCATGTCCCAGACCGTCAGCAGGCCGAGGCTGACGGCCATGAGAGCCTCCATCTCCACTCCTGTCCTCTCCCTGGCCGTGACGGTGCAGCTGATGCGCACCTCCTCCTTCCCAAGGTGAACCCGGGGCTTGACGGAGTCCAGGCGGAGGGGATGGCAGAGGGGAATGAGCTCCCAAGCCCTCTTGGCCCCCTGAATGGTGGCCAGGGTCGCCGCCTGCACCACGTCCCCCTTCTCCACCTTCCCGGCGGCGATGGCGGCGATCGTATCCCGCTGGAGCGCTATGGTGCCAGAAGCCGTGGCCGACCTGAAGACGATGTTCTTCCCCCCAACGTCCACCATCTCGGCCATGGAAATCGCCTCAAGGCTCCGATTCGGTAGAGTGCCTCACCCAGGCCTCCCCGTCTTCGTATATCTCCTTCTTCCATATGGGGGCCTCGGCTTTAACCCTCTCCAAGGCAAGACGGCAGGCCTCGAAGGCCTCATGTCGATGGCGGGCCACCGCAGCCACGAGGACGGTCTTCTCCCCTGGCGCCAGCTCCCCAACCCTGTGGAGTACAAGGACCCGCTGCACCGCCATCTTCGCCCTCACCTCTTCCTCGATCCGCCGGATGTGGTCCTCCGCCATATCCCTGTAGACCTCGTACCGGAGGGCCCTCACAGGCTTTCCCGTAGCGGAGTTGCGAACAGACCCCAAGAAGAACACGAGGGCTCCCTCCTCAGGGTAGGTGAGCTCCTCGAGGACGGCATCAAGGTCGAAGTCCTCAACAATCCTCCTCACTTCATCCCCCGCTCACCGGTGGCAAAAGGGCTACGTCGTCCTGTCCTCGAACTTCCGCCCCTGCAGTGGCGACCTCCTTGTTGACAGCTACGAGAATGGGTCCCAGGCTCGCAGTCTTGGGATAGCGGCCAGTGAAAGCCTTCAGGAGGGACTCGACGGAGCACGGCTCCGGGACCTCTAGCTCCACCACCTCCTGTCCTACCTCCTCGCGGAGGGAGGCGAAGAGCCTCACGCTGACCCTCAGGCCTCCTCCCTCCAGTAGGGCTCGCGGGACTGAATGGCCCTGGCGAGCAGGGCTTCAAGCTCGTCGTCCGTGGCTCCCCTGGCGATGGCCTCCTTCAGGTTAACCTCCGCTCTTTCGTCGAAGAGACAGGTCTTCACCCTGCCGTCGGCCGTCAAGCGGATACGGTAGCAGCCGTTGCAGAAGGAGGGGTTGAACATGGGGCCCACCAGCTCCACCAGCGCAGAGCTGCCGTTGGCAGAGACGCGGAACAGGGGGCGATCATGAAGCTCATTCTTGCCTGCCAGCACCCCGCGTCTCCTCAGCTCCTCTTCCAAGTGCCCCACGGAGACGTACTTCTCCCAGAAGGAGGGGGCGTCAAGCTCGTGAAGGGGTCCTTGAAGCTCTATTATCTGGAGAACGGCGCCCTTCTCCGCCGCGAAGTCCATTAGGTCCCATATCTCCGCCTCGTTGACCCCCTTCAGGAGGACCATGTTAACCTTCACCTGGGTGTACCCCGCGGCCAGAGCGGCTTCAAGGCCCTCAAGGACTTGGGGCAGGATGTCGACGCCCGTTATCGCCTGGTAAGTGGACCTCCTCAAAGTATGGAGACTCAGGTTGACCCTGTCAAGGCCCGCCCGCCTGAGGGGGAGGGCGAGCTTCGTCATGAGGTACCCGTTTGTGGTCATGGAGAGCTCCTGCAGATGGGGTCTTAGGCGGGCCACTATGTCCGTTATATCCCTCCGTAACGTGGGCTCTCCTCCGCTCAGCTTCACCTTCCTCACGCCCAGTCGTGTCGCGGCTCTCACCACCCTCTCCAGGTCCGCGGCAGTCATGTCGTACTCGGAGGGGGGCTGACCCTCCATGTGGCAGAAGAAGCAACCCAGGTTGCACTTGCGGTTGAGGGAGATCCGTAGGTTCACGGTCTCCCGGCCGTAGGGATCCCTCACATCCGGCGGAAAGGTCGGGGGCGAGATAAGGGTTTCGTGGTGT